>ENA-UOOK01005606-UOOK01005606.1-fermentation-metagenome-genome-assembly--contig:-NODE-5606-length-12529-cov-10.975068_pt1 | contig 12529 bp, 8 predicted proteins | sample MGYA00245777_ERZ724023 | MGnify/ENA primary metagenome ERZ724023 (study PRJEB28704, sample SAMN03018312) | fermentation metagenome | biome: anthropogenic terrestrial biome; feature: soil; material... | reverse complement strand
TAGGGTAAATTATCATGTTAGGGCGAACACATAGGTTCGCCCCTACGGGTTGTGTAATAATAATATTAATGAACATAACAAAAACGGGGTATGCAATTATAATGTCAATAAATGAAACGTTTTTGGTATATAATAATATAAATAAATAAATAAATAAAAATAATATTTTCTCAAAAATGCTTGGTATTATATTTTTATTTCATATCTTTGCAAAACAAAAAAAGCAATGAATAATAATTTCATCCATTTAAACATATTTATTAATTAAAAACAAAAAGAAAATGAAAAAAATGAAACTTTTTTTGGTCCTATGTGGACTTTTAGCTTTTACAAGCAGTGCTTATGCACAAACAACTCTTCTAACTGAAGGTTTTGAGGCCGGTGAAGTTCCTGCTGGTTGGACACTAATTGACGCTGATGGCGACGGAAATAATTGGGAGTCTGCTCCTTTCAATGCAGAACCAGGTCAAGGTCGTAACGGAGGAAAATGTATCTCTTCTGCTTCTTTTATCAACAATTTTGGTCCTGTAACTCCTGATAATTATTTAATTACTCCTATGGTTACAGGTGCAACACAAGTAAAATATTGGGTAAGCGGACAGGATGCTGCATATGCAGGAGAACATTATGCAGTATGTGCATCTTCAACTGGAACAGCAGCAGCTGACTTCACTATCATATTTGAAGAAACTGTTACTGGAGCAAAAGCTCAAGGTGTATGGCATGAACGTAGTGTTAATTTACCTTCTGGAACAAAATATGTTGCTTTCCGTCATTATGACTGCACTGATATGTTCTATTTGAACTTAGACGATGTTTCAGTAATTGCTGGTGTTGGTCTTGAAGATATAGAAGGTGGTGTTTCTGCTAACTTATATCCTAATCCAATAAAAGATAAATTAAACATTGAGTGTTCTCAAAAGATTGAAAATATTGAAGTTTATGATGCATTGGGTCGCCAAGTAATTAGCACTAATTCTCATGTTAGTTCATTAGATTGCTCTCAATTGGAAAGTGGAATGTATATTCTAAAACTAAGAACTGACAAAGGTTTAGCTTCTTACAAAATTATTAAAGAATAACACAAAACAACTAAACAACTAAAGAACTAAACAGTAAAAGAACTAAACAAAAAACGATTAAACAATTAAATAAGGGACAAAGATAATTTATCTTTGTCCCTTTTCTTTTTAGGTTTGTTGCACAAGTATTAGGATGTTATTATCTAATATAATATTATTGTGCAATTATTTGCTACTAAATAAACAATTTATCTCTGTAATTCTAAAATATTTGTCTTATTTTTGCATTCTAATTTTCTATACTAAATAAATTTAATGATATGAAAAAAGCGTATGTATTCCCTGGTCAAGGAGCTCAGTTTGTTGGCATGGGAAAAGAACTTTATGATAATGTGCCTTTGGCAAAAGAAATGTTTGAAAAGGCTAATGAAATATTAGGGTTTAGAATTACTGACCTTATGTTCAATGGTACTGATGAAGACCTTCGTCAAACTAAGGTTACTCAACCTGCTATCTTCCTTCACTCTGTTATTTTGGCTTACTCTTTGGGTGAAGAGTTTAAGCCTGATATGGTTGCTGGTCATTCCTTAGGGGAATTTTCGGCTCTTGTGGCTGCTAAGAGTATGAGTTTTGAGGATGGTTTGCGTTTGGTGGCGGCAAGGGCTAATGCTATGCAAAAGGCTTGTGAGGCTACTCCTTCTACTATGGCTGCTATTTTGGGTTTGGATGATAAGGTTGTGGAAGATATTTGTGAAAGTATTAAAGACGAGGTTGTGGTTGCTGCTAACTACAACTGCCCTGGACAACTTGTGATTTCGGGGTCTTTGGCAGGTATTGAAAAGGCTTGTGCTTTGGCAAAAGAGGCTGGGGCTAAGCGTGCTTTGCCTTTGAGTGTTGGTGGTGCTTTCCATTCTCCTCTTATGCTCCCTGCTCAAGAAGAGCTTGCTAAGGCTATCGAAAATACAAACCTGAAAGCTCCTATCTGCCCTGTTTATCAGAATGTAAATGCTATGCCTATGACCGACCCAACTCAAATTAAGGAAAACCTAATTAAGCAATTGACTGCTGCTGTTCGTTGGACTCAGATTTCAAAGGCTATGGTCAAGGATGGTGCTACTACTTTCATTGAGGTTGGTCCTGGGGCTGTGCTTCAAGGTTTAATTAAGAAGGTGTTGCCCGAGGGAGAGTTTATATCTGCTAAAATCTAATAAATAAGTATTAATATGGATTTTCAATCTCTTATCCTAAAACGTCAGAGTGATAGGAAATATCTTCCGAATATGGTTGAGAAGGAAAAGATTATGCAGTGTATTGAGGCTGCAAGGCTTTCTCCTTCGGCATGCAATAGTCAGCCATGGACTTTCGTTGTTATTGATAATGATTCTTTGAGAGAAAGTGTTGAAAAGGCTGCAACCTCATTAGGAATGAATAAGTTCGTAACTCAAGCACCTATTATTGTTGCTATTGTTTTGGAAAAGCCAAATCTTACTTCAAAAATAGGTTCTGTTATGAAGGATAAGGAATATACTCTGATAGATATTGGAATTGCTGCCAATCAGTTTTGTCTTCAAGCTGCTGAATTGGGCTTGGGAACTTGTATGATTGGGTGGTTTGATGAAAAGAAGGTTAAGAAACTTCTTGATGTTCCTTCTTCTAAGAGGATTCCTCTTCTTATTTCGCTTGGCTATTCCAATTCAAACCTTAGAGAAAAGACAAGAAAATCTATTGATAAAATGTATAAACAAAACAAATATTAAAGAAAATGATAACAAATAATTTCGCAAAAAGACATAACGGACCTCAAGAAGAAGATGTTCAAAAGATGCTTAACGTTGTTGGAGTTGGTTCAATGCAGGAGCTTATTGACAAAACAATTCCTTCTGCCATTCGCTTACAAAAGCCTCTAAATCTTCCGCAAGGAATGAATGAATTTGAGTATATCTCACATATGAAAGATTTGGCTTTAAAGAACCAAATCTTCACTTCCTATATTGGAATGGGCTTCTATAATACTATCACACCAGGGGTTTTGCAAAGAAATATCTTAGAAAACCCAGGTTGGTACACAGCCTATACTCCTTATCAGGCAGAGATTTCACAAGGACGTTTAGAAGCTCTATTTACCTTCCAAACCACAATTTGTTCTCTTACTTCAATGCCTATTGCCAATGCTTCAATGCTTGACGAGGCTACCTCTGCTGCTGAGGCTATGCTTATGTTCTATGGTTCACGTTCAAGACAACAACAAAAAGACAATATAAATAAGTTCTTTGTGGACTCAACACTTTTCCCTCAAAACCTTGGTGTAATACGCACAAGAGCTATTCCAAAGGGAATTGAAATTGTTGTAGGAGACCCTCAGGAGATTAAATTGGACGAAAGTTTCTTTGGTGCAATACTTCAATATCCTAACCTTTTTGGTCAGGCAAACGACTATAAAGACTTTGTTGAAAAGGCAAAGCAAAAGAGTATATTTGTTGCTTTTGTTGCTGACTTGCTTTCCTTGACCTTACTAACTCCTCCAGGAGAATGGGGAGCTGATGTTGTTTGCGGAAATACTCAACGTTTTGGAGTTCCTATGGGATATGGTGGACCTCATGCAGGATATTTTGCTTGTACTGAGAATTTCAAACGCAATATGCCCGGAAGAGTGGTTGGTCAAACCGTGGATGCACAAGGCAATAAGGCGTTTCGTTTGGCACTTCAAACAAGGGAACAACACATAAAAAGAGAAAAAGCAACCTCTAATATTTGTACTGCATCGGCTCTTGTAGCCATTGTTGCAGGTCAGTATGCTGCTTATCACGGACCAAAAGGCCTTACAGAAATTGCAAAAGACATCAATTGTTTGGCTTCACTTTTGGCAAAAGAGGCTACAAACTATGGCTTCAAACAACTAAATAGCGTGTATTTCGATACCCTTTACTTCGAAACTCCTGTTTCTTCGGAATTAGTTTGCCAAAAAGCTATCCAAAAGAAAATGAACTTCAATATTCTTGACAATAACCACCTTAGTATAAGTTTGGACGAAACAACTTCTATAAAAAATATAAACGATATACTTTCTGTTTTTGCCTTATCAAACAACAAGGAGCATAAAGAAGTTGTGTGTAATGGGGAATGTTCAAAAGGTGTTATTGCTGAAAATTTAAAACGCACAAGTCCATTCTTAAAAGAAGAAATATTCAACAAGTATCATAGCGAAACAGATATGATGCGTTATTTGAAGAAACTTGAAATAAAAGATTTATCTCTTAATAGGGCTATGATACCTCTTGGAAGCTGCACAATGAAACTTAATGCTGCTTCGGAAGTAATTCCATTTACATGGATAGAGTTTGGAAGCATACATCCATTTGCACCAAAAGACCAAACCCAAGGCTATATGGAGATGATTGACGATATGGACAAGATACTTTCGGAAATAACAGGCTTTGCCAAAATCAGCTTCCAACCTAACTCTGGTGCAGCTGGAGAGTATGCAGGACTTATGACAATAAGAAACTATCAAATTTCTAACGGACAAAAAGAACGTACCGTTTGTTTAATTCCTGCCTCAGCTCACGGAACTAATCCTGCTTCGGCTGCTATGGCTGGAATGGATATAATTATTATTAAATCAACCCAAGATGGAGAAATTGACATCTCTGACCTAAAAGAAAAAGCAGAGGCTAATAAAGAAAAGCTATCTTGTTTGATGGTTACCTACCCTTCTACTCATGGAGTTTTTGAAGAAGGAATACTTGAAATCATTAAGATAATACACGAAAATGGTGGTTTGGTTTATATGGACGGAGCTAATATGAATGCCCAAGTAGGACTAACCTCACCAGGATACATGGGAGCAGATGTTTGCCATTTGAACCTACACAAAACCTTCGCCATACCTCATGGAGGTGGCGGACCAGGAGTTGGACCAATTGGAGTGAAAGACTTCCTTGTGGATTACTTACCTAACCATGTTTGCTTTGAAACAGGTGGAAAACAAGGCTCACAAGTTGCCGCAGCTCCTTATGGTAGTGCCTTAGCCCTTACAATGTCGTATGGATACCTCAAACTACTTGGCTTAGATGGACTAACAGAAGCAACTCGCTATGCTATACTCAATGCCAACTATATGAAAAAACGCCTAAGTCAAGATTATAAAATACTTTATTCGGGTAAAAATGGTATGGTGGCACACGAACTAATCATTGATTGCAATCCTTTCAGTTTGAGTTCAGGAGTTCAATGTGGAGACATTGCAAAACGCCTTATGGACTATGGTTTCCACGCTCCAACGGTTGCTTTCCCTGTGCATGGAACTCTAATGATTGAACCAACCGAATCGGAACCTCTTTCAGAAATTGACCGCTTATGTGATGCTTTAATTCAGATAAGAAAAGAAATCAAAGATATTGAAGATGGCAGGGCAGATAAAACAAATAATCTTATCACTAATGCACCTCACACAATGCAAGTTGTGTGTGCAGACAATTGGGATAAGCCATACTCACGTCAAGCAGCAGCCTTCCCATTGCCACACGATGATAAATACTGGCCTTCTTCTTCAAGGGTTGATGATGCCTTTGGGGATAGAAACTTATGTGCATGCTGGGATAAATAAGAAAAGAATATCGAAAACAACTAAACAACTAAACAACTAAACAACTAAACAGCTAAACAAAATTAAGGGACTTTATTTATCATAAAGTCCCTTTTTCTATTTATATTATTTTTATTACCTTTGCAGCTTGAAATTCAAAATATAACATATTTAATGGTAAAGAATATATCTAACAAAAAGCTTACTTGGATACTTGCAATAGTATTTGTGGCAATAAGTGTTTTTCCGTTATTTACTAATCTTGGAACTCTTTTGCTAAGGACGTGGGATGAGAGTCGCTATGCTGCAAATTCGTATGAGATGTATGAATCGGGCAATTACTTAGTAACAACCTTTGATTATGAGCCCGACTATCTTAGCTCTAAGCCTCCTTTTGTGAATTGGTTGCAGGTGGTTTGCTTTCATTTGTTTGGGGTAAATGAGTTTGCCGTTAGGTTTCCTTCGGCATTAGCTGTTTTGTGTTTAGGCGTAGTTTTAATCCTCTTTGGAGGGAAGATACAAAAGCCTTGGGTTGGTTTCTTTGCTGCTCTAATTGCAACAACTTGCAGAGGAATTGCTGGATATCACGCTGGTAGAGGTGGTGATTACGATGCTATGCTAACTCTTTTTGTTACTACTTACACCCTTTCTTTCTTCCTTTATTTTATTGAAAAGAAATCTAAGTATATTCTTTTATTTTTTATTTTCCTTAGCTTAGCAACTCTCACAAAGGGTATTCAAGCTCTTATTCCTATACCTTTTCTTTTGGGCTGGTTGATTTATAAGAAAGAGTTTGTAAGGGTTTTAAAAAGTAGGTTCACATACATTGGTATGGGTATTTTCCTATTGCTTATTGGAGGGTATTATTTAGGACGTGAGATGATGGATAAGGGTTATCTTATGGAGATGTATAAATGTGAGATAGGAGGACGATTTAATGGTGTTATTGATGGGCATAAGCATCCTTTTGATTTCTTCTTTAAGTATCTTTATTCCGAACACTTTAAGTATTATATATGGTTTTTGCCTTTTGCCTTTGTTTTTAATTGGTTTATAAAGAACAAAACTCTAAGGTCGTTATCATGGTTTAGCTTTTTCTTTGCAGCCTTCTACTTGCTTGTAATTTCTTTATCTGAAACCAAACTGCCTTGGTATAATATCCTTGCACTTCCTTTCCTTTCAATAATTATTGGTATTGCTTTTGGACAAATTCACCTTTGGTTTTTGCACAGAAAACATATTATCTTAAAAATCCTTCCTTTTGTTTTGATGATTATTGTTTTCTCTTCTCCATACAAAGAACAAATAAAACAAAATTATAAGCCTGTGGAGTTTAAGGACTATCTGCCTTACTACAATAGGTATTATGTAATGAAGGATATTGCTCACGATAAGATAAAGATAGATAGCATTGTTTATATTAGTGCTGTTAATCAATGGCAATACGACAACGACCAAGAGGTATTATTTTACACTTATTACATCAAAACACATAATAAACATGCTTCCATAAGGGAGTTTCAATGGATAAAGGTGAATGATTATGTTCAGATAAACGAAGACTTTACATTTGAAGCCTTAAAGCAGAAATATGAGTTTGACATTGTTTATCAGAGTATGAATAATAAGATTGTTCATATAACCGGCTTAAAAGCAAAAGAAATAGAAACAGAAAGTTTATAAATAGATTCAAAACTATGACATATACAGATAAAGAAAAGAAATTTAAACGCCATACCGTAACAACTGCTTTGCCTTACGCCAATGGAGGAGTTCATATTGGACATTTAGCAGGGGTTTATGTTCCTGCTGATATTTATGTTCGCTACTTGCGTTCAATTGAGGAAGATGTAATTTTTATTGGAGGTAGCGACGAACATGGAGTGCCTATTACCATTAAAGCAAAGAAAGAAGGTATAACTCCTCAACAGGTTGTTGATAGGTACCATAGTATAATTAAAAAGTCTTTTGAGGATTTTGGAATAACCTACGATATTTATTCTCGTACCTCTTCTGCAATTCATCATAAAACCGCTTCCGACTATTTTAAAACCCTTTACGACAAAGGGAAGTTTATTGAAAAAACATCAGAACAATATTACGACCCAGAGGCAAATCAGTTTTTGGCAGATAGATATATTACCGGCACTTGTCCTTTCTGTTCAAATGAAAAAGCTTATGGCGACCAGTGTGAAGCATGCGGAACAAGCCTTAATGCAACCGATTTAATTAATCCTAAATCAACCCTAAGTGGTGCAAAACCCATTCTAAAAGAAACTAAACATTGGTTCTTACCTCTAAACAATTACGAAGACTTTATGCGTGCTTGGATATTGGAAGGACATAAGGAGTGGAAGCCTAATGTTTATGGTCAGTGCAAGAGCTGGATTGACCAAGGCTTAGAGCCAAGAGCTGTTACAAGAGACTTGGATTGGGGAGTTAAGGTTCCATTAGAAGAGGCAGAAGGAAAGGTTCTATATGTTTGGTTTGATGCTCCAATAGGATACATTTCCAATACCATTGAGCTGCTTCCTAATGATTGGGAGAAATGGTGGAAAGACAAAGAAACTAAGCTTGTTCACTTTATTGGAAAAGATAATATAGTGTTTCATTGTATTATTTTCCCAGCAATGTTAGAAGCCGAAGGGACTTATATTTTGCCAGAGAATGTTCCAGCCAATGAGTTCCTAAACCTTGAAGGCGATAAAATATCCACCTCTCGCAATTGGGCTGTTTGGTTGGATGAATACTTGGTTGAGTTTCCTAACAAACAAGATGTGCTGCGTTATGTACTTTGTGCCAATGCTCCAGAAACAAAAGACAATGACTTTACTTGGAAAGACTTTCAAACAAGAAATAATAGCGAACTTGTTGCAATCTTAGGCAATTTCATAAATAGGACAATTGTTCTAACGCATAAGTATTTTGAGGGCAAAACTCCAAAACTCAACTCTCTTTCCGAATTAGACAAAGCAACCATTGAAGAAATTAAGACCTACCCTCAGAAGATTGGCTCTTTATTGGAAACATACAAATTCCGTGAAGCCCTATTTGAACTAATGAACTTAGCACGTTTGGGAAATAAGTATTTAACAGAGAATGAGCCTTGGAAGACAATCAAAACAGATATTGAGAGAACAGAAAATTCAATAAATATCAGCCTTCAAATCTGTGCTAACCTTGCAACTCTGATGGAGCCCTTCCTTCCTTTTTCGGCAAAGAAACTCCAAAAGATGATTAATCTAAGCCCTTTGAATTGGTTTGAGGTGGGCAATAGCGAACTCCTAAAAGAAGGGCATAAGATTGAAGAGGCAGAACTTTTGTTTGAGAGAATTGAAGATGCAGAAATAGAAAAGCAGATAAATAAGCTCCTTCAAACAAAGCAGAGCAACAAAGAAAATAGTTTTGGAGCCAAAGAGCAGAAAGAAAACATTCAATTTGATGACTTTGCTAAAATGGATATTCGTTCGGGTACTATCATTGAAGCAGAAAAGGTTCCAAAGACCAAGAAACTATTGAAGTTAAAGATAGATACCGGCATTGACCAAAGAACCATTGTTAGTGGAATAGCAGAGTATTTTGAGCCAGAAAACATAATAGGCAAGCAAGTTTCTGTTTTGGTTAATCTTGCACCCAAAGACCTAAAAGGCATTCAATCGCAAGGAATGATTTTAATGGCAGAAGACAAAGACGGAAGATTAGTTTTCGTTTCCCCAACAGAAAAGGTTGTAAACGGAGCTGAAATAAAGTAGGTTTATTGAGTGCAATCAAGCTTATTCTCTATTTATATCAAGAAAGAATTTATTAAAACAAGGAATTAGTTTATTAAAACGAAGAATAAATCTCGTATGGTAACACTATAGTTATGTTATGGTCGTACCATACTGAAATTATCATGGAATGTTATAAAATTTAAATCTTGTTTTATTAAACTATAATAAGGCTCTGAGAAGTTTTAATGAGGTAAAATCCAAACTAAACAAGAAATTACACAAAAAAGACCATGAGATTATTCCCATGGTCTAATGAATATCTACACTATTTAATTTGGATCTAAGAATAGATAATAAAAGAGAAAACGAAGTTGAAATACTTATTTCCTTACAACAATTTTTCCACTAATGGTTTTGCCATTTAGAGATACATTATAAGTATAAGCTCCTGCATTAAGATTAGAAACGTCAACTCTATTACCTTGTTTAGCATTTAATTTAACTCTCTTAACCAACTTCCCTTGAATATCAAACAACTCAACTTCTCCCTTTTCGAAATTAGTTGCTTTAATATCAACATAAACATAATCCTTTGCAGGGTTAGGATAAACCTTAATTGTTTCTTTTTCTCCTGTTTCAATATTGGTGAAGCCTAAATTACCATTATGAGAGTATCTAAGCAGCCAAGCATTAGAGATATCATAATCTACTTCAGAGTATATATCTACTATAAGCCCTCCGTCAGCAAGCGCAGTAATCCCGTGTATCTTCCTTTTATTATTAGCTTGATAGCCATTAAAAGAATACATATAATTCACACTTCCGTCTAATTTAAAATTAAAAAATTCTATACCATAAGAATTGTAATCCGAAGGAGAATTATCTCTAAGTTGGCAAACAAAGAATATAGAGTCCTCATTAACAAAATCTATCATTAAGTTACTAAAATAAGAGTTGTCCCTATCAACACTCGGAGAACTAACATTATAAGAATTATTAACAAAGGTTTTATTTATAGTATTATATATATCAACAGAAATACAATTAAGTCGTCCACCTACACCAAACAATATACTATCATTAATTGTTTTTAGGTATAAATGATTCCGTGGAATAATGATGCTATCTATTAGCTCTAATGAATTTATATCAAGATAGTAAAGTTTTCGACAATAAGGTTCATTATCATCATACATATAATTACTAATTAAAATATTAGTTCCTTGCCTATCAATACTCCTTTCGTGAGATTTCCTATTGATTTTATTATATCTCAAAACATTTCCAAGAGTATCTAAAACAACTATCTTAAAATAAATTGCACTATCAATAGATGAAGTATCAAAAACATCTATTCGTGGAGACGAAATAGCGACGAACTCTTTGGAATCTTTAAGGAAAAGGTATTCATTCACAAATTCAATCAAAGAGTCTGCAATTCTTATACTCCTTTCTTCTCTTGTATGAACATCTAAAAAGATTAAAGAAATAGAATCTTTTACTATTATTTGATTAAAATCTTCATCAAAATCATAATGATAAGCATAATCTAATAAAAACAACTTATTCCCATATTTTATTTTATAATCCCTTGCAAAAGGCGTTTCTATTACATTATTTATTTTTAATGTATCATCAAAGTTCACAATTATATTATTTGCAATCTTTGACCAATAATTATCACTATCGTAATTTATAATTTTATAGTTATCTCCTTGCTTATTACTTAACTCTTTAATTTGAACACTATCACTTAAATATGTTTGATTAAAAGTTTGAGCATTAAGAATATGAGTAGATACAATTGCTATATAAAGTATTATTAATTTTTTCATATTTGAACAAAACTTTATTAGTTTAAAAATATATCCCTTTCTATGTCAAGATCGACTAAATAATCATGAAAAATATCTGATGAAGATATACCAAATTTCATTTGTGATATATACCCCTGTTTTGACACCCACTTATTAATCTTATAAACTTCATGGCAAGCTGGAAGCACGTCTATATTTGTATAATTGTTAGGATTATTTACTGGATTTAATGCAAAATAACGAGCTGCTAGTATGGTTGCTCTAACAATAGAGAATAAAGAACCTTGCGCATAAGTTGGATTACTAACAAAATTCATTCCATTTTGATAAACACTTGAATCATAAAACACTGAGCCCATGTAAGTAGCATACATGATAGTTCCTAAGGAAGGTAATGGTGAATTAATAGTGTGCATACATATATATAGATCATTAACGTATTTTTTACTCCAGTATCTTATAGTTTGATCTACTACACCCTCATACATATAATTCCAATCAGAGTTTATACCATTAGGTATTGTTGGATAATCAGTAGGTATTCGCATTATCATACCCCTTATAGAAAATGACGATGAAACATAGTAAAAAGGAGGTAATCTTAGTCCAAAAGTTATCTGAGATTGTGTAATATTTTGTATATATAAATCTGAATATTGCAAATAAGCATTACCCATTTCATTTAATACATAACCAATAAAATTTATATAGGCTTCTCTTAAGACGTTAGCGGAAATAGTTTTATTAATGTTTAAAGGAATAACAAAAGAAAAATTCCGTTCTGAATAGCTAAATGTATCAAAGGATGTTTGTTTGTGTATTAAAGCATAATTAAAATACGTTTCCATAGCAAATAACGCTTGTTGTATATCATAAGAATGAACGGTTATAGTATTGTTCTTAATTAAGTTATCAAAATCATTCAGTAACTTTATCATTTCTTCATCTTTATATTCTACTATTTCATATTGATAGGTGTATTTATTTAATTCAAAAGCGAGTTCTTCTGTTATACTTTCATACATCATAGTATCTATTTGCATTATATCAGTCTTATTGTTATAATTATTTTTTACATTATCGAATTGTTCTTCGTTTGTACACGCAACAGCAAATATTACTAATAATAATATTGCTAATATTTTATATATATTTTTCATTACTTTTAAATTTTAAACGTTTAACCGTAAAACCCTTTGCCCTCTTTCTTGTAAATTGTGGAAATATTCTTTTGTTTTACATCTTCAAATAATTTATGGGGTTTTGGAAAGAATGTTTTTGAAGTAACCAAAACTCCTTTATGTTATAAATTTATTCTTCCCCAAATAGAAAATGCCATACATACATACATACATACATACATACATACATACATACATACATACATACATA
>ENA-UOOK01005605-UOOK01005605.1-fermentation-metagenome-genome-assembly--contig:-NODE-5605-length-12530-cov-40.599198_pt1 | contig 12530 bp, 20 predicted proteins | sample MGYA00245777_ERZ724023 | MGnify/ENA primary metagenome ERZ724023 (study PRJEB28704, sample SAMN03018312) | fermentation metagenome | biome: anthropogenic terrestrial biome; feature: soil... | reverse complement strand
TTGGAGGGAATACCGTGGCTGCAATAAGAACAGATTTGGCTATTGAAGCAAGAGAATTTTATAACAAGCAAGAAAATAAAACTGATATCCCGGGAGTGGAAGTAGATGTACATAAGGACACAAATTACACTGTAACAAGGGTAAAGGTTATTGAGGATGTGGGAGCAAGAATAATCGGAAAACCCAAGGGAAATTATATTACCGTTGAAGTGCCCAAGTTGAGGGAAAATGACAGGGATCTTCAGGATGATGTGGGAGAAGTTCTGGCGGAAGAAGTAGCAAGGTTGGTAGACTTGAATGACCAATCTGTCATAATGGTAGTAGGCTTGGGAAATTGGAATGTTACCCCTGACGCATTAGGACCGAGGGTAGTTGAACATCTGTTAGTTACTCGTCATATAAAGGAATATGTTCCGGATCAAATTGACGAAGGAGTAAGGTCAGTTTGTGCTATCGCCCCCGGGGTGCTGGGAATTACAGGGATAGAGACCAGTGAAATAATAAGAGGCATAGTGGATAAAGTAAAACCTGACCTGGTAATAGCTATTGATGCTTTAGCCTCCAGGAAAATGGATAGGATAAGTACTACCATTCAGATTGCGGATACAGGCATAAACCCGGGTTCCGGAGTCGGGAACAACAGAAAAGAACTTAGCCGCGAGAGTATGGGGGTACCTGTCATAGCCATTGGGGTTCCAACGGGCGTTATAATGGTATATAGTAGTGATATTATACCTTTTGGTTGGTTAGAATGTAATGGTAATGCCATATCACGAACAACATATTCTGCATTATTTTCGATTATTGGAACCACTTTTGGTTCTGGTGATGGAACAACAACTTTTAATTTACCTGATTTACGTGGTGAATTTGTAAGAGGTTGGGATAATGAACGTGGTGTAGATTCAGATCGTGTTTTGGGTTCATCACAAGAGGATGAATTAAAAAGACATACACATTTTGTAGGTTCTTATGGTTCTTATGGTTTATTATATCCTTATGTTGATAGGTTTGCTAATACTTTATCGTCTGAAGTTACTGTTGGGGCCACTGGCGGCACAGAAACCCGTCCACGTAATATTGCATTGATGTATATTATTAAAATTTAAGAGGTAATACAAAATGTATATAGGTGAAATTTATTTACCGATTCTTTCTAACATTGATAAGAAATCTGTCTCGAAAATAACAAAAGAGATTGCAGGTATTAATGTAACAGAACCCAAATCTGTTTCCATTCGTAGAAACCTGCAACCCATAACTCTAGAAGGTTATCTTTATAATGATGGTGAAAAGAATGATGCACAATACGCAGAAGATGTAGAGGCATTGCAGTATCGTTCCGCTGGATATTGTTATACAAAGTATGCAGATTTAGACGGTTTCATAGAGATTGAAAGTGCTGATGCTCCACAGACTTCAGAAGAGTTAGGTGTAAGGAACTATTCAATCGAAGGCAAATATCTACCTGCAACTAAATATGAACGTGTAGTGGAAGTAGAAACTGAAATGCGAGAGAATGAATTTAACATTGAGTTTCCACCGCATGTTGCACTTCCCATTGGTGCTACCAATGTTAGAGTTAAGACTTCGCAAGACAGTGTAAAATTATCTGCACCCGCATTTACAGCGGGTAACATACCGATTTATAGACCGTTCCCTGCGTTCTATCCTGCTGATGTTACCCATTCGGATTCTGACGCTCCACAGTATGATGCTACCGCGTATAAACTGACTTACAACTTACTCGATGCAGAGAATGAGAATATTTCCTACACAATGGTTTCAGGTGTTGATGTTCCGCTTGGTTCTTACCGTGTAGTCTTACGCATGAAGAGTGATGCTACAATCGCATCAGACGCACACATTGTTGTTTTAAGCGGGGATAATGTAGTGGTAGATGATTTGTATACTTTTGAAGGTGATGATGAAGAAACTACTATTTTAAACGATGGAAAATGGACGTTTTCAACTAATGAATCATTGCATGATCTTATAACTACAATAACATCATTAGACAATACAGTTAATTTACGTGCAACAACTATGTTTGAAGATAGTTCACATTCTCATATATTAATAACCGATGAAAAAAGAAATCAACCGATAAATGGTGAGTGGACTATTGTTAAAACTAAACCGTTCAATATTACACAAAAGGGTTTAACGTATACAATCAAAGTTCAAAAAGAAACTGATGATTTATCTAATATTGCAGTTAACTATGGATTTCTCTTACCCGAAAAGAGAGCACGTGTTGCATTTGATGTAGTGGGTGATTATAATGTAGGTGAGTGTAAGGTATTTGATACTATTACTACGGGTTCTGAAGAATCCGAATGGAAGCAGATTTATAATCCTGAACATGACTTTGTAGGTGACATTGTTGTTCAGAACCCTATAATGCGATGGGTAATTAAACAGACTACCTGGAAAAATGCTAAACTTTTTAGTATAACAAACAACAATGTAATTGAAGTTGGTTCTTTTTACAATAAAGCGTTTGGTGATAATCATGTTATAATCAAGTTTAAAGAAATTAAATCCAATTACGTGAAATTTACTTTCGAGTTAGACACAGGTAATGCAACCTCAAGGTCTACAAGTGCAAAAGAATATGACACAGTAGAAGTTACACCATTTAATTTCATCATCAAAAAAGACATTGTTGGTAATTTTAGAAATCATTATACTATAGAAACTGATTCTAAATTAATCATGGAAAAGGATAATGGTGTCATTGTATTATTTGAACCGTCTTTTGTTGGTGGTTTAATTAAATCTAATGATTATACAAGTGGAATTAATAATGGCATTATTGAAACAACAAATATTGTCACGGGTAATTCATATATAATTCCTTTTGTTATTCCCATTGGAGATAATAATACAATTAACTCACAAGATTTGGCTTTTCTTAGTGCTGTTTATTCTTCGCAAAAATGTAAAGTAGAAGTAAAATAATTAAGGTGATTAAAATGAATGAATTTGGCAATGGATATATAGAAAAGGTTTGGTGTAATTCTGTTACAACTCCTCAACCATTAAAAGTGATTCCTTACCTGAAAGATTATAAAGTATTCTTCAGTGTAAGAGGAACGGAAATAGGTAGAATAACAATTGGGGTGTTTGTTGATGATGAGTTAGATCAGATGCTTACCACGAATATTCTAGAAAAAAATAAGAGTCTTGCAATTTGGTGTTGGTATCCTTACAAGCGTAAGCAGATGGGTAAGCACGCAATTCAGTTCAAGATTGGTGAGGCAACTGACAGAACCATTGATTCTGTTACGTGGAAATATACTTCTGATAAATATATAGTTGAGGTGAAATAACATGGTTAAGTGGATTGTTACTATTTATGAAACATTAACAGAACTTAAAACTGCTGTTGAATTGATTGATAATACAGTTAATATTTATATTATACCGATTTTGAAAGATAATCGTCAGCAATATTTGTTAGCGATTGGTGATGATTTATCGGTAATTGATGGTGGTGACGCTTAATGCCTAGAAAAGCATCAATACAGATTAGACGCGATACGCGCAATAATTGGTTAGCGGAAAATGCTGTTCTTAAGAATGGTGAGTTAGGGTATGAAACCGATACAGGTATACTCAAAGTAGGTGATGGAACAAGTGGTTGGAATACTATCGTTAGATTCGCCAACCAGAATGATGTTTCAATGTTAAATGAAAGAATAGATGACGTTTTAACAGTTTCAAGTAATAATATCTATGGTGTCAAGATTGATACTACCAATCAGAATCCTGAAACAAGTGTTACCTATACTGATGATGCAGCGGGATTTGTCCCTATGCGGGGTAATGATGGTAACTTTGATTGGGGTTCTTGGGAATTACCGTTCAAATCATTAGGTATTCGTCCTTGTGTATTCAAGGATGGTGCGGTAAATTATTATCTTGATCCTAATGATTATACAAAAAAGATTGATGGTTCTAATGCTGATATTACATCTGGTCTTGATGGAGATGTAATGATTGAAATTCCAAAAATGTTTTGGAAATTTAGTGAAAATGGAACTGATAGAATCATCCAAATGAGCAGAGTTGAGCGTGAAGGGTTTGTTTGTCTTGCTCATACGCGTGGTGAAAATATTGAAGATAATATTTATATTGGTGCATATCCTGGTGCTGTAATTAGTAATAAATTACGTTCCCTGTCAGGTAAAACACCGACAGGTAGTAAAACACATGCTGCATTTAGAACAGATGCACAAGCAAATGGTGAGGGATATGAGCAGTTTCTATTCTATCAGATGCAGTTACTACAGATTTTATATGTTATTTTCTTCAAGAACCTTGATGGGCAGACTGCACTTGGTAGAGGTAATGTTGATGCATCAGTTTTAAAGAAAACAGGAGCACGTAATACTTCTGGTATGTTTTATGGTTCATCTATTGTAGATAACAATGAACAAATTAAATTCTGTGGTATTGAAGATTTTTGGGGCAATATACGTAATTGGGTAGATGGAATATGGTCTACGGCGAATACTGATCCTGCTAGAAAGTTGTGGATTGCAACTGATGAGTTTAATACTGTTCCTTATCAGCAGGACGGTGAAACGTGGATTGATGCTGATCCTAAACCAGATAATTATATAGAATATGGCACTGGGTTCGCGGTAAATGTTGATGGGTATATCAAGGATATTCACGGAGCAAACGAAACCGGGTTTGTCACAGCCAACAAAGATGGATCGGAAACTACCTACTATTGTGATTATGCGAGTCTTCAGGCGGGTTGCTTGGGTTATTTCGGCGGGAGTTGGGCTAGTGCGGGTGATGCGGGGCCTTTCACTCTGATTTTGCGCCTTTCGCCTGTGATTTCGGTTTCGAGTGTCGGCGGTCGCCTAACATGGATTAAAAAACAAAGTTGAGGTTATATATATGTAGTAAATATTTTTTATCAAAAAGGGCATAAATGATTTTTTATACGAATCTTCAAGCAGGTTACTTAGGTAATTTCAGCAGGAATTGGACTAATGCAGGTAATGCAGAGCCTTTCAATCTGAATTTGAACAATTCACCTGTGAATTCGAATTCGAATATCAGCAGTCACCAAAATGGAAATATACATTGTTAAAATTATGTCCTCACCTCTTGGTGGAATATTAGGGTGTAGCGGTTATGTTAGTAGGGTAAAACCGAAAACTTGACCTGATTAATCCATTTAGAGATTATTATGAAAAGAATTGGTAATATTTATCATAAAATATATGACATGGACAATTTAAGATTAGCACATCTTAATGCCCGTAAAGATAAAGGTTCATATGCAGAAGTTCAAATGGTTGACTCTGATGTTGAACATTATCTTCAAGAATTGCAAATGTCTCTTATTAATAAAACATATAAAACATCTGAATATACTATCTTTGAGAAAACAGAGGGTCGAAAAGTAAGAACTCTTTACAAATTACCTTATTATCCAGATAGAATATGTCAGTGGGCAATTATGCAAATTCTTGAACCAATTTTAATAAAAACATTAATTTATGATACATATTCCGCTATATCGAATCGTGGGCCACATATGGCTTGGGCAAGAGTAAATAAAGCAATGTATCATAAAAAAGAAACAAAATATTGTTTAAAAATTGATATACACCATTATTATCCTTCAATATCTCATGATATTTTGAAAAAAATATTTAGAAGAAAAATTAAGGACAAAGATGTATTATGGTTATTAGATGAAATAATTGATAGTATAAAACCGGGAATTCCGATTGGTAATTATCTTTCGCAATGGAGTGGTAATTTATACTTATCACAATTTGATCATTGGTGCAAGGAAGAAAAAAAGTGTCATTATTATTTCCGCTACATGGATGACGTTGTAATCTTTCATGAATCTAAAGAATTTTTACATCATTTAGATAACGAAATACGTGAATGGTTAGCGAAGAATTTGAAATTACGTGTTAAACCAGATAGACAAATATTTAAAATACGTTCACAAGGTCTTGATTTTGTCGGTTATCGGTTTTTTGATGAAAATATATTACTTAGAAAAACAACCACAATCAACTTCAAGCGTAAAATGAACAAAATAAAAAAGAATTGTGAATCAGGTTTAAATTTAACTCTAAATGAGTATTGTAGTATTAATTCTTATAATGGTTGGATTAAATGGTGTAATCATTACAAACTTGAACAAAAATATATTAAACCATTGCAACCATTTATTAACAACTATCAAATGGAGGTTTGAATTATGAAAATTAGAGGAACTCAAGAATCAATACCGTTTATTGAAATCGGTAAAACTAATGTTTATATCAGAACGAATGTTGAATATATCGAAGAGGAAGAGTTTAGCGGATGGGAATATGATGAAGAAATCATTTCTATCCCCGAATACATCAGCACACTCTCTGATAAAAATTCAGTAGATATAACTGCATTAATTATAACTGGATTAATGCAAGAAATTGATGAACTCAAGACAAAAGTCGAAGCATTGGAGGGTTCAATATGAATCCTTTTGTAATTATGTGTGTGTTTGCTATTCAGACGGGACGCATGACGATTGAACAAGTTCCTATGCAGTATCGTGATGAAGTTATTATTGAATTAAGTAAATTGGAATAAATGATTTAAATGGATAACTTATTACAATTTCTAATTGACAGTGGTATTCTCTACATGATTGTTTCTACCCTTCTTACTGTTGGTATTGGATTTATTGTAGGGAAAGGAGTATCGTTCAAAGAGATTCAGGATATTATTAGTGCGATTGAAGAGAGTTATGAAGATGGATATATCAGTCCCGATGAAGCACGTAAGATTTACAAAGAGATTGAAGATGTCATTGGGCAGGATTGGTATATTCGAATGTTTAGATTATTCAAGAGGTGATGTATGAAATTTGATATGAAGAAATTTATACTCTACTTCCTTACACTTTTATCTGCTGTGTTTGGAACACCTAAAAAATTACCCATAGAGATTAATATTTACATTGAAGATAACATTGATCCGGAATTTGTAAAGAACTCTCTTTACCTTATTCCTCAACTGTGGAAATTCAACTTCCTTACAGAAGCACCTAAGTATCGTGTAATGAATGGAGAATGGAAGGGATTTCTCATACCTGAAGCGGATGATACTGTTGTAATCTTCGATGGTAAGGCTCGTAATGCTAAATATGCAGGAGGTTGTGCAGGAAAGAGTGTTGGTGTAACAAAGAACACATGGGAAACAGATGAATTAGGATTTGGATTACGCATTTGGCATGAACTTCTCCATGCACAGAAGATTGATTCTGATGCAATGTTACGTAGTCCCGAATTTGAAGAATGGTTAGAATCACAGTTTAAATATATTCTTACCGAAAATAGAACTGCATACCAACATTCTATGCAGTTTCAGATACTTTTCTATAACTTCCTTACGCGGAAGTTTGTAAGAGGTTAAATCCTCTTACCTTTTTTAAATCTCTTCAATTCTTTGAGTAAAACATCACTTTTCGGGCATGATGTTTTGAGAAGGTATATTTACTCATCTGAAAAAAGATAGGGTGCGGAAACATATAGTTTTGATATGTTTCAGGGGTAATATTTTGATTCTAGTTTATGGTTACTCGACCATATGAATCAAGAATAAATCCAAGATAAGAGTTAACATTACAACAAGTATCAATTTTACCTGACTGTTTATCAATGTTGCAAATGTTACTACATATCACATGGTTTCCATTCTCATCCACAAGTTCAAGCGTAACAAATTTATCATTGTCTACAAGATTAAAGTAGACATTCTCAACCTTACTCTTTTCCTGAACTTTACCATCGAAAATTCCTTCAACACCCATTTACTCCACCTTCACTCTTCCTAGTTCGTCAAGATCAAATCCAATGGTTTTATTTACATCCTTTTCTCTTCGAATCTTGCCCGTAGTCTTACTGATTCTACAGATATACGGTGCATCAATTTCAAGACCTTCTTCATCAACGATTTTGATTATTACAGCACCCATACCCCAATTCTCAAGTTTAAAGTAAAGTCTCTTCTCACACTTCTTCTTCTCTTCAAAAACACCTTCAATCATTTACTCCACCTTAACCATTCCATCCCAAGTGAGATCAAATCCAAGTTTATCAGCAACACTATCAATGCGAGTAATCATACCTGACTTCTTACTGATGATACAAATACTCGCTACATCTTCTCCACGCTGATTAACAACATCAAGTGAAACATTCTGCTCAAAATCAGTCAGTTTGAAGTAATACTTCTCTTTCTTCTCTTCCTTGATTTTTTCCGCGTCAAAGACGCCACAAACCTTGTAATCCATTTTCTTTACACCAAACCTATGTTGTATACAATTAGTTTCTTGTTTGTCTATAAAAGGGTTTTGAAATTGATTCAACCTGAACTATTATGCAAAAATTATTCTGGATGATAATACCGATACAAGTAATAACGTAGGGTATTTTCGACATTGAAACAAATATTGTCAATAGAACCATTTGCATCCAGAATGAAATACCGATGTTTTCCTTCCTTTGCAAGTTTTATATAATTGTCCTGTATTTTGTTTAAACGCTGTATTTCCTCTGTCATGTTGTTTATCTTACGCCGTTTGGCATTACGTAGAGCGAACATCGATGGATTACCGTAAAGTAAGATGGTTATATCGGGAAAGAGTGTATTACCATCGAAGAAGCGCATAATCTCATCAGTGTCGCGCGAGAGGACCACACCATAACGCGCAATGATTTCATCCAGGTAAGGATCGGTAATTACAATCTTACCCTCTTCGAGTGCAGGAGTGATGAATGAATCAATGTGGTCATAATGATCGAGCAGCGTAAGAAGTAATTGTTTTTCAGGGTTGTCCTTATGCTTCTTAATCAAATCACGCATATCTTCAGCGAATGGTTCTGCCGTGTAAACAATATCTTCAAAGTCAGTCAGATTTTCACGTAAATAGTTAAGGACAGTGGTTTTTCCACTTCCCTCAACACCTTCAATACTTATAATCATTTTATACCACCTCATAAAAAGTTGAGTGCTTCAATAGTCTCTTTTGGGAGTTTAATCTTCAATGCACCATTTTTATAATCTGTAATCAAGTCAGAAAGTTTAGGATACGCTTCAAGTAACTTCTGTGCGCGTCTATCACCCACTCCAGGCAAGGACAAGTAAATGTCATAGAGTGGATTTGCACTTGACTTAACTTTCTTATGCTTAACACTCTCTACTTTCTTACCCTTGCCTACCATTTCACGGATCTTAAAGATTGCATGGAATAATTGAGGCGCGGTATCAAATTGAATCATCTTTACATTATACCTTGCTGCTACAGAACAGAGGGAACCAACAGTATGTGTGGTTTTCCATTGTTTAGCGTAAGGAATGTAATAAAGACTCTTAAAATTACCATGAATGAAAAGGTAAGGTTCATCAAACTGTTCAAGGTTGGTAAGTTGAGTTTCTAATCTTCCATCGCGCACAGAATTAATAAAGTCTGCTACAGATTTGCGCTCAATTACAATCTTCTTCTCACCATCAATAACCCAAGCGAAATCACCAGAATCAAGTGCTTCAAAACGGACTTCAACATTTAATGTTTTTGCAATGCGAGCAATCTTATTTTGAACAGTTTTGGGTTCTCTTGTATCTACAATTAAGTATTCTATGAGTATCACCTATATATTTTTACTAAATGTTTGTCTATCGTTCCATACTCTCTTGTAAAGTCACAGTAACCAGGATGAGGACAATACCCATACTGCTTGACAAGTTCACAACGCGGGAAAATAGGTTGGTTGTAGACATCAAACAGTCTATCAAGTTGTCGTTCTTCTACAATGCAATGATACGCCTCTGTGCGTCCATTACGTGTGCTTACAAGATATTTCTCAAGTATATCCTTGATCTCGCCATAGAGGAAACCACTATCACGCAGGTAGGAAATAAGCAAGTAGCGCCCTCTAAAACCTACTCGTTTTGACATACTGTTTATCAGTAAGGATGAAATGCATGGTGGAAGAGATTTGAGTAGAGAATCATGCGTTATCTGCCTACAAATGGCTTCATCAAACTCAAATCTATAATCTTGTAAGGAGAGTGAATTACAGCGATTACAATAGTATTTTCCACCCACATCAAACATTTCCATGTTTAGGTATTTGCTACCGTAAATTACATAATCACATGGATGTGGTTGCACTGTAGCCTTACGCTGTATGAACTTCAATCCACGCTCAAGATCATCTGTTGTAAGGGGTATGCAGTATCTACCACGACGATTGTTGAATGTTCCGGGAATGGTTGCTACACGCGCAACATCTCCCATTACTTTCTCATCCATCGTAGTCAATTTGAACTTCCTTACAAAAAATGTGTGTGCGCTAAAGAGTGATGCTTTTTTATTCTTCAAATCCGTGTAATTCTTGGTAAAGAGGTAGAAGTGAAATCCATTACCAGAATAAAGCATCAAGTAGCGCATATTACGCTTACCAAACTCATTTGAGAGTTTAACAGCATCAACAAATGAATCCTCACCGTCAAGATCAAAGAATATCTTATCTACGTTGAGGAATGCATTATCATACACTTCAGAGGACGTATAATTGTAAATGGTAGCAAATACACGCTTGTATGATTTATAGCGATTTATCTGCTCGTAAAATTCCTCTGAAGTATTTGTTGTAATCCGGTAAGGAATAGAAATCTGACGCGGAAAAGAATCATAAAGTAACTTGTGAATAGTAGCGCACACAATCTTCCACCACTATTCTATATGTAAAAAAGAGTTTAAATAGATTGTTATTTAGAGGAAGTCATCTTGTGTGGTTTCATCATAAATCATGTCACATATGTAGGCAAATTCACAGTAGTTACATAACCAGGACGGTTTAGCATCAAACTTCTTCTCTTCAATCTTCTTTACTGTATTATCAAACTTACGCAGGACAGAGCGAATACGTTTCTGTTCCACATCTTCAATGAAAGAATCATCAGGATAACCAGTAAAGAATATGCCAACCTGATCAATAGTTATTCCTGTTGTTTTTTGCACAAGATAGACATACAAGTGTAGTTCATCAAGATAATTCTTGTAATCACTTACACGATACTTACCCGTCTTGTAATCAACCAGGATGTTCTTACCATCTTTCTCATAAATTGCATCAATGATTCCTACAAGATTCTTCTCTTCATCATACAACTTACGTTCAGCGTAGGTAGCACGTTCAAGACCAAACATGGAAAGAATGATGTAGAAGTTACCAATATGTGTCTTGTAGAAATCATCCTTCTTTAAGAACTGCTCGTAGTATTCAAAGTCTGCTGCATTTTTATTGTAAGACTCGAATAGTTCATGCAGAGTGCTACCTTTCTTCGCTGCTTCATTTGAAACGCGGTCCTTACCATAAATGGTGTAAGTTTCAATATAGAACTTGCGCGGACATTTCCGGTAAAGATACATCTTACTCTTACTCATTCTGAATTTCAATTTGCACCTCCTTACCGTTTATCCAAGCCTGTAACCAACCGCGTTCTGACCAATACTTACACATGTCAACAAACTTGTAAGTCTTGTTCTCATACTTTATCATACGTGGAATATTCTTACCATTGACAAAATCAAAGAATGCTACTTTCATAACCGATTCAAAAGATTCAACGGTAATCCATCGTTCTTTTTGCATAGTTTCCATGTAGTAATAATGTGCAACTGACATTTAGTCCATCTCCGAAGTAATACAGTAATCTGAGTATGTTTTTCTCAATGATATTCGCTTTAAAATTGATTTAAAGGTGGAGATGAAAAAACCCATCATCACCATGATCAAGTGGTTTGTCATATTTATAATAATAAACTTTGGGTGGTATATATGGTTTACATGGCATGACTTCTTCATACATTCCTTTAACTTTCAAATGTATAATTTCTCTTTCAAGATCTTTAATCCTCTTTAATAAAACATCTTTTTCATTTTGTTCATCAATTTTTAAATCATTAACAAACATTTCAATAATAACTGTATTAACAGAATCCGTTTCTGTAGTATATGTAATTTTAATTACACCCTTTACTTCTTTGTCGTCAATAAAGACATTTTTAATTTGATTACCATCCTTTACAAGTTTAACATTATTTAAAACAAGATTCATTTTAATCACCAACATCCATAATCTGTTAAATCGATACATTCACCACAATATTCACATTCCGCTTTATGAACACAACCAATTCCTGTTCCAATAATGTGTAAGTGAATCGTTAATTCATATTTATTATCATCAAAACAACGCTCATGTCGAGCGATAAACTGATTGAGTTGTGCAAGTTCATTTTCGTTTAGTTCTAACATTATCCGCACCTACTGTATCCACACGCACAAGTCTTACAACCTTCAACCATACTTAAATGTTCACCACATTCAGGACAGATATTTGATTCAGTCTTTATTTCTTCCTTACATGGAATAGAAATTGGTTCTGACTCCTTATCAGGAATCAGACTTTCAATTACTCGACCG
>ENA-UOOK01005604-UOOK01005604.1-fermentation-metagenome-genome-assembly--contig:-NODE-5604-length-12532-cov-4.383746_pt1 | contig 12532 bp, 10 predicted proteins | sample MGYA00245777_ERZ724023 | MGnify/ENA primary metagenome ERZ724023 (study PRJEB28704, sample SAMN03018312) | fermentation metagenome | biome: anthropogenic terrestrial biome; feature: soil; material... | reverse complement strand
TGATAAGTTTTATATTGCTGTTTCAATGGAATAGCTACCAGGGTAGTGTGTTTTTTTCTTCTGCAAATGCGGTTGCCGGAAAATTCTATGAATGGGATGCTGATATCGAGCATCTCTTTTCTCTTTCTAAGGTAAATCAGGAACTTACTCAACGGAATGCCTATCTGGAGCATGAGGTGATGGATTTAGCTTCTAATCTGACTAAGGCAACTGGTGATAAGAGTCTGATGAAAAGCAGCCAGTTGGAGATGCTTCGTACTTACAGATTGATTCCTGCCGAAGTCGTAAATAATTCGCTTAATAAGCGAGATAATTTTATTACTCTTGACAAAGGCTCAGCCGATGGAATCAAGAAGGATATGGGTGTGGTTTGCGGAACAGGGGTAGTCGGAATCGTTTATTTGACGTCATTACACTATTCTGTGGTTATACCTGTACTTAATTCTCAGTCTAGTATTAGTGTGGCAATTCAGAAGCGTGGCTATTTCGGCTATCTTCACTGGACCGGAGGGCCTTCTAACATTGCATACGTGGATGATGTACCTTTACATGCGCATTTCAAACTTCATGACCAGATTGTAACAAGTGGCTATTCCTCTGTCTTTCCACCAGGGATTCTTGCCGGAACGATTTTACATGTGTATAACTCTTCCGATGGCTTGTCTTATCGTCTGATGATTAAACTTGCTACAGACTTTGGTAATTTACGTGATGTATGTGTGATTGATGATACAGTGATGCAGCAACAGTTGCAAGTGTTGCGTGCAGCTCAGGATTCTATTAAAGAAAAGGAAGGAGGGGATGAAAATTAACGTATGAATATGGATAATTTACATCGTTTGCTTACTTTCTTAATACTGTTACTTGTGCAGGTACTGGTGTTTAATCACATTCAGCTCTTTCATTGTGCCACTCCATTGCTTTATGTGTATCTGGTACTACATTTTCGCCGTAGTTATCCGAAGTATGCTATTTTACTTTGGAGCTTTTTCCTGGGATTGGCTGTTGACATCTTCGCCAATACTCCTGGTGTTGCTGCGGGTTCGATGACCTTTATAGCATTGATTCAGCCTTATGTGATGCAACTTTTTATACCTCGTGATGCTGCAGAAGATTTCTCTCCGTCTATACGTACGATGGGGTTCCAGTCTTTCTTAAGCTATTCCATGGTAATAGTCTTTGTTTATTGTCTGCTCTTTTTTACTTTGGAATCATTCAGTTTCTTCAACTGGTTACAGTGGCTAACTTGTATATGTGGTAGTTTTTTCATTACGATGATATTTCTGATGGCCATAGAGAATCTGGATAAGAAACATCATCAAGAATAGGTAATTAAGTCCGGAATGATTTTGCTTTCCGGAGGAGAATAAATTGGGAATGAAAGATTTTAATCTTGAAAATCGAAAATATGTAATTGGAGGAGTGGCTGTGATAATTGTGCTTTTATATATTATCCGGTTATTCGCTCTTCAGATTGCCAGTGACGACTACAAGAAGAATGCTGATTCCAATGCATTTCTCAAGAAGATAGAATATCCTTCCAGAGGTACTATTTTTGACCGGAATGGTAAGTTGCTCGTTTATAACCAGCCATCTTATGATATTATGGTGGTTATGGATGAGGAGAAAGGCCATCTGGATACACTTGATTTTTGTAATTCTTTAGGAATTACTAAAGAGTGGTTCATCAAGAGAATGGATGACATCAAAGATTATCGGAAAAATCCAGGTTATTCACGTTTTACGCAGCAACTCTTTATGCCCCAGCTTTCGGATAAGGAGTTCAGTGTGTTTCAAGAGAAAAGTTTTCGCTTTCCTGGATTTTATATTCAAAAGCGTAGCATCCGTCAGTATACTTCTCCATACGGAGCTCATGTGCTAGGTGACGTAGGTGAAGTCTCTGAGAGTGATATAGAGGAAGATCCTTATTATCAGGCTGGTGATTATATCGGAAAGATGGGCATTGAGAAATCTTATGAGAATGATCTTCGTGGGGTTAAAGGTGTCCAAATCCTCCTTCGAGATGCGCATGGCCGTATTCAAGGAAGTTATCAACATGGTAAATTTGATCATCGTCCTATTCCTGGAAGGGATTTGACGTTGGGGATAGATTGGAAGCTTCAGGCTCTCGGCGAACGGTTGATGAAGGGCAAGATAGGCGCAATAGTTGCTATAGAGCCATCTACAGGGCAGGTGCTTTGTATGGTTTCTTCTCCTACCTACGATCCCCGTATGATAGTTGGACGAATGCGTGGAAAAATGGAAAAGGCATTATCCCGAAATGTCTGGAAGCCTATGCTTAATCGTGCTATACAAGGACAATATCCGCCTGGTTCGACTTTTAAAACCTCTCAGGCTCTCACGTTCCTGACGGAGGGTATCATCAATAGTCATACTCTTTATCCTTGTCATAGGGGATTTTATTATAAGGGACTTCATGTGGGTTGTCATAGCCATCCTTCTCCATTGAATGTTGTTGACGCGATTACGACTTCATGCAATTCGTTTTTCTGCTGGGGATTCTTCAATATGATGTCGAACCGGAGCAAATATAAGACGGTACAGGATGCGATGGATGTCTGGCGCGATTATATGGTTAGTATGGGCTTTGGATATAAGTTGGGGATTGATTTGCCCGGTGAAAAGCGCGGGCTGATTCCAAATGCTCATTTCTATGATAAAGCTTATAATGGATCTTGGAATGGGCTGACCGTCATTTCTGTTTCTATCGGACAGGGTGAAGTTTGCCTGACGCCTCTTCAGATAGCTAACTTAGGTGCTACGATAGCCAATCGTGGCTATTATTATATACCTCATGTCGTCAGTAGGGTCAAGGGGAGACCGATCGCTCAGAAATTCCGTCAACGTCATTATACGCGTGCCAGCCTGTATGCTTATGATCTGGTCATCCGTGGAATGCGTGGCTCAGCGTTGCATGGTACCTGTAAAGATCTGGCACGTTATGATTTTGTACCTTGTGGAAAAACCGGTACTGCTCAGAATCGTGGGCAGGATCACTCTGTATTCATGGGATTTGCTCCTATGAACCGTCCTAAAATCGCTATTGCCGTGTATGTAGAGAACGGAGGATGGGGCGCTGTATATGGAGTGCCTATCGGAGGATTGATGATGGAACAATTTTTAAAGGGTAAACTTTCGCCCTCATCAGAAAAAATGGCTGATGAGTTTTCAAAGCGTCGTATTGCTTATGGTAAGGCAAACCGATAAACTAATCGGGTGTTTTGTAAGCCTTTGGCATTGATGTTATCAGGGGTAGATTATTATACTGATTACCGGTATTCCCGGTTAAATAAATATTTGCTTAGAAATGATTCAAGCACCAACACAACAAACCAGTGTACTCCGTTCACTTGACTGGTGGACGATAGGGATTTATCTGGCACTGCTCGTCTTTGGATGGCTCAGTGTATGCGGAGCCAGTTATACTTTTGGTGAAACGGATATTTTCAGTCTTAGTACCCGTTCAGGGATGCAGATAATCTGGATCGGAACTTCTATTGTACTTGGTTTTGTCATCCTCATGCTTGATGATAGCTTCTATGACACTTTTGCTTATGTGATTTATGTGGTATTTATGATCTTACTCTTTTTGACCATATTTAATCCACATGAGATTAAGGGGTCGCGTTCCTGGTTGGTTTTAGGTCCTCTACGTGTTCAACCGGCAGAACTTGCCAAGTTTGCTACAGCTTTAGCAATATCGAAATTTATGGGTAGCTATGGTTTTGATATGCATAAATGGAAGGATTTCCTATGTGCTTGTGCTATTGTTGTTCTTCCATTGGTGATGATCGTAGCTCAGAGAGAGACCGGATCTGCTTTGGTTTATTTAGCCTTCTTCTTGATGTTTTATCGGGAAGGAATGCCGGGAAGTATTCTGTTTACAGCAGTAGCTATGGTGATCTACTTTATAGTCGGTATTAAATATGAGCAATTGTTTTTATGGGATACTCCTACTTCCGTAGGTAAATTTATCGTGCTTCTTCTTGTGCAGATTTTCTGTTCAGCAATGATCCAGATTTATTGCAAAAATAAGCGTCTTACCCATTGGGTGATAGGTTTATCTCTTGGGGTTACCCTCATATTTTTACTTTTTTCAGAGTTTGTTATCCCCTTTGACATTGTTTGGGTTCAACTCTTACTTTGTGCTGTATTGATAGGTTTCCTTCTTTATCAGGGCTTGAGTACACGTGTGAAGAATTATCTCTATATTGCTGCTTTTGCTGTGGGCTCAATCGTTTTCTTCTATTCAGCTGATTATGTGCTGAATGATGTTCTGGAACCCCATCAGCGGGTTAGAATTAATGTGTTGCTCGGATTGGATGATGACTTGGCGGGAGCTGGATATAATGTGCATCAGAGTGAGATTGCTATTGGATCAGGTGGCTTACAAGGAAAAGGATTTCTGAACGGGACACAGACTAAACTGAAGTTTGTCCCGGAACAGGATACTGACTTTATCTTCTGCACGGTAGGAGAGGAAGAAGGCTTTTTGGGTAGTGCCGGTGTACTATTGCTTTTCCTGGCATTGATTATACGGTTGATTTTTCTGGCGGAACGACAACCTTTCCGATTTGGCCGAGTCTATGGATACTGTGTACTGAGTATATTCTTGTTCCATGTATTTATTAATGTAGGAATGGTTCTTGGATTGACTCCTGTTATTGGTATTCCCTTACCATTTTTCAGCTATGGCGGATCTTCTTTATGGGGATTTACGATCCTGCTTTTCATCTTCCTCAGAATAGATGCAGGAAGAAATTTGGTGCGTGAATAGTAGATCAGACGCTCTCATCTACTATTCCTTCACATATTCGATGCCGATATCTGAAATGCCCGGAAGTATCTCTTGTTTCATGTTATGGCTTATGCAAATGTGAATGCTGTCTCCTTTATTCAGTTGAATTCTTGTTACAGGAAAATGATATTGGAAACTTCCTATTCCTCTTCCTTCTATTCGCCCGTTTTTGTTTGTTAGTCTACAGTTCAGGGTATCGATATAGGTCTTTTCCAATCTACCGGCAGAGAAACCTGTTTTTTTATTCCTGTTCCCACCGGGATAGACCGTTTGCTTTATGATCAAGGTTATGGCCTGAAAAGGATAAGTGCTATTGATACGTAATCCTAGATTGATATTGTAATTATCCGTTTCTGCTAAACCGGGAATATTAAAAAACAAGGAGTCATTTTTCTCCCATCCGGACAATGGTGTATGTTCATAATGATCATACACCCTATGCTCAAGACAGGATGTGAAGAAAATGATAGTACAGAGAAATAGGAGAATATATGACTTTTTCATTGATCTTTATTATCAACTTTCTGAATAGAATTCTCCCCCGTCTGTGGAACTTTGGCTATATCTTGCGGTTGTGCCGTATAGGATTGGGCTTTATTCGTTTGTAGGTCTGAATTCAATTTCTGCATATTGGGAGCAGTGCTATTTGTTTTATGATTCTGATAAGTTCTTTTTACTCCCCTTAAATGAGAATTGGTTTTCTCTGAATGATTCCTGAATTTATCTGACTGTAGTTGATCGCTTTTGCTCGGATTAGTTTTCGGTTGTCTTTTCTGACGTGGTTTCTCCTCAGGGTCCTTGTCATAACCAGAACTCTTTTGTTGAATCTTTCCTTGTTGGTGATCTAATGGATGAGAATTTGAATCTGCTGGATTCTGTCCCTTTTGTAAGTGGTTTCCGTTTCTGTCCTTTTGAAGTTTTTTCTTTTTCTTCTTACTGTTTTTATCAAAACGGCTGACATCCGTATTTGCTAATAAGTCAATAGGTTTTTCCTGGACTTTTTCTTTTCCATCTTCCTGAAGAGAAAGAGGCTTTTCGCCTTTCTTGTTTATCAGAATGATCTCCTGTGCTCTTTTTGCCGAGATCGTTTCCATATTGGCTGCCAAGTTTTTATCAGTAGAATAAGTGCACAGTCTGGCTAAGATATCAGTTTTAAAGAGATAATAGTCATTATCTTTTGTCTGCAAGATAATATCCTTCTTTGGTAGTTCTTTGCCAGCTTCCACATAATCATCCACTTCATAGTTCAGACAGCATTTTAATTTGGCACACATACCCGCTAGTTTCTGAGGATTGAGAGAGATGTCCTGATATCTGGCCGCATTTGTGCTGACACTGGAAAAGTTTTTCATCCACGTAGCGCAGCATAGTTCTCTGCCACAAGGTCCTGTGCCACCGATTCGACCGGCTTCCTGTCGAGCGCCGATTTGCTTCATTTCAATTCTGATATGAAATGTTTCTGCAAGAACTTTGATCAATTGGCGAAAATCTACACGTCCATCAGCAATGTAATAGAAGATAGCTTTATTTCCGTCACCCTGATATTCTACATCTCCTATTTTCATTTCCAGACCGAGCTTCTTTGCAATCTGCCTGCTCTGAATCATGGTATCATATTCGCGGCTTTTGGATTCTTCATATTTTTCCATATCTACCGGCTTGGCAATGCGATAGATTCGTTTGACATCGTCTGCAGATTTTAAATTAGCCTTCTTTAATTGATACTTAACCAATCTTCCTGTAAGTGTGACTACACCGATATCATGTCCGGGATTAGCCTCGACTGCTACAATATCACCTTTTTTTATATCTAGATGATTGACATTGTGATAATATCCTTTGCGGGTATTCTTGAATTGTATTTCAACTAAGTCAGTGCTTTGCACATTACCCGGAACATCAGCAAGCCAATCGTAGGTGTTGAGTTGTTTATCCTGCTTTCCTGCGGCGCAGGCACAGAGTCCGCGGTCGCAATCACGACATGATTCAAAATTTATGTTTTTGAAGTCCATATTTCGTATATTATTATGTTTTTATGATTCTTGCTTGAAGTAATCTCTTTGTTTAGTTTTCTTATCTTCTGAGTGACAACATTACCTGCAGAGCTACGCTATAGAACACCATCTTGGCATTTGCATTATGGCTGATATCACCTGAAGCCTGATTGAAAAGTCCGGCTATTTCCTTGATGTTGTTTTCGTTGATGAAGCGTGCAAAATTTCTGGAGAAATTTTCTTCTTCTCGAGTCATATAGTTCAGTTCTGGCTGATGGAAGTTGTATATGAAATTTTCTCGGATCAGGCGTAGGAAATAAGCAAGCATTCTAATTTGTTTCTCTCTTCCGAAGTCATTGATCTGTTCAGACCATTTCTTTAAGCTTTGTACTTTATGGCTGTAAGCCTGTCGCATGAGTTGCTCAAACTCTTCCAGAAATTCTTTGTTTTCATTATCGGCAGATATTTCCTTGAGAGCCAGATTCCAATTGCCATTTGCAACTCTTGCTATGCGGTGTGCATCTTCCTGATCAATTCCTCTTCTTTCTATTAACGCCTTTTCGATATCAGCCGTATCGATTTTCTTCATGTCGAAGTGCTGTGTCCGACTTGTAATAGTATCCAACAATTGGTCCGGATGTTCCGTGACGAGTAGGAAGATAGTCTCTTGTGGGGGCTCTTCCAAGACCTTTAGGAGTTTGTTCGCAGCTTCTTGGTTTAAACGCTCAGGGAGCCAGATCAGGCTGATCTTATACCCTCCCTGACTGGACATCAAGCTTAGATTATGTGTGATAGCATCACTCTCGGCAGCAGTGATGATGGCCTGTTTGTTTCCACCTCCCATCATCTGAAGCCATTGTTCAATGGTAAAATAAGTTCCCTCGCTAAGCAATTGGAGCCATTGGCTGGCAAAATCATCACTTATTGGTTTATGATCACTTCCCATCCCCGGGAGTTTTATAGTCGGATAAGTGAAATGTAGATCCGGATGTTCCCAATTGGAGAGCATAGCTAAAGCATTCTCATGTGCTGTCGGATTACAAATATTTTCCGTGAGCAGATATTTTGCGAAGTCCATTGCAAGAGCCATCTTTCCACAACCTTCCGGTCCACAGAAAAGTAGGGCATGGGGAATGCGATCTTCTTCTGTCAACTGTAATAGCCTGCTAATGGCTTCTCTTTGTCCTATTATATCGTTAAATGCTTCACTATCCATCTTTTTCGTTAAGAGCCTTGATCTTTTTCCTTTTAAAGAAGTCTTTTGACTACCTTCTGTATGCTATCAACAGCACTGACGGTGTAGAAATGTACATTTTGAACACCGTGTTTGTAGAGATCTTCAACCTGATTTATCGTCCACTCAACACCTAGTTCACTGACTTCCTCATCAGTCTTGCATTTTAGAGCTTCTTTGGCTAATTCGTCTGGAATATCTACATGGAATGTCTTGGGTACGATAGTCAGATGACGTAACTTTGTCAGAGGTTTGATCCCTGGAATGATAGGTATGGTGATACCCATCTCTTTAGCCTTTTTTACAAAGGAATAGTATTTCTCGTTGTCATAGAATAATTGGGTTACCGCATATTCTGCACCTAAATCCTGTTTCTCTTTGAGATATTTCATGTCTTCTTCCAGATTCGGCGCTTCTTCGTGTTTCTCCGGATAACAGGCTACACCGAAATCAAATTTCCATTCAGGATGCTTCATGGGCGTCCCATCTACAAAAAAGCCATTATTGAATTGATTAACTTGCTTGATCAGTTCTGTAGTATGTGTATATCCTCCAGGTGTAGGTTTGAAACTTTTGTCCTCACGCGCCTTGTCTCCTCTGAGTAATAGAATATTATTGATTCCGAGAAATTGTAAGTCAAGGAGTTCATATTCGATTTCTTCTTTTGTAGTACCTGAACAGATAATGTGAGGCTGAATAGGAATACCATAACGATTTTGTATTGCAGCAGCAATAGCAATAGTGCCAGGACGACGGCGGATGCGCTGTCGGTCTATGAGCCCATTATCCAATTCTCGATAAACATATTCACTATGGTGTGTGGTGATATTAATAAAGAGAGGATGAAATTCCTTCAACTTATCAATGGTACTGAAAAGTTGATGGGTACTGTTACCTTTGATTGGAGGCAAAACTTCAAAGGAGAAGTATCGCTTGCTCTGGCTTTTTTGGAGTAATTCAGATAGATTGAGTTTCATTCTGCTTATCGTATGCTTGACGAAATCATATTGGTTTGTCCTTGCTTCTTTAAAATGTTATCGGCTGCAATTTATGGTGAGGTCTCGAAAGAATACACTTGTCTGCAAATTTAACAAAAAATAGGGGAATAACAAAAGGCTGATGTGTTTTTAATCATTTTTACTTATCGTGGTCTATAGGATTGTTTTATATTTCAAGAGACCTTTAGGGTTTGGACAAAAAAAGAAGGGCTTTCTGCAAGATAGCGAAAGTCCTTCTTTGATATAGAATCTTATAATTGTAAATTTTCTTGTATTGGGTATAATTAGTCTGGGTCTTGTTTTATAAGGAATATGAGCATAAGGTAATAGTATCTCTAATAATCATTATTTCTGACCTCCAGGCATTCCCTGACTTGAACCAGCATTATTTTTAATACCTCCGATAACATCATTATTCTGGATTGTGTTCTCAACCTTCTTGACGCTTGCTTTCAACTTTCCAAAGCGATAGGTAATTCTGAATCCGATTTCTTTTGATTCCTGATAATCAAACTGATGACCTGTATAATCACCATGAACTGTCCTTGATGTTGTTTTTTGATAGTGATTACCGAAAGGATTATCTGCACCGATCATGAAAGTCAGTCGATCATCCTTCAGGAAAGAACGTTGTAAGGCAATATAATGATAATACCAGTTGCCACTATATCCATAAACGGAATTTACGTTTAGTCCGAAAGAACTACCGCCGCCGATATTTAGTCTGAGTTTCCAGGGTAGAACCTGCGTAATGTTAGCTGTTGCCATTCCTGACCAGCCATTCAACGAAATACCAAGTTGTTGGTTATTCATAAAGATTTTTTCTATATGACCGTTAATCATAATAGAGGTACTTGTGAACGGTGCGGCTTGAATAAATCCGTCAATACCTAAGCTCTTCGTATGAAGTGCATCGTCGAAAGTAGAAATGGTCTTTCCGTTTTTGGCGAACTGGATAGCGGATATCTGGTTGTTGGAGAAGTTGTAATAGGGAGACAGATTATAGGTAAATTTTGGACTAATATGCATGTATTCCAGTGTAAAAGCACTTTTACGAGCACTGTTCAGTCCTGGATTTCCATAGTTCTCTGCTGTTGGTGTATTTATATCGGCTGGATTCAGGTAAGAAATTCCAGGACGGTTAATCGTTGTCGCATAACTTAACTTCAAGGAATTGGACATATTAAAGTTGTATTTTATACTGGCTGACGGTACCCAGTCATTTAAGTTTTTATGAAAGTTTTTCCCGCTTCCATCTGGGTACTTTGCATTCAGATAACTGTATTCATATCTTAATCCCGCCCGAGCAGCCCATTTTTTATTTGCATAAATCCATTCACCGTAACCTGCTGCAATCTGGGTGTTGTGGTCGAATTTATTATAAGTGTTGTCATCTGAACCATCGTAAAGCATTGAAGTGTTACTTTCATTTTCACGATTGATATATTTGGCTCCCCATTCCATCTTGTTGTATTTTAAGAAAGGGCGGACATAATCAAGTTGGAAAGTATGCTCTACAAAATGCTCTTTGTTTTTTTTGCTATATCCATGATAGTCTACAGGCATGTTGAGCATATTATTGTAGTTGGTCTGTTCGTTATCTACGTTTCGTGTGGTGGATAGCATATACGAAGCCGTCAGAACCTCACCGTCAAGTTTGGTCTTATGCTGATAATCCATGCGCCCGTTCAAGTTATAGTCATTGTATTTTGGTGTCGTAAGGTGAGTGTCATATTGATAGATCGTTTTTCCATCGGCATCTACCATGCGATCTGTACCGTCTGAGTTAGCTTTTACTTTGTAATAATATCCTCCGAAAGAGAGGGTAAAAAGGTTTAGGGAGTCTATGGTATAGCTGGCATTGAGATTACCAAAATGTACATTCAATGGATTGTTCCCGAACATTGAGGAATAGTGAGTTTGCCTTGAGTCTTTAAAAAAGGTATCACCATTTTGTTTTTCTTGGGTTCCTCCTTTAGTAGCATGGACAAAACCATAATTGACAGAGAAAATCAGTTTGCCGGTTTGTGCCGTTATATACCCAGTTTCCTGACTACTTCCATGAAGGACATCTACTGCTGAACCTATTGTACCGGTTACTCCGTTTATTTTGGTGTCATTATTCATGACAATATTCAGAATATAATGGGTGCCTTCAGCGTCTTCCTTCGCTCCCGGATCAGTGATTACTTCAATCTTCTTAATCATGGTTGCGGGGATGGATTTGAGAATCTGGTTGACATTGCTGCTGGAGAAACTGGGATCAGGATGGCCGTTACGGTAAATTTTAAAGTCACTGCTGCCTTTGATCTTTATATTATCTTGTCCGTCAACAGAGACCATTGGCACTTTCCGAAGCATCTCAAGGGTGTTTTGGGTCTTGGAATCGTTATCGTGCTGAACATCATACGATAATCGATCAATATCGTTCTTAATCAGTTTGCGTTGTGCCTTAACTGTAACTTCCTGAAGACTGAATCGCTTCTAATACTTGCTTGAATCCTCTTTTACAGAATCAACTCCTGTTGCATAGGATTGAGTTGAACTACTTACTTGATTTTCTTGAGCAAGGGCTGTTTGGGTCTGAGCAAATACAGCTGGAGGGAAGGCAAGGAGTGCGACCTCTAATAAAAGTTTTCTCATTATTTTGATTTTATAAACTGATAATTAGACGCGAGGGACATTCTTAAAGTTGCAAAGATAAGCTGCTTTTGTGTTTTTTTCTACAATTTTTCCGAAATAATTTAAATATGGAGAGAGATTAATTGGGCTCTTGTTTCTTTTATTGGGAATAAGTTTGTATCTTTGACAATAAAACCTTAAATGATGAAATCATGAAAAATGTGAAGTTATTGTTATGTGTGTTTATTGCTCTGTTTGCAGCTTGTAGTAAGGATGACAACATAACCAATGACTCGAATAGTCAAACCATCCAATCTATGGAGATATTTTCTGGAACATGGATAGCGGATTCTTTAAGATATTCCCATGGGAGCGAGGGACAGAGATGGTCTGACTGGGAAGATACAGAGCCTGATACGATAAGATTCTCGGCTGACAGTGCTTATTTTGGATTTACAGATAAGGGGGAGGTATCGGGCTTTTATCAATATACAGATAATAAGGAAAAGATATTCTTTGATGGGGTAGGATTGATTTGGAAAGTTAGGCCGGATAGAAAATTGTTCCTGCAATTCAATTCTCCACAAGAAATGGATCAATATCTATACCATAAGATAAAGTAAACTTATTTATGTACAACTCATGTACAACTATTGTTTCATTTGCATGGAATTTGCAACTTTTTGTACCATAATGTACCAAAAAGTACCAAAATATACCCTGTTTTTAGACGGCTGATGTTAAAATAAGGGCATGAAAAAAGCCTTGATAGCAGTTGTAATCAACTGATAATCAAGACTTATATGTGTTGTCGGGATGACCAGACTTGAACTGGCGACCTCGCGCCCCCCAGACGTGTGCGCTA
>ENA-UOOK01005599-UOOK01005599.1-fermentation-metagenome-genome-assembly--contig:-NODE-5599-length-12537-cov-6.210703_pt1 | contig 12537 bp, 14 predicted proteins | sample MGYA00245777_ERZ724023 | MGnify/ENA primary metagenome ERZ724023 (study PRJEB28704, sample SAMN03018312) | fermentation metagenome | biome: anthropogenic terrestrial biome; feature: soil; material... | reverse complement strand
GCTTTAAATTCTTTTCCGTTAGGGCATCCTCCGCCGATATCATATATTACTTCTTTTAATGTTATTCCCATTGGTACTTCCACAGTTCGGTGCCGCCCGCGTAGTCAAGTAGGTTGGCCGTTTGGTTGGGTTGGAAAAAGTACTGGGCTTTGTCGCTAAAGGTGTGGCGCAGGTTAAAGGCGCCATGGGCCAGCTCGTGGGCAAGGAGTTCAAGGTCTGTTCCAAAGTTAAAAATAAACCCGTAATTACCCGCCAAGGGCATAAAACCTTTTCTATTGCTTCCCAAGTCAGGAATATTCAAAAAGAAGAGGTACATGGTGTTGTCGTCTGTTGGGCGCTCACGCTTGTACTTGCGGATAACCTTGTTCATATCCGGGGTGTACTTGCTAAGCATGGAAGTTCCTTCCACCTTGAAGTCTTCTTCATTTACCTTGCCTACTTCTATGGCATGATCGTAGCTCACATGCCAATTGACCACCGCCGGAGAATAAATCTCATTAAGCCGCTTTGCGACAACAGACAAATCAGTACCTGCTGAAGGGAACGAAGAGCTATTGACTGGCACCAGCACTACATTTTTTATCTCCCGGCTGTAAGTCACCAGTCCCAACACCCCGGCTTCGGTAAGAAAGAAGGTAAAAAAATCACCAGAAATATATCAAAGAGCGTTATATCATAATGAATTGCAAGATATAAAAATTACTCTTATATCTTGTTATTCAGACCCGCCATAATTTGATGCAGGCAGATTTAATCTAAAAAAACCGCATAAAAAAAATCCATGATTGGCTGGCGAAGGACTTGACCGGCGAGGAAGAACGAAAACCGATTTACTTGGTCGTGCGTGGAGATTAAAATCTTAACTTATTATTATCATTATAGTTACCCCAAAAACGAAGAAGTTCTATCTTGTTATTGTCAATATGCCTGTAAAACAAGGTGATTTGTTTACAAACAACACATTCCCGGATGCCTTTGTAGTTGCTTTCTTTAAATTCTACCGTCCCCTTTTTCAAATTAAACAAAACCCCTTCAACTTCATCGATAAAATTTAATGCTTCTTTCTCTGTCCAGTCCCGTAATAGGTAATCAATATTCTCATGGTAGCTGTTTAAAGCTGAATCAGTCCATATAATTGTTTTCATTTAAAAAGGTTTGGGTATTTTTCTCTTGTCTTTTGCATAACTTCTTCATGAGCATATACCCTTCCTTTCTTACTGTCTTCTAAAGCCTCATCTAAAGCAGCTTTGATTTCCGGCGATAACACATCCTTTCTAGGATTATCAGCATTTATTAGCTTAATAATTTTAGTATAAACCTTTTCCAGTCTTTGATTGTCCAAGCTGTCCAACCTTCGGAACAAATCCAGTTTTATTTCTGCTGCATTCATAATTGTAAAGCTTTTGTCCTTTACAAAGTTAAGGATAAATTCTCTCTTTTGCTTTTCATTTTAACGGATGATATTTCTCCGGTTCTTTTAGTAAAACTTCCAGGGTGTCCAATTTATCCCGCTCGATGCTTTATTTCCCTTTTGTATCCATAAGTATCCAATTAGAAGGAGAAAAGGATTTTTCTTATTTATCACCGTAATGGCTCTTGGCTGAGACAACTTCTACGGTTACAATTTCATCATTAATGGTATAAACAAGGCGGTTCTTTTTGTCTATTTTTCTTGACCATTGTCCTTGCATGTTACCTCTTAATTGTTCGACTTGACCTGTGCCGGTTTTGGGGTGCTTGATTAGTTCCTGCAGAAGTTTTTCAATTTTATTGGTTACTGCTTTCCCTCCACTCTTTTTTAATGAGGCAATATCCTTTTTTGCCTGGTCAGTAATGTCGAGTGTGTACATTTCACAAGCTGTCCAGGAAGTTCTTGATATCATCCTCTGAAGTCAGGCGTAATGCAATTTCTTTATCCTCAATCGCCTTTTTTACTTTTTCTACATTTCGCTTATCAGCCCAAAACATATCACCACTGGGACTAAGCTCATAAGGGTCACATCTAAATTCTTTTGGAATATCCACGAGAATATCGTCATCGTTAACAGGAACAAGCTTGTAGGCACGGTTTTTACGCTTGACAACTACTTGCTCGTTTTTGTCAACCATGTCAAAATACTTTTTTTGATTATCCCGGAACTCACGACTGGTTACGATTCTCATCTTTGTCTCTTTTTAATTGCGTACCAAAATACGTACAAAGTTACTAAATCCTACGCTCATCCACTATATTTTGTTTTACTTCACATGATTAAGTTTATTTTCAATAGTATTCGTGAATTAGAATAAGCCCAACTCCGTTGGCGCGAGTTTGAAACTCGTGCCCCTTTCACTTTAAATCCGCTCCAATTTTACCGATTCCTTTACAATTTTCAAATAACTACTCAATCCGGCATAATTACGTGCCGAACTCCATAAATAATCTTCTGGTCTTTCTACAATTTGCTCATCTACGGGGTTGTTATGAATGTAGTTTAGCTTTTGGTCGAAAAACTTATTGGACTCTATCATTTCTGCATGATTACTATCTTGCCAGAATTTATAATCTTTTCCGTTCTTAAGGTTTTCTGCAGCTTTTTTAAAGTAAGAAAGCATCCATTCACGCCGGCTCTCCGGTTCATTAATTATTGATTGAACAATAGCTTTAGATGTGAATTTTTATTTTTGAAGAGTTACACATTGAATACAAAAACAAGCTTAATGGCAGAATTGCCTCTCGGCTCTGCCGCTTTTTGATTTAAGAAATCTCGGTTTATCAGCAGCGCAAAGAAATGTACGCTAACAGAGCACGAGTTACAAACTCGCGCTAGCGGAGGTAACATCCCCAAAGAAATAACCATTGAAGATAAAACAGCCGTTGAGCAAATGCGACTTATCGGGCAGCTTGAAGAGGAAGACAAGCAAACCATTTTCCGGTTAATTGATAAAATGCTTACCAATGAAAAATTCAAGGATTTCTTTAATAAAAATATTGCGGCGTTGTAGTACAAAAGCACGAATTACAAATTCGCGCTAACGGAAGAAGAAATCTACGCTTAGCCCTTTCAATCTTAAATTTACAAACTACGATTAGCGGAAGTAAAAATAGCACGAATCACAAACTCGCGCTAACGGGGTTCACCGAATGTTTATCGATGCGATCGCGCACCAGCGGCGCATCGTGCGAAATTTGTGAATTAAAAATCAGAGTAACTAAATTCGTGGATAAATTAAGGCTTATTGCGATAAATATTGCCAGGTTAGCGATTCCCGGCTTAAGGCAAGCTACGATCAAAGTGGAAGTCGCTGTAGCTGACCTGCTGGATAGGCTCGGGGTCTTTCGTGCGGATAAAAATATCTTCTTTTGTTTTGGGTCTGTACTCTTCCAGCCATCTGAATCCTTGCAATTTACGAGCTTCGGCATCAAGCAGATAGGGCGGGTTCATATTGCCGCTTGGCTGAGTCCTTAAAATAATTCCGCTCACCTTTTGATTCTCGAGCAGAATAGAAAGATTACTTGATTCAGCCCTGTTAATTCCTATTATCTCATCATTATCCTTGGGGTAATAGATAGTCTGGCCGTTGCCCTCAACATCGATGCGACGCAATTCGTTATTGCTGATATAGCCTGTCATGTGACGCCCCTTAATCTGATTGTAAGAGCCGGTATCTTCGGGTGCCACCACGAAGGCGTTATCGATAAGCTCCGCCTTATAAAGCGCATTATTGCGCGTATGCAGCTTTATTGTACCCGCGCTCATCTGGTTCAAATTGGCCCAAAGGATAGGGTCTTTATAAAAGGTATTGATCGAATCCCTAAGGTCATAAACCATCGAGTCGCAACGTCCTTGCATATCAGGACGATAAAACTTGACGTTATGATATGCTCTGACCAACTGATATTCAGTATCTTCAATTGGATCAGCGCGCAAGGTATCGGCATGCAAAAAGAGGGTATCATTTTGATGAACCTGCATCAGAACAGCCCGTTTGGTGGCGAGTGCCCTTTTTGTCAGCTCATTGTAATATCCATAATTACCGGTAATAATAACATGATTAGCTGAATCAAGCAGAAACATATTTGAAAACACCTCACCGAAACCGCTCTTTCGGTCGTAATAAATAGTGTCTCCTTTAAGGCTCTGCTCCTCGCCAACAATTGAACTATTACGCTCCAATTGTGCAATATCGTTTTTAGTATCGTAATAGCCCGCCTCCGAATATATCTCGTTGCGCTCGCTGATAATAGTTGTAGGCCCTACAATCTTAACAATTTCAGGGATGGTGTAATACAGTAAAGTGTCGGAGTACATCTTGTAGTCGGGGTTGGTAACCACCACATCCCTTCTGAAGTGCGCCTCTTCGCTGCGCGGATAATAGTATCCCCAGTTGCTTACCAGGCGATTATTGTCGCTGACTATTTCGCCTCCGTTAAAGTAGTATGCCACATCGGTCTTACGGTCATAATCAAGGAAGTTTGTCGTAAGCACGACATTTTTATTAACCAGTCTCACATTATTACGAACCATCGCCTTATCCTGATCTCCATAATAATATAGGGTGTCTCCGTAAAGATGGATGGTATCGTTCTGAATAACATGAATTGAGCCGTAGGCATGAACCCTGTTGGACTCGCGATAAAAAAACGCACTGTCACAATGCATCAGGGTCTGATGATGTCTGAAGCTAACGTTGCCAAATAAGGCCTGCACGTTTTTCCCAAAGCGGGCTGCACCTTCCATGTAGTTGGCATGTTCAATATGCACAGCAGTTCGGCCTTTATTTTGCTGAGCCGGAGCTGCTCCAAACCATAACATTATCGCCAGCAGAAGGATAAATCGAATCAAGCCCTTCATATAGATAAACTATTAATGCAACAAATACGCCGTCTCACCCGGCTCATTCGGACTATTTATTCCACCCGCTAAATTCAAACTGGCAGTTTATCCAGTTTGGGCTTATAGAGATATAGCTCTCTTTCTGCTTAGTTACTATCCACTTGTGGAAAATCTCTTCCCGTTTTTTATTCTCCAAAATAGTCTGGATCAGTTGATAGTCATCATTGATATTTGCTCTGTGCGCGTCTGTTTTGGACTTCAACTTAATAACTGAAAAATAATCCTTACCCAGTCTTTCATCCTTCATCATAAAGGGGTCTGAAATACTTCCAACCTCCATAGTCTCCAACTGACGGTTAATAGCCGGGGAAATCATCTGAATTTCAAACTTGGTAGAGTTATCATAGGGGTTAATCATCAAACCCCCATTTATCCTGGTGTCCTTATCCATTGAATACTTCAATGCGGCCACTTCAAAAGAGATAGAATCTTGTCGGATAAGGCCTGCTATTGAATCTGCACGCTCCCTGGCAGCCATAATAGCCTCAGGCTTAGCCTTGGGTCTGAGCAATATATGACGAACATTCACCCTGTCGCCTTGTCGTTCAATAAGTTGAATAATATGATAACCAAATTCAGATTCTACAATTTTGGAAACCCGCCCAGGCTCCTGCATATTAAAGGCTACCTGGGCAAACTCGGGTACCAGCTCAGCCCTTGCCATAAAGCCCAACTCGCCGCCACGTGCAGCGCTTCCCTGATCTTCAGAGTAAAGCACTGCTAACGTGGCAAAATCGCGACCTTCAGCCACCTGGCGCTGAAAATCTCTAAGTCTGCTCTTCACAGACTCAATTTCCTCAGTGTCAATTTTTGGAAATATAGTTATCTGTTGAATCTCATATTGAGAAGCCACCATTGGCAAGCTATCGGGACTTGTATTGCGGTAAAAAGCACGTATCTCGGCAGGAGTTACTTTAACTCCGCCGGTAATATCACTTTGCATCTGTTGAGTAAGCATCTGGTTACGCACGATAACGCGTTGTTCACTTTTTATCCGGTGCAGCGGCTTATTCAGCCACTCCTCTAATTTCTCCTTTGAGCCGGCCCGGTTTACAAATTCATTTATCTGACGGTCAACCTGCATAATAACCATGTTCTCGCTAACCTCGATACTGTCGAGTTTGGCCTGTTCAAGCAGCAGGTTTTGAAGCAAGAGTTGTTCAAAGATATGACACTTAAGATCGCCCTGAAAATTTGCGCCTTGCATCATAGCTTGCTGATGTTGAAACTCCACGTCCGACAGCAATACCGGGTTATCGCCTACCACTGCAATAACTTCATCAATAATGTTAGACTGGGCATACAAGGCCGAAGTGCTAAGGACAATCCCCAGAACCAAAGCTGTTATTTGCAATTTTAGCTGAACCATACTATATGTGTAATAATTAAAGACTACTTAAAACTTACGATTTTCTCCTTTATGGCTTCATCATACAAATCAGCCCCCAGCTGCTGGATAAACTCTATGCGCTTCTTGTTCAAGAGGATGGCTTTAATGCGTTCTTCAACATACTTAATTGGGGCACTGCTACCTGGAAGTTTATAATCCGTAATAGATAAAAAATAGTTGTATGTGCCATCACTTGTCTCGTAGAAAGTGTTCCATCTCAAAAACCTTTCTTCATTCCCCACTGCTTCAGGCAAGAGCGAATTTATCCGGCTAAAAGGAACCCAGGTTTCTACAAATTGCTCATAAGTACGTGCATTTCGAAAGGCATAGGCCTCGATATTAACAAGGTTCTCAAGATCCGCAGAGTTTATCCACTTACGCAGCAAGTCCTGGTTGGGCGCATCTTTGGGAATGCGAATAAAAATCCCTTTAATAATGCTCTCCTGCAGATTAAAATTATCCTGCATCTGAGTATAATACTCTTCTATCTCACGGCTTGTAACCAGGGGCGAATGTTTCTGCTCAAGCATCTTTTGCTGGTAAAGATGCACTAAAAGCGATGTGCGATATTCCTCCAGTAATTGTTCAACATCTTTCTCTTCGGCCGAGAGGTTGATTTCCGCCTGACGCAACATCAACTTTGTCCTAACCCACCTGCTTATATAATCTTCAGCTATCGCGATACTGTCTTGTGCAGCCAAATTATCAGGAACAGCTCTATTAAGCTCCCCTAAGGTTAATGATACACCGTCAACTGTAACTATTGCTTCCATAGAAGGATCTTCCGGGGTAGTATTACAAGCCCCAAAAGCAATTGCCACAATTAAAGGTAACCAAATCTTCCTGCTCAATACCATAATATATTATTGTTGAGATAACAATGAGCGATGCCCATTGTAAACCCTACCTTTTTCTTTTTATCAAATCATAATTAAACCTGGGCTGATACTTCTCTCTTAAGGCCTCAACCCACTCTTGTTCCTTATATTGCTGGTAGCTGCTCATCACCTGACCAAGCGACTCACTGTAAGGAAGGGGCTCAGACTCACGCACTTCGCCTTGCCAAAACAGAGCGCCCTTGTACTGTTTCAACACGCTGGAGGCAGGCAAAACAGCCACCTCTACTGGATTAGGAGCATTTAAAACAAAGGCAAACTCACCCTCATCCAATTTGAACTGCTCCGGCTTCCTGGCGTTTTCCTTCAATATTTGTACCAGATTGTAACTGCCTTCCGAATTAGCCACTATTTTTGAAACTTTCCTAAAAAGCCTATCATCAAAAATTTCACAAACTGTACCGGTCATAAGCGGTGCAGGAGTAAACTCCCGGATATTTTCCCTGTAATATTCCTGCAAAGCAAGTGTATCCTTACCTACATTCTGCCAAATTTCACGGTCACTAATTTCAAATATAAGCAAACCATCGTAATATTCATTGACCAGATATCTGTAGGCGGGATTGTCAAGAGCCAGATTTTGAGCCTCCTTATCACTTACACTTTCTACACGACCGTGGCGTGAAAGCATATTTGTGATATAAGGCAACTCATCTTCAAAACTTCCAACAGGCGTAAGTTCTATTCGTTTGATAATATGCCATCCATAGGCGGTCCTTACCGGCTCGGAAACCTCGCCGTCGCTTTCTAAATTAAAGGCGGCAAGTGCAAAGTCAGGATACATTTCAGCCATCGTAAAGGGATACATCTCACCCCTTCTATCCGAGCTGTTTTTGTCGTCAGAAAACTTTGCAGCAAGCTTCTCAAAAGACTCGCCTTCCTTCAACACCTGATAGATTGAATCAATAGCCTCCTTCGCTCTCAACTCCGAATCCGGCCTGTTAGCCTCATACATTTTCATGATATGAGCCACTCTGATTTTTCCCTTATTGGGAATTCTTTCATGCACTTTGATAATATGATAACCAAAGTCCGTTCTAATAATTGGCGATACCGAGCCGGCTTGAGTAGCAAACGCGGCTTTTTCAAAGGGATAGATCATTCTGAAAGCCGAAAAATAGCCCAGACTGCCCCTATTCTGCACCACAGAAGGATCTTGAGAATAATTCTCCGCCAGAAGGTTGAAATCCTCACCGGCTAAAGCTCTGCTTCTCAATTCAGCGATAGTATTGTAAGCTTTCAAGGTATCTTGCGGCAAGGCTCCCTCAGCAAGCGTAATTAACAAATGGCTTGCATTTACCAGCTCCTGCATATTAGAGTATGCCTCGCGGGCGCTTTCTTTAAGGGCTGCTGAATCAACTAAAAAAGCCGACTTCAGCTCCCCGGCATATTTACTGTATTCATCTTTAAAAGAAGCAAGCGTATCCAGACCCTTAGCCTTAGCTTCAACTACTTTCAGCTTATAATTAATAAACCTGTCGGCAAACTGTTCCGGCGTCTCTTCAAAACCGGCCAGATGCCTGTTTTTGTTATAAACGTGCCAAAATTCGCCAAGCTGAAAACTCTCATCACCTATAGTCAGCACAGGACTGCTGTCCTGAGCCACCAGAAACGAGAAATTAACAGTTAGAATAAGTAATAAAGCAGGGATACGAATACTCTTCATGCCATATTCTTTTTAAGATAAAACCTAACGTGAATAATTAGGCGCTTCGCTGGTAACGGTTACATCATGAGGATGCGACTCGGCAACTCCGGCATTTGTAATACGTGTAAAGCGTGCATTATGAAGATCTTCTATGCTTTTGGCACCACAATAACCCATACCGGCCCGCAGTCCGCCAAGCATCTGGTAAATTACTTCATAAACGGTTCCTTTATAAGGCACCCGTGCTGAAATACCTTCAGGAACGAGCTTCTTAATATCGTCTTCAACATCCTGGAAGTAGCGGTCTTTCGATCCTTTCTGCATCGCTTCAAGCGAGCCCATACCCCTGTATGATTTGAACTTACGACCATTATAAATAATAGTCTCACTCGGAGACTCCTCAACTCCGGCAAGCATCGAACCGGCCATAACAGACCAGGCGCCGGCAGCCAGTGCTTTAACGATATCTCCGCTATAACGCAGGCCACCATCAGCAATCAGAGGAACTCCCGTTCCCTTCAATGCCTTGGCCACATCATAGATAGCTGAAAGTTGAGGAACGCCAACTCCCGCAATTACGCGGGTTGTGCATATAGAGCCGGGCCCAATGCCCACCTTTACTCCATCGGCACCAGCCTTAACCAAATCGAGGGCAGCCTCACCGGTAGCAATATTTCCCACAACTACTTCCAATCCGGGGAAACGGCGTTTTGTTTCTTTCAGAGTTTCAATAACACCTTTTGAATGGCCATGAGCAGTGTCTATTACTATTGCATCGACATTTGCTTTCACCAAAGCTTCAATTCTCTCAAATGTATTGCTGGTTACTCCAACACCGCCAGCCACACGCAAACGCCCCTTTTCATCCTTACAGGCAAAGGGTTTATCCTTAGCCTTAGTTATATCTTTGTAGGTAACCAGTCCTATAAGCTTATTCTCCTTATCAACTACCGGTAATTTTTCAATCTTGTGTTTTTGCAAAATGGCAGCTGCCCCTTCAAGGTCTGTTGTCTGATTGGTGGTGACCAAATTTTTGGATGTCATCACCTCATCAATCAGGCGCTCCATATTATTCTCAAAACGAAGGTCGCGATTGGTTACTATACCTACCAAATAGCCATGCTCATTGACAACAGGAATGCCGCCTATTTTATACTCTTTCATCAGGCCAAGGGCATCAGCGACCTTGCTGCCTCGCATTATAGTAACAGGATTGTAAATCATCCCGTTTTCAGCCCTTTTAACTACCTCAACCTGACGAGCCTGTTCCTCTATGGTCATATTTTTGTGAATCACGCCAATTCCTCCTTCACGAGCCATGGCAATAGCCAGACGTGACTCAGTCACTGTATCCATGGCAGCCGACAAAATAGGCATGTTTATAATTATATTCCGCGAAAATTTTGAAACTAGAGAGACCTCTCTTGGCAGAACTTCAGAATATGCAGGAATTAGAAGAACATCATCAAATGTTAAGCCGTCTGAAACAATTTTATCTTCAATAAATGACATAGGTGATGCTTTTTGTTGATGTAAAAAATTATTTCGGCAAAGGTACAAAAATTATGCAAGCATGCTTCCAATTGCGATTTTTTCTATCTTTGCGTATTCCCAATAGTTAAACATAGGTAACGATGAGAATACGCGCCCTCCTTTGTCTTTCCGTTTTATTGCTAGCTTCATGCTCAGCTTCCCGCCAGGAAGAAGCAGCGGCCCGCCTGATTGAAGCAGTTTCCCTGCGCGATTCAGGCAATTTTAATCTCGCCAAACTCAAGCTCGACACTCTTATCAGAGATTTTAAGGATGTAAGTGAAGAATATGAAAAAGCGAAACTCCTGCTTCTGGAAATCAGCAGGGACGAGCAGATGCGTAATCTGAATTTCCTCGATAGCGCCCTTATTGCACAGGAGGCATTGCTCGAACCTCTTATGAAAAACTTCATCCTCTCGGATGAGTATGGCGCAGCAAAATTATTAATACACAAACGGCAGAAACCTGAGAATAGCTATAATCGCACTTTCCTAAGGGCACATCTGAATCAGGAAGGCGACTTTTACATTTCGAGCCGTTATCACGGAACCCGATGGATTAATCATCAGCAAATAAAAGTTTATTACGACGACCAATCTGTTCTATCCGAAATTGTGCCGGAAGACGGCCTTAACAACAGGAGGTTTGAAGATGGTGAGTACAAATGGGAGTTTGTAAACTACAAAGATGGGAAAGATAACGGTATTGTTGACTTTATAGCCTCCAACGCCGACAAGCCATTGAGAGTTCAACTAATAGGCAAGTCGCACGAGTATATTATTATGGAACAGTTCGATCGTGAGGCGATTCGTGATGCCTACGAAATCTCTTTTATTCAAAAGGAGATAAACAGAATAAGAGACGAGAAAAAACGGATTGAAACCAGTTTGAACCGGCTAGAGCAAGACTCTCTATAGCTTCTTTGGTCTCGACTAATTTATACTCATTCCATATAGTCTAAGATTAAGCTGACTTCGCAGCCAAAATCACCCGGTTAATCAAAAAAAGCAAGCATTTGCGCACAGGCCGTTGTATTTTTACTCTTAAGTAATTTAAAACAGGCTCCAATGATGCGATTGCTTCTATTGATTTTATCCATACTATCCTCATATTCGATACTCTTTTCACAAGAAACCGTTTCTTTGCAGGCAATATCCAATGCAAAAGAACCGGCACAGAACGGCAGTTTTAAAGTCTTAATAGACAACGCGCTTGCAAGCGATTTGCTTATTAATTTACAATACAGCGGCACAGCCACAATAGGAGAGGATTACAGCTCACCGGCTTCAGCTACTATAATTGCCGGACAACTAGAAACTGAAATAATTCTTACTGTCATTGATAACGCCATTGCCGAGCCCTCCGAGACTGTTGTTGTGTCAATAAGCACGACAGACAATCCTGCTGTAAATATTGAGACTAATAGCGTGACTATTAATATTGACGACAATGACGCAGCTACGATCAGTCTGGCAGGCTTTAGCCTTACGGAAACAGACGCCTCTCAGACGGCAAATTTTGTTGCTACAATGAGCGCCGCAGCTCAACATGATGTGCTGCTCTCTTTCAGCACAAGCGATGGGACTGCCCTTGCCGGGAGTGACTTTACGGCACAAACAGCTGCAGCCTACACAATTGCTGCCGGTCAGACTTCAGTTAACATCCCTGTTACAATACTGGGAGATCAGATTTCTGAACCTACGGAAACTTTCACAGGAACTATCTCCATAAACAACGCAAACGCACAGCAAGTTACCGTGCTCAACCCCACAGCCACAGCAACTATAACAGATGATGACGCCGCCAGTTTCTCTATTAACGATATTACTGTTAATGAGGGAGCAGGCTCTGCTATATTTACCGTTACACTTAGCGCCGCAGTTCAGGGCGGGGCATCGCTGCAATATGCCACAGTTGATGGAACAGCCCTGGCAACCTCTGACTATACTGCCAGCTCGGGATCCTTGACCTTTACAGGGAATGTAGGAGAAACAAAAAGCATAACTGTTGCTATTATAGACAATGCTGTTGCAGAGCCAACAGAAACTTTCTCTATTAAGCTTTCAGCCCCAACAGGAAACAATGTTAGCATAGCTGACAGCGAAGGAATTTGCAGTATAACAGATAATGACGCTGCTACAATCAGTCTGGCAGGCTTTAGCCTTACGGAAACAGACGCCTCTCAGACGGCAAATT
>ENA-UOOK01005598-UOOK01005598.1-fermentation-metagenome-genome-assembly--contig:-NODE-5598-length-12539-cov-3.939923_pt1 | contig 12539 bp, 12 predicted proteins | sample MGYA00245777_ERZ724023 | MGnify/ENA primary metagenome ERZ724023 (study PRJEB28704, sample SAMN03018312) | fermentation metagenome | biome: anthropogenic terrestrial biome; feature: soil; material... | reverse complement strand
GATTGCTCAAAGCATATTGAGTATTCCAGGCATAAAGGGAATCGAATTTGGATTGGGTTTTGATACTTCCAATATATTAGGCTCAGAATATCATGATGAAATATTTTATGGTAATAATGGATACTATAGGGAGACCAACAATGCAGGAGGTATTGAAGGAGGAGTGTCCAATGGAGAGGATATAGTATTTAGGGCAGTTATGAAACCTATTCCTACATTGAAAAAACCACTTAAAACTATAGACATGAAAACTAAAGAAACCGTTTTTGCCCAATCCGCTTTTGTAATAGGCTTCAAAATCGTTAGACGGGAAAATACTGTTGCAGCTTGGACAAGATATTTTCCAAGGAGACTCGAATACATCGGATTTCCATGAAAAGTTGCCGAATTCTTTGAATATCTTTGTTCCGCATACGGGACAACCCAAATTACACACGTCAATGCTACGGGGGATGGATTGGGAGGTAATCAGAGACCACAAGGCTTGAACACCCTGCTCGAGATAGGCATCCGCTCTTTGCAGGGTGTCATCTTTCATTTTTTTTGCCCAATCAAATTTAACCGCGTTATTTCTTGCATTGCTCACCATATCTTGAGTATAGAATGTGCTTTTGCTTTTTAAACATTCATATTTTTTATGCATTTTATTTTTCCCTTCTATAATAAAAAAGGCAATATGCTTTGTGCAAATTGCCTTTTTTGCTTTATATTTTACATCCAAAAATCTTCATATTCATTGTACATGGGCATCTTGATCTTGTTTTCCCGAGGTTCGAAGGAAGGTCTTTGCGTCGGTTTATTATATGGATCAATTCTTTTGTCTTTCTTCTTCAAGCTGACTGTTAATCGTCCGTTTGAATATACCTCGCAAATGTATTCGCCGTTTTCGTTGTATACTTCTTCCGCACCGTTATCCTTCACAACTAGTCCGGCAAATTGCCCGGAATACTTCCATAGCTCGTCCCTGTCAATATATCCAAAGCATTTACCGGACCAATTCCAAATCCATTCCAAGCTCTCATATTGAGTGGTGTAAATGGCATATCCGGAAATATCCTTGGCAAAAAAGGGATAGACAGCAGTGACTGCTTGCAACAAAAGCAACAAAATGATGATGACAATTTGTGCGGTGACAAGATTAGGAACCATGTTTACAAACAGTATTACATTGAACACAACGGTTATTGACATCACCGTGCCGATTAAAAATCTGGCAAAGTTCTTACCATTGTACATCAAAGCCAACGCAGTCAACTCTATAACGATTCTTGCAATTGTCGCCAACCAGGCAATATCGGTCATACTTTTTGAATAGACTGCCAGCGCAATTGATATGATTTCAAAAATCAGTGTTAAATACGCTATGATGGCAATACTCCGTTTTCCTTGTATAACGGAAGCTTTTTGCATTTCAATAGAACCTCCTTTGGCATTTCCTGTTTTTCTTTATATCGGTGCCATAAACCATTATACCGGAATTTTGAACTAATGAAGATAATAAAAGTAAACAAATTGTTAATATTTCATGACTAATATTTTGAGACGGGTTTGAAAATAAAAAATTGGTTAGTCTTTCTTGCGAAAGACTAACCGTGTAAAGGGGGTCAAAATGTATTTTGTGAGGTCATTAGATATTCTTACCCCTTATACATTTTTTATTCATACATTTAAAAATTTTTTTACAATTTTTTTTATGATATAAAGCAAGAAATGCAACAATACTAGCAATATATCGTAGAAAAAAAGGGACTTTTATTGTATAATTATTATATGTAAGATTGTGCCGATTTATCATTGTCCGGTATGATAGAATAACCAGTGCTTTTTAAGCTGATGTATTCATCGGTTTTTAATACAAAAAAGATAATATGATGGAGGTATTTATACATGGGTTGCTGTGAATGTAACAACTGTAAAGCCGATATTGGTCTGATTGGTCTGGCCGTTATGGGTGAGAACTTGGTATTGAATATGGAAAGCAAAGGATTTTCCGTTGCAGTATACAACAGAACAGTGTCAAAAGTGGACGACTTTATAGAAGGAAGAGCCAAAGGAAAGAATATCGTTGGAACACATTCGATCGAAGAATTAATTGGTGCATTAAAAAAACCGAGAAAAATCATGATGATGGTAAAAGCCGGAAAACCGGTGGATGATTTTATTGAGCTTCTGATTCCTCATTTAGATAAAGGGGATATCGTCATTGACGGCGGAAACTCTCATTTCCCGGATACGATCAGAAGAACAAAGTACATGGAAGATCAAGGTTTCTTATATATCGGAACCGGAGTTTCCGGTGGTGAAGAAGGCGCTTTGACCGGACCTAGCTTAATGCCCGGTGGATCCCCGGCTGCTTGGGAGCATGTAAAGCCTATTCTACAAGCGATTTCAGCGAAGGTGGAAGACGGTAGCCCCTGCTGTGAGTGGGTAGGTGAAAACGGCGCAGGTCACTTTGTAAAGATGGTGCATAACGGAATTGAATACGGTGACATGCAATTAATTTGCGAAGCCTATAATTTAATGAAAACTTTGTTAGGAATGAGTGCAGATGAAATGCACGAAGTATTCAAAGAATGGAACGAAGGTGAGCTGGACAGCTACTTAATCGAAATTACCAGAGACATCTTGGCATATAAGGATGAAGACGGAGAGCCATTGGTAGAAAAGATTCTGGATACTGCAGGACAAAAGGGTACAGGAAAATGGACAGCCATTGCTGCTTTAGATGAAGGCATTGCATTGACTATGATTGCAGAAGCTGTGTTTGCACGTTGCTTGTCTGCAATAAAAGAAGAACGTGTTGCTGCATCCAAGCAACTCCAAGGTCCTAAGCCGAACTTTACCGGTGATAAGGCTGCATTTATCAATGATATTAAAAATGCTTTGTACGCATCTAAAATCGTATCCTATGCACAAGGCTATACATTGATGGCAGCTGCAGCTAAAACATACGGATGGAACTTAAATTACGGTGGAATCGCTCTGATGTGGAGAGGCGGATGTATCATTCGCTCGGTATTCTTAGGAAAAATCAAGGAAGCTTTCGACAACAATCCGGAATTGTCTAACTTGTTGTTGGATCCGTTCTTTAAGGAAAAAGTGGAAGCAGCACAAAACAGCTGGAGAAATGTTATTGCAACAGCCGTTCAAAATGGGATCGCCGTACCTGGATTCACATCGGCATTGTCATACTTTGACGGTTTCAGAAGTGCAGTGACACCGGCTAACTTGTTACAAGCACAACGTGACTATTTCGGAGCTCACACCTATGAAAGAATTGACAAACCCAGAGGAGAGTTCTTCCATACCAACTGGACCGGAAAAGGCGGAGACACGGCAGCATCACAATACAACGCTTAAGAATAACGACAGAAGTAAGTTTAGATTTGAGGATGTTTTGTACAAAACATCCTCTTGATATATCATATATAGGAATTGTTTATGAAAAAGGAGTGAAAACTATGAATTTACCATTTAAAATTGACTTGAAGGACAAAGTTGCAGTTGTTACAGGTGGGGGCGGAATCCTGTGCGGTACATTCTCCAAAGCTTTGGCGGCATGCGGTGCAAAAGTTGCCATATTGGATTTGAGAAAAGAAAATGCTGATAAAGTAGCGAATGAAATCAAAGCCGAAGGTGGTATCGCCATTGGAGTGGATTGTAATGTCTTGGATAAGGACAGTATGGAAAAGGCCAGAAACACGATTGCTCAAGAATTTGGCACATGTGATATCCTCTTAAACGGAGCCGGCGGAAACCACCCAAAGGGAACAACCACAAAAGACTATTTATTCAAGGAAGACTTGACCGAGAAGGTTGAAGGCGTCACCACATTCTTTGATTTGGACCAAAAGGGTATTGAATTTGTATTCAACTTAAACTTTATCGGTACATTAATTCCCACTCAAGTTTTCGCAAAAGATATGATCGACAAGAAAGATGCAGTAGTGATTAACGTATCTTCCATGAATGCATTTACACCATTGACAAGAATTCCTGCTTACAGCGGTGCAAAAGCGGCTGTATCCAACTTTACACAATGGTTGGCTGTTCATATGTCCAAGGTTGGAATCCGTGTTAATGCCATTGCTCCGGGATTCTTCCTTACAGATCAAAACAGAGGACTATTAATTAATGCGGACGGATCTTACAGTGAACGTTCCAAGAAAATTTTAAGCCAGACTCCCATGGATCGTTTTGGAGATCCGGAAGATTTACTCGGAACATTGTTATGGCTGGTTGATGCAAAAGCATCCGGTTTTGTAAATGGAACGGTAATACCGGTAGACGGTGGATTCTCAGCATACTCAGGAGTATAAGGCAACCGAATTTGAACGGTTTTTGGAGGTGAAAGATTTGAAGAGTATCATTGTAAAACCTGAAAAAGGGTTAGTAACGGATTCGATGTTAGTAGAGGCGATCAAAAGTTCCTTAGCGGGTCGTATGGACGACTTGAAAAAAGTCTTGATTATACCGCCTGATTTTACACGGTTTCATTCTTTGGCTGGAAAAATATCATCTATATATTACAACTTGTTAAAAGACCGTTGTGAAATTGATATATTACCGGCACTGGGAACTCATGAAGCCATGACCGAAAGTGAAGTTTTGGAATTTTTCGGACCTGATGTACCCTTCGATCGGTTTATCGTCCATAATTGGAAAACCGATGTAGTGAAGATTGGAGAGGTCCCGGCGGACTTCGTCACTGAAGTATCCGAAGGTCTTGTAACCAATGCTATTGCAGTGGAAGTGAACAAATTAATAATGGATAAGTCCTATGACTTGATTCTTTCAGTAGGACAAGTGGTTCCGCATGAAGTGGTGGGAATGGCCAACTACAGCAAGAACATTTTTGTTGGGTGCGGCGGTAACACCATGATCAACCAATCCCACATGTTAGGTGCTTTCTACGGAATGGAACGAATGATGGGAAGGGACCATACTCCTGTTCGAAAGGTGTTTGATTATGCAGAGCAAAACTTCATAAAGGATGTTCCGTTGATGTATGTTCTGACCGTAACCACAGCAGTACAAAATGATGTCAGTCTACATGGCTTGTTCATCGGTCGTAAACGCGAGGTTTTTGAAGAAGCGGTGAGCTTGGCTCAACAGAAGAACCTGACCTATGTGGATGAACCTTTGAAGAAGGTCGTTGTGTACTTGGATGAGAAAGAATTCAAGAGCACATGGCTGGGTAACAAAGCGGTTTATCGTACCAGAATGGCCATTGCTGATGATGGGGAATTGATTATTCTTGCACCGGGTGTCAGAAAGTTCGGAGAAGATGATCGAAATGATGAATTGATCCGCAAATATGGCTATGTAGGAAGAGATAAAGTTTTGGAGCTAACCAAGACCGAAAAAGATTTACAAGAAAACTTATCGGTGGCGGCACACTTGATTCACGGTTCTTCGGACGGAAGGTTTTCTATCACATATGCGGTGGATAAACTGACAAAAGAAGAAGTGGAACAAGCCAACTTCATTTATGCAAACTACAAAGAAACTACTAAGAAATATGATCCCAAAAAGTTGAAAGACGGTTTTAACAAGTTACCGGACGGGGAAGAGATATATTATATCAGCAACCCGGCTTTAGGCTTATGGGCAGACAGAAATAAGTTTTAATACAAAAACCTCTGAGTTTTTAACAAGCTCAGGGGTTTTCTTTATATCTTTGTTTTTTCATAGTTCCTTTACCAGTTGGGTAAAATACCAAATGTGTTCATTGAAGTTCAAAATTCAATTATAGAATAGGAGTGTAAAATCCATATGAGCGAAATCATCAATAACCGGGAATACCGCCAAAAGGTGCTAAAGGAATTGATTGGTCAGCTTCACGGCGGGAAAACCGTTGAAGAAGTCAAACCACGGTTTGAGGAGTTGATCAAAGGGATTTCCACGAAAGAAATTACCGAGTTGGAGCAAGCGTTAATCATGGAAGGAATGCCGGTGGAGGAAATTCAAAACCTTTGTGATGTTCATGCCGCTGTTTTCAAAGGATCCATCGAGGAAATTCACAGGGATGTCAAACCGGAAGAAACTCCGGGTCACCCTATTCATACTTTTAACCAAGAAAATAATCGAATCAAAGAATTTATTGATACTGAAGTTTTACCTGGCATAGAGAAGTGGATGGAAACTGAAGATCAAGATGTTTTGTTGAAGCCTTTAAATCGCTTGCTTAAATTGGATCTTCATTATTCGAGAAAAGAAAATTTACTTTTCCCTTATTTGGAAAAATACAATATCACTGCACCTCCAAAAGTGATGTGGGGTGTGGACGATGAAATCCGTAATGCATTAAAAGAGTGCGTTGGCATGATTTCTAAGGCAAGTACAAATCGTAATACCGTTGTGGAAAAAGTGAAAGAAACCATCGGAAGAATCAATGAAATGATTTACAAGGAAGAACATATTTTGTTTCCCATGGCGTTAGAAACCTTATCCGAGGATGAATGGATCAAGATTGCCGAAGAAAGCGATGAGATCGGTTATGCTTTCTATAAACCGGAAGCTACCTGGAAAGTTTCCAAAGCGGGTGCCATAAAAACTCAACCTGCAGCTGAGCAGATAGGTTCAGAAGTCCGATTTGATGCAGGATCCATGTCCTCTGAAGAGGTCAATGCCTTATTGAACACTTTGCCTGTGGACATTACTTTTGTGGGCAAAGAAGGCACGGTTAAATATTTTTCGCAAGGCAAGGAGCGTATATTTGCACGTCCTAAAACCGTGATCGGAAGAACGGTTGCAAATTGCCACCCGCCTGCAAGTGTTCATATCGTTGAAAAGATTGTAGAAGATTTTATGAGCGGGAAGAAGGATCATGAAGACTTTTGGATCAAAATGGGAGACAAGTTTGTGTTGATTCGATATTTTGCCGTAAGAAACGAAAAAGGAGAATATTTGGGCACTATGGAATGCACCCAAAACATCAAGCCGATTCAAGAGTTGACCGGAGAAAAAAGGCTGATGTCTGAATAAACATAATAACAGCAATAACGATAATAAAAACAATAATAAAGGGACGGGGTTTATTCCGTCCCTTCCATTTAAATTAAGTTTCCTTTATTTTTATTAATTCCAGCCGATATCTTTTAATAGCGACTTGGTATATGCCAAATCAACTTGTGCATAAAATTCACGATCTCCGGGGCGAGGTGCTTCTATACAAATCGGTCCATCGAATCCGGATTCTTTTAACAATCTCAAATATTCGCGATGGTTGATTTCACCTTCACTTAATCCTGTAGGAAATCTTTTGCCTGCAATGGAAATGCTATTTTTCAGATGAACGTAATACAGCTTGTTTCCTAATGCTTTGATGGTGTCTGCAATACTGGGATTCTTTGGAAAGTAAACAGCATTACCGTAATCGAGGTTCACGCCTACAGAGGGCTCGTCGATGAGGTCAGCCAATTTTTTAGCTGCAGCAGGTGTGTCATGGATATAGTTCATATGGGCTTCAAATGCAAAGCGGAAACCCAATTCATTGGCTAATTTCCCTAACTCTTTAAATTCAGCTGCCCAGCTCCATTGGTCTTCTGTTGCAATGAATGAACCGTGCTCGGTATAATCCGCAGCGGGTACACCCGGAGTCTTGTTTACAGTCAATTTAAATCTTTCGGATGCCATACGGAAGAAATCGATTGCCGATTGGATTTCAGCTTCTCTTGCACCCTTGTCTTCATTATTGAGATTCGGGCCCGGACCACCGAAAAGAACGTATTTTAAACCGCTTTTCTGCACTCCTTCCGCTATGCTGTCCAAGTAACCTTCGACAGTTTCGTCCACTCTTGCTCGTTTTCTTCTGAACTCGACACCGTCAAATCCCCATGAAACTGCTTTTTCACATATTTCTAAAATGGTTTGACCTTGTTCGCAATAATTAACATGCATGATAACAGGTACAGACATATGAAAACCTCCTCGTGTTAATACATTATTCATGTCATTAAATCTATTGTATATTCAATATCTTAACAAGTCAATGAATTACACTCTGAAAAACTTGGCCTAAAAGGGGAACATATTTTTAAAATGAATAATAGAATATGGATATAAGTGAAAAAGGGTGATTTTATGGAAACATTACGAGTAGGGTCTACCGGCCCTTATGTAAAATTGATACAAAGTCTTTTATCAAGGATCGGATACAATCCGGGCCCTGTGGACGGTGTATTTGGAAATATGACATGGCAAGCAGTAGCCACTTATCAAAGGGATAACGGCCTTGCATCAGACGGAGTTGTGGGACCGGATACATGGGACAGCTTTTTGAGCATTTTAAAAGGATATGACGAATATCGCGTTCGCCCGGGAGATACGCTGTATAATATCGCTTTAAGATATTATACAACGGTCAATGCTATTATGACGGCTAATCCGGGAATAGATCCCAACAACCTGATGATTGGGCAAAATTTGATTGTACCCTATGGAATTGATGTGGTGTTTACCGATATTGATTATACATACACGATCATGGAAATGAACATCATGGCTTTGCAAGCCAGATATCCTTTCTTAGAAACCGGTACCATCGGTACTAGTGTTTTAGGTAAAAACCTGTACTATATCCGAATTGGAAACGGGCCTAGAGAGGTTTCCTACAATGGTGCCCACCATTCCTTGGAATGGATTACTGCTCCTATTTTAATGAAGTTCATTGAAAATTTTAGCATTGCATATTCAAACAGACAGAGTATAAGGGGATATAACTTAAAACAGATATTTGACAGTAGCAGCATCTATATCGTTCCTATGGTTAATCCGGATGGAGTGGACCTTGTGTTGGAAGGCTTGAACCGTGACAACCCGTACTATAATGAGCTTTTAAAATGGAACGATACCGGAAGACCTTTCTCTCAGGTTTGGAATGCAAATATTAGAGGAGTGGACTTGAATAGAAATTATCCCGCTAGCTGGGAAGAAGCAAAAGCTCAAGAGGCGGAATTAGGAGTCACCGGCCCCGGGCCGACGCGCTATGGAGGACCTTCTCCCTTGTCAGAACCTGAAACGCAAGCAATGACAAAATTTACGAGAGAACATAACTTCAGGCTGGTGATTGCTTACCATACCCAAGGAAGGGTGATTTATTGGAAATACAAAGATATAAGGACACCGGGGGATTTGCGGATTGCCACTATATTCGGTCGAGCCACCGGATATGCTGTTACAGACACGCCCTATGCAGCCTCTTTTGCAGGGTACAAGGATTGGTTCATTGAAGACTTCCGCAGGCCGGGTTATACATTTGAACTGGGTTTAGGGGTTAATCCTTTACCCATCACGCAATTCAATACAATATACCGTAACAATGAGGAAGCAATGCTGTTAGCGCCTATTATATGATAATAATTAACTCAAAGCCAACCGAAACATAAAAGGGAAGGGGTTGTAGCGTGACGGCTATAACCCCTTCCCGTTAATTTGTTCTAATTCATAGATTCCTTACTTCGCCTTAATGATTTCCAACCAATAGCCATCCGGATCTTCAATAAAATAAAAGCGACCGTTACTTTCTTGGCATACGCAACCCATATCTTTATGCTTCTGGTATGCATCTTCATAATCTTCGGTTACAAAGGCTAAGTGAAATTCATTGTCCCCTAAGTCATAAGGCTTATTCCAGTCCCTAAGCCAGGTTAATTCCAACTGGTGTTGACTAGCTCCGTCTTCCAAAAAAGCAAGTATAAAGTTTCCGTCAGGGTGTTCATGTCTTCTGACTTCGGTTAACCCTAATGCCTCTTTGTAAAAGGTTAAGCTTTTTTCCAAATCGAATACATTAAAATTATTATGCACCATCTTAAATTTCATGTTTTTTTCTCCTTCTTCTATTAAGTTCATTTTTCTTCGATTATCTCTCATTATCTTAGGTTTTCGTGTTTTTTTCAAAGAGTCTCATGTTTACATGTGGAATTTGTGCATAAAACTGGGTCTGCATGGTTGCAACAATAAAAGATGCGTCATTTTTTGCTCTTTTATTGGCAACGGATGCACACACTTTACTCATGTAACTTAACCTTCTATGTCTCCCTGGGTCTATGCCCTAAATTCCTTCGTTCTGTCTGCATGAGGTGGGTGCCAGATATGCTCGTATACCGGGTCAACGCCCTAATGGAGAAAATCTCTTTCTGGCCTATCCCTGCTCTCTGTTTTCAATGTACAAACCTTCAATAATAAATAGATTAACCTTTACAACATTATCCTCTGGACCGGTCGACGCACGACTACACCGATCACCAAATCATTTCTCAGCATCTCTGCAATCAAGCTTACATGCCTTTTTTCAAGAGCCCCGAGGTGTTGACTTTATTGTCAAACACTCAATAGTGGAACGTTGGCGTGTGCTACACTGTCGCATCGCGGCGGGCGCCATAGCTTACATGCCTCTCCACCTTCGCCCGTCGGTGCTTCATTACAGCACACGACATGGCGCTAATGCAAGGTTTGCGACGTTAGGAGTAACGGCTTAGCCGCTCGACCTTGGCATTGCAGACAAGTGTAACGGACATTATGCCGCTTGCTCCTGTGGTCTTCTGATATCTTTCATCAGTCTATCACCGTCATATTCAACACCTTTTGTCAACATTGCATACAAGATACGAATCAACTTACAACACAGAAGAATGAGTGACTGCTTCTTTTTCAAGGGATTTTCCTTCCTTGATGTATAATAATTGTGCAACTGCTTGAATTCAGCATTGTTTGCTACTATCGGCAACATCACCCGGAAAAGCATCATCCTTAACCTCTTTCTCCCGCGCTTACTTATCGTGGTCTCACCTTTGTGATTTCCCGAACTTGTTTCAACAAGATTCAATCCTGCATACTTCTGTATTTGCCTTGCGTCTTGGAAGCGACTGATATCCCCAATTTCCGCAAGAATCCCTGCTACTGTAACCAATCCCATACCCTTGATTTTAAGAGCTTCTTTTGCTCCCGGTACCTGTTTGAGAAGGCTCTCCATCTCTGTTTTTATTTCGTCAAGCTGCATTACATACACATCATATTCATTGATCAGGTAGTGTAATTCCTTGACTCCCATCTTGAGTGCTTCCTTGCTGCCGACAGATCTGCTTGCAACTTCGACAAGCTCCTGAGCTCGTTTTTTTCCGACACCTCTCTTTATTTCTTTCTTCCATATCTCTAGAACCTTGGTTTCCCCCAAGTCTACTATCATCGACGGAAGCGGAAACTCTCTCAGTGTCATCATCCCTGATTTGCACTCCCAATTGCCAAACACTTGGGTAAATTCAGGAAAATAATTGTCAAGCCATTGTAGTATTTTGTTTTCAACAACACTTTTACAACCGATTACATGGTCATACATACGTACTACACTGCGTAGCTCTGCGTAAACCCCTGTTGGCATGTAGGTTTCCACGTATCTTCCCTCTATAACCAGCTTTGCTATGGTTTTAGGATCTTTTCTATCGTTCTTTGTTGGGCTATTGTCGTCCATCTCCTTGCTTCTATGCACATGGAAAGGATTTACAAGCACAATTTTCATAACGTTATCCCTGCAGTACTCTGCAAGATTCCACCAGTAGTGAGCTGTAGGTTCCATGCCTATGATCAACTTATCCAGGTCATTTTGTTTCATCAAATGTTCTGACCATTCCTTAAAACCATCAAAACCCGATCGGTCATTCGAAAATGAATAAACCTTGCCTAACTCCAACCCTCTGTAGTTAAATGCTCTGCAATACTGTGTATGCTTTGCGATATCCACTCCCACTACAAGCGTTTTTTCAGTTACTTGCAGTATCTTCTCATTTTGTTTATAATTCATATTAGGTGCCCTCTGTTCGTTATATTTGTTAAGTGCTTGCAAGCCCCTTACATTTATTATTGTATCAGAGGGTACCTTTGTTTTCAAAGTTCATATAACTTGATTACAGGAATGCTCGTATAACTGAAATTCTAATTCCATGAAAGCGACCATATCATCCGGTTGTCTATGTTGCATAGCCGCCTCAAATCTTTCTTTAGGTAACATAACTTTCCCCCTCACATTCTTCGAATGTCAGTTTCCTATTTTTTTGACTTCTCGAGTCTATCTATTTCTTCTTGTATCCTGTCCAAATTAAGAGGATATTGTCCAAATTCCTTGACTGCTTCCACCATGGCGAAGATATTTTCATCAGGAGTGTCCCTTCCACACTGATCTCCGGATGATAAAACGAAACCTCCGCCTATTCCGGCATCCCTTATAGCTTTGAGGCTTTCACGCCTTACATCATTGGCATTACCAAAAAGCATGGTTTCAGAAGTGTGTAGATTTCCCATCAGCGCAACTCTCTTGCCAAAGCTCTGCTTGATTTCCGCAAGATCACAGTCACCCATTGGAGAAATTTCAAGAGGATTTACGTAATCGAGGTCTGTTTCAGTTGTACACATTTCAATCAAATAATGTTCTTTTCCGCGCATCTCCATTCGCTGGATGCCAAAAATCAGCAGTGTTTTCATCTTTCCCTTGCAACATTTGACTGCATATGCTATAATTCTGAATTATAAGTCCGTGTGAATTG
>ENA-UOOK01005596-UOOK01005596.1-fermentation-metagenome-genome-assembly--contig:-NODE-5596-length-12541-cov-3.548775_pt1 | contig 12541 bp, 12 predicted proteins | sample MGYA00245777_ERZ724023 | MGnify/ENA primary metagenome ERZ724023 (study PRJEB28704, sample SAMN03018312) | fermentation metagenome | biome: anthropogenic terrestrial biome; feature: soil; material... | reverse complement strand
TAAACCCGCCGTCGTTACCGACACACACTGCATAAGAATATGCGGAAGAATTGGAATAAGTGAGGGGAAAGAACCGTTTAAAGTCGAAAAGCAGTTGAGAGCTGTTCTGCCTCCCGAAGAATCAAACGCTTTCTGCCACAGGCTTGTTTTGCACGGACGAGCAGTGTGTACTGCCCGAAGCCCAAAATGTTCCGAATGCTGTATGAAAGACTTTTGTAAATACGCTGAAGGTTTAAGTAAATAAGCAAGCTTTATTTCGTTTGTATAATACACCGATGAAAACTAACTTCGACATTCACTTGGGCATCAGTGGAAAATGGAACAGGCAAAAAAAGATCAGACGCCTGCGCTTGCTCATAATATTAAAATTCTGCTGAATATATAAAAAACACAGGCACAATAAATTACTGTACCTGTGTTTTTAAGCTTTATTTTACTGAAAACTTATATATGGTTGTGTGTTTGTATGTTTCTCCCGGTTTTAAGTTTTGATACGGAAATTCTGGGTGATGAACCGAGTCGGGAAAGAACTGTGTTTCAAGACATACCGCGCGGTGAGGAAGAAGTTTTATTCCTCCTTTTCCCATTACGCCTTCTGAAAAACTGTTTGAAGTGTAAACCTGCATTCCCGGCATATCCGTAAATACCATCATTACTCTACCGCTTGCCTGGTCATAAAGTTCAGCTGCCTTTTTCATACCGCTTTCACCTTTGATTACAAAGTTATTGTCGTAACCGCCGCAGCTTTTTAAAAGCGTGTCATCTGCTTTAATATCCTGTCCTATTGTTTTCGGTGTGTTAAAGTCATATGGAGTAGAGTTGATTTTAATTAGTTTTCCTGTAGTGATTAAATCTTCTCCTGTTTCCGTTATATAGTCTGAATTAATCTGCAGCTCATTGGAAAGTACACTCTTTTTAGGGTCACCGCTGATATTGAAATACGAATGGTTTGTAATATTGACCGGTGTTTCGCTGTCGGTTTCAGCTTTATATTCAATTATGAGTGCATTATCGGTAGATAATGTGTAAGTGACCGTAACATCAAGGTTTCCCGGAAAACCACATTCCACGTCTTTACTTATATAGTTAAATGAAATCGATGGTGCATCGTCATCATTATTACTGCATTTTAAACGCCAAACCCTATCTTGAAATCCTCCGGGGGCGCTGTGGAGAGAATTATTTCCGGCATTTGCTGTTAGTTTATATTTTTTAGAACCAATTTCAAATTCTGCACCTGCAATGCGGTTTGCAAATCTTCCTACCACAGCACCCAAAATATCGCTGCCCGCCATATATTCCTTTAGCGTATCGTGTCCGAGAACAACGTCTTCAAATTTGCCGTTTTTATTTGGCACACAGAGTTTAACAATTCTGCATCCGTAATTTATAAACTGTGCTGTCATACCGTTCGTGTTTGTAAGTGTATAGCTGTAAATAGTTGTGTTATCATCCATAATTCCAAACGGAGATTTTTCAATACTCAAAATTATACCGCCTTTCATATACAATCCATGATTTAAAATATTATTATATACTACTATACTATATCATTATAACGTATCAACTGTAAATATAAAAAACATACATCCTAAATATAAATACAAATATAACACTAAGTTACTTTAAGTGAAGCCTTAATGTGTACAGCGCGAAAACGGAAAATAACAGTTGAAATCACAGTGATAACGTGATATAATATCTTCCGTTGCATTATTAATATGGGCCTGTAGCTCAGCTGGGAGAGTGCTTGCTTCGCATGCAAGAAGTCGAGAGTTCAAATCTCTTCAGGTCCACCAAAAACAGCAGACTTCATAAAGAAGTCTGCTGTTTTTTCTATTCGCTGCCTTTTTATTTACTTTTTGTAACACGTCAATTGTAATCCTACAAATCTTAAACAAAATTTTATAATTTACTTATTGACTGGGTGGTTTGTTTTTGCTATAATTAAAAACTGACCAGCCGGTCAATAATATCTTTGTGGGGGTGAAGTGATGAAGCGGGAAGAAAAAAACCAGTTGAGCAAAGATAAAATTTTGAACGCAGCCATTGCAGAGTTTGGTGTAAAAAGCTACGAAAGTGCATCGCTAAATAATATATGCAGCGACCATAACATTTCCAAAGGGCTTATTTATCACTATTTTGCAAATAAAGACGAATTGTATTTATGCTGTGTGAAGGCTTGTTTTGATGCACTCACCGAATTTCTCGATGGCGAGGAATATGACTTTACCGATTTTCCAAAAGGTATTAGCCAGTATCTTGCGGCAAGATACCGGTTTTTCAATGAACACCCGCATTACGGCAACCTGTTTTTCGGCACTGTTCTACAGCCGCCGGTAAATTTGAAAAAGCAAATAAAGGAACTGCGAAAAGGCTTCGATGCGCAAGGTATTCGCTATTACAAAGCTGTACTTGCACATGCTACCCTGAAGAAAAATATTACTGAGAACGAAGCCATAGAATATTTTTTTATCCTTCAGGAAATGTTTAACGGGTATTTTGGGAGCAAAGCCTATGAATACTCGGATTTTCATTCTTTAATTGAAGAGCACGAAATGAAACTGTCTAAAATACTAAATATGATGCTTTATGGTATCGCAAAGGAGAAAACATAATTATGATAATTTTAATTCTTCGGCTTTTGGCTACGATTGGGATTGCATACCTTGTCGGAAAGCTTGTTTCAAAAGTCAGGCTGCCATCCATTTTGGGATGGCTGCTCACCGGTATGATTTTGGGGCCTCATGCGTTTGGATTGATGAACAATGCACTGCTGGACGCTGTATGGTTTCAGGACTTTGTCCATATTTTGGAATGCGCAGTCGGATTAATGATTGGTACTGAGCTTGTCTGGAGCCAAATGAAAAAATATGGTAAGTCACTCATCATCACTACGCTGACGTAATCGCTCGGCACGTTTTTGCTGGTATCCGCTGTATTCAGCATAGCCTTTGCATGTTTGCACATACCGCTTTATCTTGCCTTCATTTTCGGTGGAATTGCACTCGCTACAGCACCGGCCCCTGCACTTTCTATTGTTCGTGAATTCAAAACTGCCGGACCTGTTACCAAAACACTTATTCCAATGGCGGCACTTGATGATATGGTGGGCGTCGTGGTATTTTTTACGACGATATCTATTGTCGCAAGGAATATTTCCACTCATGAAATGCCTATTTACATGATTGCAGTTATGATTCTGCTGCCCCTTGTGATTGGAGTTTTGACCGGACTTCCCACCGGAAAGCTTTTGAAGAAGAAGCGTTCCAAGCCCCTTACTCTTACAATTCTGATTCTAATGATTATTTTGACATCGATTGTTGGCTTCGTGTGCAACACCTATCTGATGCCAAAACCAATTCTGAACTTTATGCTGATGGGCATGGCATTCTCTGCAACTTTTTCCAATATGATGTCGGAAGAGCGGCTTGAGGAAATTGTAGATGACTTTAACCCGTTTTGGGAGTTGCCATGATTATTGTCATACTTAACCTCGGAGCACCGCTTGACTATCATTTGATTTTGAATGCGGGTCTGTTCACAGCAATCTATATTCTTGCAAGAGCAGCAGGCAAATACGGCGGTGCATATTTTGGCGCAAGTATAACACATGCCCCCGAAACCGTAAAAAAATATTTAGGATTGACCTTGCTTCCTCATTCCGGCGTTTCGCTGGTCTTTACAGGTATTTCCGTTTCAGTACTGGCCGGCCCAGCACCCGAATGTGCTAAGATTATTCAGGGTACCATCGCCGCCGCGGCAGTTATCAATGAAATAATTGCTGTAATTATTTCGAAAAAAGCCTTTGAATGGGCGGGAGAGTTTAATCAACAAGGTAAATTGGATGAATAAAATAAACATTATTTAGGTTCTATAAATATTAGGATTCTCACCCCCTGCCCCCTCCCTGTATAATAAGTTTAGCCAAAACAAGCTGTTACTTTATACGGAAGGGGCAAAAGGCGGCAAAGAATACAACCAAAAACAGCAGACTTCTTTATGGGGTCTGCTGTTTTTTATGTGTAAAAGGTGAGTTGTGGAAAATAATCCCGCTTTTTTATTCTAATTTAGGTTATTTTGTAGTATTATATTATTAATATGTAATATTTATATAGATATTTTTATTGTTACTTTTTATTTAGCAAAATCCAATACGAAAGCTGCTTGGCATTTCAGCTAATCGTCGAGCAATACGCAGGTGCAGGGACTTAATTACATTAAATGGTATATTATCTTATATTACTATACGGAATATAGTGTAAAATATTGGAGGGATTATTATGTATATTGCACGCTTTAACCCGAAAGACCAATCCGTTCGCGAGCATCTGTTAGCTGTAAGCAAGTTCTGCGCTAAATTTGCCGAAACAGTTCATCTCTCAAATACCGCAAAATTATGCGGATTGCTCCACGATATGGGAAAATACAGCAATGCCTTTCAAGAATATATAAACGAAGCAAAAGAACATACAATCGACGGTACTTATAAAGAATGGATTAAAAAGCGAAAAAAAGGAGACCACGGAGTATATGGTGCAAAATATATTTATGAAAACATATGTATAAAAACTCTTGATGAAAAACGAACTTGTGAAATTATTTCTGAAGTCGTATGTTACCACCATGGCGGTCTTCCCGATAACATGGAGGATAAAAACAAAGTACCTTTACTTGAAAGATTCAATAAGATTTCAGACGAAGAAATGAAAAAAGTAATCAACATTTACATGAAAGAAAATAGTGATTTTAATATTGAGGACTTGTTTAAAAAATCCGTTGTAGAAATAACTTCTATATATAAAAGGATTGACGGAAAAGTTAGTTTTTGGCTTGGTTTAGTTATAAAGCATTTATACAGTATCCTTGTAGATGCCGACAGATTGGACAGCTACCTATTTGAAAGCGGCAAAGAGTATGACGACATTGACATTGAAACTATACAAAAACTCTGGAAAAACTATAATAAGAAATTAGAAGCCAAACTAAAGGATTTTCAGAGTGCTGAATGTAAAACTCCTCTTGAAGAAACAGTAAAAAAGACAAGGCAGAATATTTCAGACAACTGTTTTAATTTTGCAAAAAAGCCAAGCGGAATTTATACCCTAACCGTACCAACGGGAGGCGGTAAAACTCTGTCAAGTTTGCGTTTTGCACTAAACCATGCAATTGAGCATAAAAAGAAAAGGATTTACTATATCATTCCCTATACTACAATTATTGAACAAAATGCAAGTGAAGTAAGAAATATTTTAGATTGTAAAGATAATCTGCTCGAATATCATTCCAACGTATTGGATTGTAATAAAAACGAAGACTATGAAATCCTGACAGAACGTTGGACAAGCCCCATTATTTTTACAACCATGGTTCAGTTTTTAAACGCTGTTTACGCAACCGGTAATCAAAACATACGCCGTATGCACAATTTAGCGGATTCTGTTATAATTTTCGATGAAATTCAGACTCTTCCCATCAAGTGCTTTTATCTTTTTTACGAATGTATCAATTACTTAAACAAAATTGCAAATTCAACGATTGTTCTTTGCACAGCAACGCAACCAAAATTAGATATTGTTAAAGAAAAAATAAACTTTAACATAGACAGTGAAATAATTTCCGATGTCAACAAACATTTTGACGAACTGAAAAGAATGAATGTGATAGACAAAACAGAAAATGCAATGTCAATCAGCGAATTATCCGATTTTGTCTGCAAAGTGAAAGAAAGCTCAAAAAGCGTTTTAGTTGTAATGAATACTGTAAGTTCTGCTGAAAATTTGTTTGACGAACTGAAAAAGCACAATCTTAAAAATGTTAAGCTCTGTTTATTAAGCACAAGACTATGTCCCCAACACAGAGAAAGTGTAATTGAGAGTTTAAAAAAAGATTTAAAAAATAATGAAAGTTTAATTTGTGTCAGCACTCAGCTTATTGAAGCAGGTGTTGATATCAGCTTTACTTCAACAATCAGAAGCCTTGCGGGACTTGATTCCATTGCACAGACAACGGGCAGAGGAAACCGCCACGGTGAAAATAAAATCAGCAATTCATACATAGTCAAAGTATCGGAAGAAAACGTTTCAGCATTGCCTGAAATATATTTAGGACAAAAACACACCGAAGCTGTTTTAAGCTTTTACAAAAAACATCCAAATAATTATGATAACAGCTTACTTTCCCCAAAAGCTATGGACAAATATTACGTGGATTTTTATTCAGATGAAGATATCAACAAAAACATGGATTATCCGTTAAAGGATGAAGAAAGTATATGTTACCTCTTAAAAGACATAAAAAAGAGAAAGAACAGATATAACGGTAAATATCCGCTTACCTTTTCATATCAATTTGAAACCGCAAGAAGAAACTTTGAAGTAATCAACCAAAAAACGGTAACTGTTATTGTTCCTTATGACGAAAAGGCTAAAGAAATTATTGCAACACTTAAAAGTGACTGCACTATTGATAAAAAAGCAAAAGCACTAAAAGATGCTCAAAAATACAGTGTAAATATTTACGAAGGTTTATACAAAAAGCTCTGTGATAAACATGCTTTCGATACTTGTGAATTTGAAGAAATTAGTATTTTATTAGAAGGCTTTTACAGCGAAAAAAAAGGTGTGACTCAAGATAAAGAATTATCATTATATGATTTTTAATAAATTGAAAGGAGGGTGTTAATTTGCGTAATCAGATTACTTTCAGACTTACAGGAAATTATGCATTATTTACAGACCCAATAACAAAAATAGGTGGTGAAAAAAGCACTTTAATGCTGCCGACTTATCAAGCTCTTAAAGGAATATGCGAATCGATATACTGGAAGCCGACGATCATTTGGATAGTCGACAAGGTTTGCATAGTCAATCCAATTAAAACAGAATCAAAAGGTATTCGGCCTTTGGTCTACAGCGGTGGGAATGATTTAGCATACTATACATATCTTTCAAACGTCGAATATATTGTTTCGGCTCATTTCGAATTCAATAAAAACAGACCCGACTTACAAAATGATTGGAATGAAAACAAACATTATTTTATCTCTAAACGCTGTCTTGAGAAAGGCGGAAGACGTGATATTTTCCTCGGTGTCAGAGAATGCCAAGGATATATTGAACCTTGTGAATTTACAAATGAATCAAGCTGTTACTTGAAAACTGATTTATTGGAATTTGGACTTCAATATCATTCTCTCAGCTATCCCGACGAAAACGGGAAAGACGAATTGATAGCAAAGTTTTGGAATCCCTGTATGAAAAACGGAGTAATTGAGTTTTGCCGCCCCGAGGACTGCCCTAAAGAAAGAGTAATCCGAAAAATGGAAATGAAAACTTTTGATGACAGTAACTTCAGCGGTACGCAAGAAGACGGTCTTTTAGATGGATACAAAGAAGGTGATTAATATTGAGCTGGATTAAACTACTTAATGAAACTTATGAAAATTTAGAAAAAGGCGATGAATACGACGTTAGGGGCTTACTCCCTATCGCCCATTCGACACAAAAAGCACATGTTGAAGTTACCGTTGACACTGACGGAAATTTTAAAAGTGCTGATTTTGTTCCCGACGTAATAGGTAAAGAAAAAAATAAGTCCGAAACTCTAATTCCTGTTACAGAGAAGTCAGCAAGCCGCTCAAGCGGTTCTGCTCCCCACCCGCTCTGTGATAAATTAAAGTACCTTGCAGGTGATTACAAAGAATATACCGGAGAAGACAATACAAAGTACTATACCGATTACATAAATCAACTTCGCGATTGGGTAAAATCAGAATATACAAACCAAAAAATTCAAGCTATATATACATATTTGTCAAACCAATCATTAATTTCCGATTTAATAAATTCCAATATTTTTTCAGTTGACGAGAATAACAGATTAACCGATAAATGGGAGAAATGCACAGAAAAACTTTCAGCAGGTAATCAGGCAGATGCTTTTATAAGATTTAGGGTTATATCTGAAGATAATCCCGTATCCGCTGTGTGGCAAGATAGAGAATTACAGCAAAATTATATTGACTATTATTTATCTTTGCCTAAAAATGAAGAATTTTGTTATATAAGCGGTAAAATAAAAAATTGTACAATCAACCACCCTTCTAAAATAAGGAATTCGGGTGACAAAGCTAAGCTGATATCTGCAAACGATAAATCGGGGTTTACTTTCAGAGGAAGGTTTAAAACTTCTGAAGAAGCTGTGACAATTAGTTATGAAGTGTCCCAAAAGGCGCACAACGCGCTAAAATATTTAATTCAAAAGCAGGGTGAAAAAATCGGAGATAAAGTATTTTTACTTTGGGGTACAAAAGATGAAAATACGCCAGATTTGAATGCGGACAGTTTGGATATAATGTCAGGCGGTGAAGAAGATTTATCGGAATATTCGGACACAAGAGATGACTGTGCAAAAAAATTCAACCACGCTATAGAAGGATATAAAGCAGATATAGATTTTTATACAAAATTGGCTGTAATCGGTCTTGATTCAGCAACAACAGGGCGAATGTCAATAATTTATTACCGTGAATATTTGGGTGTGCAGGCAAATGACTTAATTGACAATATCAAAAACTGGCATGAAACCTGCAGTTGGTACCACAGATATAAGTTTAAAGATAAAAAGCTGCACCCCTTTTTCGGTGCCCCCTCCCCTAACGATATTGCAAAGTGCGCATACGGTACTGAGCAAGGAAATTTTATAGACTGCGACGACAAGATACTTGCAAATGCAGTTGAACGAATTTTACCTTGCATAACAGACGGCGCTAAAATTCCGAGGGATATTGTACATGCATTAGTAAGAAAAAGTTTCAGCCCCCAAAACTACAAAAATATAAATAACTGGAGAAAGGTTCTTTCAATAACTTGCTCCTGTTACAGAAAATATCTTTATGATTATAACGAAAGAGAGGTAATTACAATGGAAATTCAAAACACAAATGATATTTCGTATAACTTAGGTCGGCTTTTGGCCGTTGCGGATGCAATTGAATCTTATGCACTGCGCAATGCAAGTGGCGACAAAAAAAGTGATATACGGGTAACTAATGCAATGCGGTATTTCAACAGGTTTACAAGAATGCCTTGTAAAACTTGGGGTGTAATAAACAACAAGCTTTCTAATTACAAAAACAAACTCGGTGGTAAAGGAAAATACTTATATGAACTATTAGGTGAAATTTCAACACTAATTAGCCCCGACGAATTTTCTTCTGTAAGGAATTTGGACGGAAGAATGGCACTTGGCTTTGACAGCCAAAAGAAAGCAATTATAGACAGAAGTATAGCCTTGGCAGAAGCTAAAAAGAATAAGGAGGAAATATAAATGAGTATATTACAAAACAAAATTGATTTTGAGGCAATAATTGAAGTTGATACCGCAAATCCAAACGGTGACCCTTTAAATGGCAATATGCCGCGAACTACATACGATGGTTACGGCGAAATGTCTGACGTCTGCATTAAGAGAAAAATCAGGAACAGACTTTTGGATATGGGCGAAAATATTTTTGTACAGTCAGATGACAAAAAGGTTGACAATTTCAAAAGCCTAAGAGAACGCGCTGAAGCAAATGAAGCATTTGGAGCAGAACTTAAAAAAGGTAAAAAAGCGGATAAAAAAGCAGCAACCGAAGCAGCTTGTAAAGAATGGCTTGACGTACGTACATTTGGACAGGTATTCGCATTCAAAGGTTCGGATTTATCCCTCGGCATAAGAGGTCCTGTATCCGTCCACCCTGCATTCAGCGTAGAACCCATTGATATTACAAGTACACAGATAACAAAAAGTGTTAACAGTGAAGCGGGAAAAGACAGCAAAGCATCGGATACAATGGGAATGAAGCACAGAGTTGATTTTGGTGTCTACATATTAAAAGGCAGTATTAATGTACAGCTCGCAGAGCTTACAGGATTTACAGAAGAAGATGCAGAAAAAGTAAAAGAGGCTATCAGAACCTTGTTTGTAAACGACTGTTCCGCCGCCAGGCCTGACGGAAGTATGGAGATTGTGAAGCTCTACTGGTGGAAACATAATTGTAAAATCGGACAGTATTCTTCAAAAAAGGTACATGACAGCGTAAAAATTGCAAAAAAAGAAGGGATTGAAACAGCTAAATCCATTGACGATTATAATATTGTCTGTACGCCGTTAGAAAATCTTGAAGTTGAAGAATATGACGGAATATAATGAAAATGATTTCTTAATGCTCTCGGGCATACAGCATTTCAAATTCTGTAAAAGACAGTGGGCTTTAATTCATATAGAACAACAGTGGGCTGAAAACATAAGAACAGTTAAAGGTAACCTACTGCATGAAAAAGCTCATGACGGTACAGCTACCGAAAAAAGAGGAAATATAATAATTTCGCGTGCATTGCCTATACATTCAAGAACTTTGGGTGCAAGCGGTGAATGTGATGTCGTTGAATTTCATAAAAATTCTAATGGAATTAATATAACCGGTCAACAGGGTAAGTTTAAAATTTACCCTGTTGAATATAAAAAAGGTTCACCTAAAAAAGGCAATGAAGATATTTCTCAACTCGTAGCTCAAACAATATGCCTTGAAGAAATGTTTTGCTGTGATATCAAAACAGGATATCTTTATTATGGTGAAACAAAACGAAGACTAAAAGTTGATATTACCGAAGAACTGAAGACGGATGTACGTGACTGCTTTAAAGAAATGCACCAACTATACGAAAGACGTTATACCCCCAAAGTTAAAAGAAGTAAAAGCTGTAATGCATGCTCATTAAAAAATATATGTTTACCGGTTCTTTTTAAAAAGAAATCGGCAGCTTCATATATAAATAACATAATAAGGAGCGATTAATATTGAAACAACTTCTAAATACGCTGTATATAACAAACCCTGATAGATATTTGTCGCTCGACGGTGAAACTGTTGTTATTCAAAATCATGACGAAATCATTGGAAGAATTCCTTTGCATAATATAGACAGCATTGTTACTTTCGGATATACCGGTGCAAGCCCTGCACTTATGGGTGCATGTGCAAAACGAAATATTTCACTTTCTTTCATGACACATTACGGTAAATTTTTAGCACGAGCAACGGGAGAAATAAACGGTAACGTAACCCTAAGAAAAGAGCAATACCGAATATCAGATGACGAAAAAAGAAGCACTAATATTGCTAAAAGTTTTATCACGGGTAAACTATACAACTCGAAATCAGTTATTAATCGAGCTGTAAGGGATTACCCAAATAGAGTAGATATACTCAAGCTTAGCGAAAAATCAGAACTTTTAAATAATTCATTACTTCAAATATCACAGGCGGAAAGTGCGGAACAACTCAGAGGAATTGAAGGCGAAAGTGCGACCATATATTTTTCGGTATTTGACGACTTAATTCTTCAACAAAAAGACGATTTTTATTTTCATGGAAGAAACAGGCGTCCTCCCCTTGATAATGTTAACGCTATGCTTTCATTTTCCTATAGTTTACTTGCTTCTATGTGCGCGAGTGCTTTGGAATGCGTAGGTTTAGACCCTTATGTTGGATTTTTACATACCGATAGACCGGGAAGAGTTTCATTAGCTTTAGACTTAATGGAAGAGTTAAGAGCAATTTTTGCAGATAGATTTGTTTTAACAATGATAAACAAGAAAAAAATTAATGAAAAAGGATTTATCAAAAAAGAAAACGGAGCAGTGCTAATGGAAGATGAAACTCGTAAGAATTTTTTATCTGAGTGGCAAAATAAAAAGCAGGAAATCATAAAGCACCCGTTTCTTGAAGAAAAAGTCGAATGGGGAATGTTGCCGTATGTACAAGCTCTATTGCTTGCAAGATTTATTCGCGGTGATTTAGACGCTTATCCTCCGTTTTTGTGGAAGTAGGTTTTAAAATGTTGGTTTTAATTACTTATGATGTTAATACAGAAAACGAAAACGGCAAAAAGAGATTAAGAAAGGTTGCAAAGGAATGTGTTAATTACGGTGTTCGCGTGCAAAATTCCGTATTTGAATGTATAATGGATAATGCAAAGTGCATACAAGTAAAGGCTAAGCTATTAAAATTAATAGATAAAAACAAAGATAGTATAAGATTTTATTACTTGGGTAACAATTATGAAAATAAAGTCGAACACTTTGGCGCTAAGAACACAATAAGAGTTGATAAGCCGTTGATATTTTGAGTGCGAATGTGAAGTGAACATAAAAACCCCGAGACATTCGCACCGAAAAAGAGCATAAAAGCAGGTGATTAAAGAAAATATTTATAATAAAATCAATAGCAATTAAATGTTATTGTAGCAAATAGATAATATCAGCTAATTAATCAAAGCTAATATTGTTAACATTTGCTGTCGCACCCTACGCGGGTGCGTGGATTGAAATCAGGTTACGTTACAGCAAGTATCTGGAGAAGTAAGTCGCACCCTACGCGGGTGCGTGGATTGAAATTTTGTAACCAGAAGATAAGGCCCATTGATAAAAGCGTCGCACCCTACGCGGGTGCGTGGATTGAAATCTATGAAAGAGTTGACCAGGTTGGCCGCGG
>ENA-UOOK01005595-UOOK01005595.1-fermentation-metagenome-genome-assembly--contig:-NODE-5595-length-12543-cov-3.082960_pt1 | contig 12543 bp, 14 predicted proteins | sample MGYA00245777_ERZ724023 | MGnify/ENA primary metagenome ERZ724023 (study PRJEB28704, sample SAMN03018312) | fermentation metagenome | biome: anthropogenic terrestrial biome; feature: soil; material... | reverse complement strand
TATATTTCGTTTCGGGTCATATATCAGAGGCACGTATACGCCTTTGTCGGATATTGAAGCAAGCTGTGAGTTTCTTACCCTTATGTCTGCATATTTTATATCGCTATCCATATAGCCATAGGTGCCTATAGTGCGAACCATATATTCATACGGCTGTGAGCTTGCCATAGCGCAATCCTCATAGGTGCCGTTTTTTGCGATATTTGATGCTATTTTCATCCATGAGCCGTTTACCTTTCGGCGGTATATTTCGTTAAATTGGAAGCCTCCTACGCCGTCTGGAGTGGGGTTTGTTATAGTTAATCTTATGCTTGCCCTTGTAAGGTCTTTTACTATGTCGAAAGTGGGTTTATTCGGCAGTTCAAAATCCACCGTAAAGGCTTTTAACGCCCAATCACTCCATAGGTCGTATTGGTTTTTTATCCTCACCCTTGCGGTGTAGCTTGTATTATCAGCTAGATTTACACCGACTTGTACTTGTCCGACCGTTGAAGCTACTTCTCCACTGTCCCATGCTACGCTTGCGCCCTGCAATACCTGTGCTTGATACATTACTTGTCCGGTTGCTGTCCAAGCGATTAGGGGCTTCGAGGTGTTTTCTATTGCGCTAGGGCTTGTTAATACTGGAGTGTCAGGCTTTCCTGCTGCCGTAAATGCCGCTTGGTCTGAGTATTCCCCAACTAATCCTTCTACACTATAAGTTCTTACCCTCCAAACTATATCCCCTACAGGCAGTGCGTTTGCTGGCATATCGTAATATTGATTAGCTGTTGCCTGTGTGATTGTATTCCAAGTCTGCCCTCCGTTACTAGACCATTGCAAGTCAAATTTTGTCTGCGTGTCGTTAGCTTCGCTTTGATACTGCCATTCAAATCTTATTACTTCGCTGTTTCTTTTTGTTTCGCTTTTTGGTGTAATCAAAGTTGGCGGTAGCGGTGCAACATCCTCATATATTAGTTCAATATAAGGCTTATTGCTTACTGCTCTGGTCGAGTTTATTTCCAAAATTGTTCCAACCCCTAAAATTCCACATGTGTTTAAGAGCATTATGCCAAAAGAACCATATTCACCATACAACGCATTTTCTTTAAAGTTTAATTCAAAATAACTATTTGCATTTACTTCATGGTTTTGTTCAGAAAATCCGTTGGAAAAATTTAAGCTCGGCATTTGACTATATTTTATAGTATTTTCATCCCACGAAAAGTGTATCGGGAAATGTCCCATTTCTATATTTGACTTTCCTTGTAAGGTAACAAGGCTATACAATTTTAACTTGGATGAAACATACCTTTTCTTGTTTGTACCTTCTTGGTCAAGTAGAATTGGCAAATTACTTTTATTCCAATCTATTAATATAACATAATCAAATCCATATTTATCATAAGCAGGAGTACGGTAGAAATATCCTCCTGTTTTTAATGTTGTGGCTGTTCCATAATTTGTTGAAGGGTTATTCCACACAACGTAAGAGCATTTGGTTATAGGTACATTTAATACATGTTGCCCCAACCACTACACCCCCTGTCTTGATACTTGTTTAATTCTACCGAATAGCCTTGCTACATCAGCCATCTGCTGTAGGTCATCAGCCTGCACATATACATTCACATTACCTATGCCGCCGCTTCCTAGAGGTTCTACGCTTGCCCCCTGTGGTAATTTTAGCAGTTCTGGACCTGCCTCACCCACTATAGCATAACCATCTTTTGTTATTTTGCCGCCATCAGCCAACATGGGTATTTCTTTTATGTTGAACCCTATAGTTTTGCCGCCCATGAAGTCAGGCATTTTTATTTTAAGTTTATTAATAGCACTTATCATATCATTTATAAATCCTATCACTTTGTTCACCCTATCCTTTATACCTTGTACTATGCCATCCCACACACCGATGACAAAGTCTTTTATTTTAGTGAAGATATCTTTTAACCCGTCCCACATTTTTTTAGCAAATTCAACTACCTTTTCCCAATTTTTGTAGAGCAAAACACCTGCGGCTATTAGAGCGGTTATGGCAATTATCGCTATGCCTATCGGAGAGGTAAGGAAGGTAAGGACAGCCCCAAAAGCCTTACCTGCAACTGTTGCTATTGTAGTTACTGTAGTCCATAACTTTGTTGCCAGAGTAGAACCGTTAAGCCATGTGACATATAACCCATGTAACCTTATTAAGTTACTTACAGCTCCCGCCATAGTTCCCAAAATGATAAGCGTTGGAGCAATAGCAGCTACTAAACCAAGAATTACAATAATCATTCTCTTAGTACCTTCATCAAGACCTCCCACCCGCTGTATAAGGTCGGTCAGTTTCTGAATTAAGGGGACTATTACAGGGATTAATTGCTCACCAAAACTTGCAGCTAATTCTTTTGCAGATTCCTTCGCAATCGTCAAATTTACCGCTAAACTGTCTCCTGCATTTTTCGCAAAATCTCCCTGTGCATTTTTAGTGGCTTCCATTACATATTGATATCTGAGCATAACTTTTTCTGATTCGCTCATTTCTTTAGTGGTTTTTCTAAAGCCATTTGCCAATGCGAATGCGTCAAGATTTGTCTGTGTCATAACCACACCAAGATTTTTCAAACTTTCTGTTTCGCCTGTGAATATTGCCTTTAGTGCGGTTTGTGCCTGGTCTAGTCCAATATTCTTGAAACTTGCCAAGTCACCTGCTAAACCTACTAATTCTGTGCTCATCTTTGCCGCTTCGGATGTAGTCAACCCCATAGATGTACCCATATCACCAAACAAAGCGGCCATATCAAGTGCTGTCCCTTTTGCGATGCCGTAAGTCTTTAAGGAGGTTTCAGCGAACACCTCTACTTCCTTAGATGCATCTTTGAATGATGCCTGTGTTTTATTTAGAGCTTCCTGTTCGTCTGATGCAAATTTTAATGCAGCTGCACCAAGCCCCGTTATTGCGGCAGTTGCCGGAAGCATAGATTTTCCTAATGATGTTGTTTTGTCTCCAAAGTTTTTCAGTCTGTCAGCAGATTCCTTCCACTTGTCATTCACCTGTCCTAGTTGAGTTTCAAGCTTTTTCAAGTCTTGCTCAGTTTTTACAATTTCACGTTGAAAGGCTCTGTACTGGTCCTCTGACATTTCACCTTTTGCAAACTGCTCATTGACTTGCTTTTGAGCTTCTTTTAGAGTGTTCAGTTTTTCACTTGTGTTTTTTACTGATTCGGTTAGCAGTTTTTGTTTTTGTGCAAGAAGCTCGGTGTTTTTGGGGTCTAATTTCAAAAGCCTATCTACTTGCCTTAATTCTCCTTGCAAGTCCCTGGAAGTTTTATTTACCCCGGTCAAAGCTTTATTTAACGGTTGTGTATCGCCGCCAATTTCAATCGTGATTCCTGCTATTTTATTCTTTGCCACATTCTCACCCCCTATGATAGCAACTTGTCTATGTCCTCTTGAGTTGCTTCTCTCCTGTATTCCGCTGTGTCGTTTGATTTTTCAATATGCATATCAGTGACTAACCCGACTGTGAGCAAATCAAGGTCAGCCACCGACAGCCCAATATCGCAACATCTGAGTAAAAATAGAGGAGTTGTTAGCGGCCGACTACTTTGTTCAATTTTTTTTTACTTTCAACTAGGGTTTCTTGGTTCAAATTCCAAAGTTCCAAAATTACCGGTAGAATTTCATAGATTGAGAAAACGTTGAATTGTTCAAGCCATTCTTCTATGGTATTTGGTATGTTTGGATTCGCGTGTTTTGCCATGATGTATGCCATGTTTTCAAATATTTCAAGGTCGATTACCTCAAATATCTTGCTTTCATCTTTGTTTTTTCCGTCCCAGGAATTTGCAAGTCTTTGCACGTCTTGGAATATGTCTCTTCTAAACTTGATACGATAAAGCCTCGGTATTGCTGCCGAGGCTTTGAATTCTACTTGCTTTCCGTCTATTTCAATTGTTTTAGATATCATATATTACGCCCCCGTTTCAAATGCAGGCAATAGCACTGAACCAAAGAACGCATCATATTTAGTTTTATTGGTTTCTGTTAGTGGCAATACGCCTTTAACAATATTTTTTCCAGCTATCTCAATAGGCGTAACTGTAATGCTTAATACTTCGGTGTCGGGTGTAACTGATTCTCCTCTTGTTCTGTGCTCTTGTGTAGGTCTAGAGGCAATATTGTTGTAGTATACAAATCTTCTGTTCTTTTTATCCCCTAACACTTGTCCTAAAAGAGCGAACGGTTCAGGCGTTCCGTCGGCAACTTCAACAAGCATTCCGTTAGAATCTATTTCCCATCCCAATATTCGTGCTTTTATAGCATCAGGAATTAACGCCATTTCTAATTCTGCTTTGTATCCATCGTTTGTAGATACTACAAAATATGCCTCATTGTCTGCATAAAAAGTGCTTTCTTGTCCTTGCGGATTTGGAGTAAATCTAACCGCCCCGGGAATAGCTTCGGGTGTTTCCCATTCAGGAGGTGCAAGTGAAGCCGGATTCATAAATGCTATGTGAACATCTTCAAGGCCATATGTTACTTTATTTTCCATTAATTATCCCTTCCTTTCGATAGTTTTTATAATCGCTTCTCTCATTGCCGGAATACTCTCCTCATAAGTTTTCTTTATAAAAGGCTTTCCATGAGTTGTTGAGTATTCCAAAATATTTGATAGTGGTATAGGCCCTTTCTTGCCCTGTACCATCTTTGTATTGCCGACATATCGTTTGAGTTTATACTTCTTGCCTTTGCCCTTCCAAGACTTTGCAAAATCTCCGCTGTCCTTTGGGCTTGCGGCTTTTAGATTTTCTATCAAAACCTTTTCCGCTTCATTCAATCCTTCTTCAGTGAGGAAATATATATCGTCGCTGTAATCGTCCAATATGTCTTCGATGGCGATTTCGAGGTCGTCTATATTGATTTTCTTCATCAGATCACTTCCCAGTATTGGCAGTCTATCAGAGACACAAAAAAACCGACGCTGTCTATATCACCAGCATCAAATACTCCATTAGGTATTTCAAAGCCAGCGTTTTTTAGTGCGTCGATTATTTGCTTTTCTCTGTTTTTTATTTTATTTCTGCCTGTTGAGGTATGCGGTAGAGTGTCTCTGTAGTAATAGCGGATTGTTGCATCGTGTGATTTGACTAAGGCTGTATCATCTGCAAAACTATCTGAGTCATTGCCCGATAGAGTGTAGACTATATATTCATCCGGGTTTGCCCCTTCAACTTCAACTTTGCGATTCCAAAAGCTGAATACCTTGTCCCCATACAGGGCAGTATCAAGGGCAAGCTGAATTTTACCTCGAATATCAATCATATTTGCTCCACCCTCTTTACTCTAAACTCCATAAATTGGTTTGCCTCGCCGATGTTGTCTACACCGCCCCAAAGTTCATAGCAGTTTGCGTTATCCTTATCCGGTACATTATCTTTAATGGCTGTAGCATCAGCATTTTTTATTACAACAACTCTTTTGGTTCTCAGCTTTTCATACAGCGTCGGAATGTAGAATGTCCTCACCGTCGCCATGTCCCCTACACCTTGTGCTTGCGCCGCTATTGCTCTATCGCCATAACCGCCCTTCCATTCAGCCCAAAATACTTCATTGCCGTCTGATACAAACTTGTTCCAGGTAGATGTATATCCCTCACCGGGAACATATACACTTTCAAAGGCATAAAATATAAGAGGAGTAGTTGCGTTAATCTTTATCATACAACTACCTCCTCCGCTCTGCCTTGGGCTATAAAACTTATCAATACAGGATGATTAACAAAGTCTGCCGCATCTGTGCTTTGCGCCATTTTGCAAAATAAGACTACAGCTTCTATGCCTGTCGGTGAAATATCAGGGGCAGAGATATTCCACCCTGCCCCATTGAAATATGCTATTGCAGCGTCAATCATGCCCTGTATTTCTGCGTCTTTGTTAGTCTCGGAGTAGAACACTCCAAGCCTTGTTTTTACTGTGTCAAGGAGTGTCATCTAATCACCCCCTATGACTTAGTTACCGTTACTGTGTATACAGTTTCGCTTGCTCCATCAGTTACAGTTATAGTTATAACATTTTCTCCGCTTACCCAAGTTGCAGCAGTTCCATTAGTTACAGCCGCGCCTTCTACTTCTTCGCTATTTGTAAGGACTATTGCGATTACAGCAGATGGATCATCTGTTGTTGCAGTCACCTTATTAGTAGCATCCGTGGTTGCGGCTGTATACTCTAATGTTTCACTGTCAAACACTGGGCTTAACGTTAACGCGCCGATAGTCAACGCGGATAATGAACTATCGACTACGCTTTTTTTGTTACTGTTACCAAGGAGTTTTTGTCAATTACTTTACCGTCTACTGCCATTACTGCTTTAGTTAGTAAGTCCTCTGTGTCCCAATCCTGCTTCTTTTGAATGCCCATGTTGTAATTGGTGTTCAAAACATAATCTTTTGGATTGAACAGGAAGGCAACCACAGTATCATTTGTAACAGTCGCTGCATAGCTTGCCATGTAATCGTTTAAGATTACAGTTCTGCCTAGCAAAGCTCTTTCGGGCTTGCCACCAAGGCCGTAATTTACTCTAGCAATAGGTTGTTTTGCGGTATCCTCCATTCCAATAAATGCCATAAAGGTCTTTTTAGTCATAAACCATACTGCACCATCCTCATAAGCAAGTGGCAGTTTGGCTTCTGCATTTACAAGTGTCTGGTAAGTTAATCCTGCTGCTGCTGCCACATCTTCATTTTGTCCTGTTGCTACTGTTTCAGATAAAATTCCTTTAGGCCCTACAAGAGTAGTTCCGTCTACTGCATAAGCACCATTTACAATGGCATCTTCTACCGCCTTAACCATAGCTTCAACAACATTGTCCACAAACTTGGCTTCAAAAGCTGATATTGCCATTACGCTGGATTCCATAGTCATTGCAATTTCGCATCTTAATTTGAAGTGAGTAAATGTAATGGCTGTCTTAACTTCCTTCTTCTGTTTGTCTGAACCTGCTCCCTCAGATACCCAAGTTGCAACAGGTTTAATACTAGAGGTTGGAATATTCATCCCTGCAAGGAATGAGGTTTTAGTTACTAGCGGTAAGATCATTCCGTTAGCTTCTAACTTCTCAACTATCCTGTTTACTAATACGGTTGGAATCGCTGTTGTCAAATCAGTAGTTGCTGTTGTGGCATCTGCTCTCAATTCGGCAGGTATTGGGGTTCCTTTGATTACAAACTGCTGGAATGCTTTTCTGTATTCCGTGTCTTCTTCATCGGCAGCTTTTCTCTTTTCCTGTCCCTTTGCGTTGGATACTACCACCCCGGGAATTTCGCCGTTAACTGCTGCGGTTCTAAGATTAGCTTCGTCACCTGCCCCATCCCCTTTATCAGGTATGGAATCAGCCAGTTCCTGTAGGCTTCTGATTTCTTCATTCAGTGTGTCCATTTCAGTGTTTATTGATCTCAACGTTGCCACATCTTCGCAAGTCTCTGATTGTTTCGTGAGAGCATTTTTCCTCTCATTTTTCTTAGTAATAAGTGCTAACAGTTTCTTTTTATCCAATTTACATCTTTCCTTTCAATTTGATTTTTAGTTTCAGTAGTTCCATCTCGTGTAAGCTCTCCAGCCGCTTTTCTTCGCTCTCCAGCAATTCCAAACTACGAGTATATATAGAAGTGGAATCGTAAAAAGGCGTATCCACAACCGATACGTCCCACAACTTAGCAATATCAGTTACCTCTCTAACTGTCTCTTTTTCTCCAAATGTCCAAGTGTCTCCACCGTCAGCTACCCTAAAAGCAAATGACATTTTGTCGATTAGCTTTGCTTGAATAGATTTGTAAACATCTCTGTTGCTTTGGGTATCTAATAACTCAGCTTCTATTTTTAAGCCGACATCATCAACTGTTAACTTCAGAGACTTATTTCTGGTTCTTGCTATTATCAGCCATGTGTCATTGTGATTGTACCTCATGGGTACATCTTTCATGTCTGTTTTATCAAGGGCACCCTTCTTGATTGTCTCTGTGAATTTGCGCCCTCCATAGTCATGTGTTGCAGGCTTGTCAAACGTTATCGCGTAACCTTCGATAATCATTTTATCGTCAGTGCTTTCAACTGCTCGTATTTCAATCAGCCTGCGTTCAAATTCATTAGCAAGTTTACTCATTTTCTTCACCTTCTTTTATTACATAATAAAAGCACCCTTATAGGATGCTTAATTATTGAGTGCTGCCTGTGCGGTCCAAATACTCTAATATAAAATTTTCTATGTCAACAACTGTATACGGTATTCTAATTAGTTTAATTTTATTGTTTTTACAATATTTGCCTTTGATGTTATCATTCTTCTTTCGCCTAGCAAAAGCCTTTTCCCCGCCAAAGAAGTCAATAGGTTTATAATGTTGTTTCCCATCATATTCTATACAGATATTATAATCTGGCAAATAAAAATCAAAAGGTAGCGGGTAATTACCTCTTTTGCAGTCCTCAAAACTATGCTCCCTGATATGTTTTATCGATAGCTTTTTTAATACGCGTTCAACCTCTTTTTCGCCTTTGCTTGAATTGCATTTCGGGCACCCTTGTCCATCTAATAAATGAGAAGGAGTATTTTCCCATTCGTTCATGCATATTTTGCATTTAAGCTTAATTAAATTATTTGCTTTAACATATTCTCCAATCACTTCTATGTCTTTGTTTATTTTAGAAAGCTCCCACTTGAAATATTCTGTTGTTTTGTCTTTTAATTGTTTAGCGCATCTAGGACAGCCATAACCCCTAAGTAAATTATTGGGTGTCATTTCCCAATTCCAACCACATACTTTACACTTTACTTTAATATGGGTTTTGCCGTTTACATATTCGCCGATTATTTTAATATTGGGATTCGCTTCTTCCATTTCTTCCATAAATTCTTTTTCATCTTTTCTAAATCGATAATAAAGTTTTTTCTTCCTACATTCAGGGCAGCCCGACCCCCTTATTAAGTTGTTAGGACTAGCACTCCAAATATGGTTATCTATTTTACACTTAACATTTATTTTAGTATGGGCATCTATATATTTATCTAAAACTTCGATATTATTATTTTTATTTGATAAAATCCTGATAAATTCTTTATGCGTTCTTTTATTTGGCATATAGCCACCCCCCTCATATATATTATACCATTAACTACATGTAGTTGCAAGTATTGTCAATATATTATACAATATAGCTGAGGTGATATTATGAACAGGGGTTTAAAAACTAGAACTCCAATATCAAATGCTGTAGATATTAAACTTTATGAGCAGCTTAAACAGCTATCAAAAGATACCATGATACCAATGTCCAAGCTACTTGATAGGGGTATTGAACTCGTATTAAAAGAGTATGAAAAGCCTGCAAAATAGTGGGCTTTTATTCTTCTCCTTTTTTCTTTACTCCTGATTTACCTTTTTGGTATGCATCAATTTCTTTAATGTTTACATAATTTAATGACTGTAGTCTGCGGTCAGAACCCTCAAACGGTTCTAATCCAAACATTTCTGCAATCTGCCCTAAGCTCATTACCCCTGTCTCCTTCGCTAAGTTAGCAAGATTAATTTTGTCCTCATTAGACATATACATTACCTTGGAATAGTAGCATTTAATTTTGTGCCCTACATCTTGCTCTCTTGGAGTAAATAGGCAAGCAGTTGCAGCTTGTTCAAATTGAACTATGAAATTCTCGATAGTTGTCTGATAGAAGGAATCGTGTTGTCTGCCATCAAAATCTCCGGAAAGAATTGCAGCTGATACTCCATAACGTTCCTGAATAACCAATTTAAGAAATTTCAATGCTGAATCTGATATCTCCGGAGCTGTAATGCGTACTGGAGTAAATTCTCCCACTAAATCAGTTGCTATCATCCCACTTTTACTCGTTGTAATATGAGATTCAAAATCATCTCTAATCTTATCCATCTTGACGCCATCTGCAAGAGTTTTAGCACTGTATACTCCTTTTATCTGTAGACTTGCTTCAATGCTTTTCGGTAAACCTTGTATGGTTTTATCCAGCGAATCAATGGTGCGGAGAATATCATAGTCATTAACTTGTCCGTTATCATCACCGCCACCAACTACCGTATTAGCTCCCCTACGCCATTTCATATGGATTAAATCGGCATATGGTAATGTGTAACTGCTTCCATCTTCAAAATCCATCTTAATTTCCCAAACGTCGCCCTCAAATACTCCTATGTATACCGCTGTAGGCTTAAGTGGATAGAATGCTATATACCGCTTTATCTGTCTGCCGTCTGGTAAGGTTAATAATTCATATTGCGGATATATAAAAGCATTACAGTATTTCCGTCTAAGCCATTCCACGTTAGCCAGAAAATCTGAAGTTGTCTGTAAGGGATTAGGTTTAAATCGGAATAGCCTTGTTATATCGTCATTTTGTATTTGCAGCAGATCGCTTCTTTGCACCACACTTTTAATGTCAATCTTTGCAATCTCAGAAGCCACACGGTCTATGGCATTGTTTACAAAGTCACTCAGGTAAATATCCTTGCCAAAGCTTGTAAATATCGGCTGGCTATTAGTTAACCAGGCGGCATACATTCTTGATTTGCTACCAGGCAGTACAGATTTTAAATAATTTAGTACCCCCAAGCTCTCACCTCCCCTTTATCCTATTAGTTGCATAAATTCTGACCTGTGCCAGTCTAATACTGTATAGGCTACTACTGCCGCCGCTGTACCGTCTATTCTCTTTGTAGAGTGCATTTTACAAGGCTGCATTCTGCCTATAGTATCAAGTTTTATCCCGGTGTTTTTAAAGCACCATATGTCACCATAACAGTTATTGTAGTTTACTAGCTTGTCTCTCAAATCTGCTTCCAGCCTCCGCATAGGATTGTTTAAAACCTTGGCTTCCTGCGGCACATTGACTAATACTTTATTTTTCCCTTCGTCATCAAAAATGTCATTGAATCGGTTTATATAATCTTTTGCGAATCTATTATCATAGCCGCTCTTAAAAGGCTTTAGGCCGTATTCTTTTAACAGTTCAAATTGCCAATCTGCCACTATAGAGCTATCAACGCTGTTACCCTCAACTATTGTAAGGTATCCATCTCTTTCCCATTGTCGATAGTCCACATCATCAGGAGAGAGGACCAACTTCGCTTCTGGAATCCAATAGCGAGAATAAAAATAGACCGTCTTATCATTCGGTCTCATGAGTAATAGTTTGCTTGCGCATAGGTCTGTTGTTTCCATGAAGTCATTTCCTGCGATATAAAAAGCTCCTGCGAAATCCTTAATATTGAATGTTTTGGTATTGATGATTTCCGCTTCCTGAAGCCATGCGTTTGCGCTGCCTTGCTTTATGTTAAAATCTTTAGCTAATACATAGGCCCGGTCGGCTGAATTCTTTTTTGCCGTCTCGACCATTTCATCCATGTAGTGCCATTTCTTCGCTACTCCCAAATTAGGATTTGATTTTACCCACGAACTTCTATCTTGCCATATCTCAGTTTCGCTGTCCTGAGTGTAAAGCCATATCAACCATCTTGGTTTATTCAGCTCTCCTTTTAGGACCTGTCTTGCTTCTTTTAGCACTCCGTCCAAATAGCCATCTTCCGTAAAACCCTCCGTTGTGATTTCATCAATCATGACTTCGTCTTTGGTAGAAGTGGATTGCATTATCGGAGCAACCAGGCTATTGTCTTTCATTTCATGCGTTTCATCTATGACAGCCTTATCTACGTTCTTGCCTTCCTTGGCTCCCGTCTTTGCAGATAGTTTTTTTATCTTAGCCTTATTCTGTCGGCTGAATTTGCCTTTCTTTTTTTTCTGCTTGCGCCCACCCATGAATATACCTTTGTTGTTTTTGCGACTCACTTTTTCAAGCTTAGGACTCTCTTCTCGCATATTATCAATTTCATCAAATATAATTGCAGCCTGGTCATAATCATTTGAAGCGCAAAGTATATTTGTGCCTATATTTCCACAAAAAAACTCTGCCAGCGCATCAGCCGCACAGAGTGTTGATTTTCCGTTTTTTCTGCCTATAATTAATAGTGAGCGATTAAACCGTCTAAGCCACTTATTTTCAATTTCCATGTAGAAAGAGTATTTAGCCTCAAGGTAAGCTTTTTGCCAGAGTTCTAATATAAAAGGCTGTCCAGCAAATGGGCTTATAGAGTGCTTGCATTCTCGCTCTATAAATTTAATTCGCTTATGAGCTTCTGTCGTGTCGAATTTATATCGAGAGTCTTCCATATCTTCCATAAGGATTTCTAACATTGTCATAAGCTCTTTTCCTATGATTATTTCCCCGGATTTGCATTTCTCGTAATACTCTACAAGATAACTATGCGTATTCGTCAAGGCTATCATCCTCATCATCTACTTGGCTGCTTAAATGTTTAAGCAGTTTGTCCATTATATTAGTCAAGGCCGCCGAATGTTTCGCTATCTCCCCGGATATAGGTAGCGTTCTTTGCAGTTTTGCATTCTCAGGATGAAATTCTACCAGTCCGGATATGATGGCCTGTTCGTTTAGTCTTTTGAGGTATATCCTCTCATAGGCTGCCTGTTCAATTAGTCC
>ENA-UOOK01005594-UOOK01005594.1-fermentation-metagenome-genome-assembly--contig:-NODE-5594-length-12546-cov-2.818189_pt1 | contig 12546 bp, 11 predicted proteins | sample MGYA00245777_ERZ724023 | MGnify/ENA primary metagenome ERZ724023 (study PRJEB28704, sample SAMN03018312) | fermentation metagenome | biome: anthropogenic terrestrial biome; feature: soil; material... | reverse complement strand
AGTTCCAGCGCCACGGCCATAGGAATAACCTCGGATACTTCTTCCCGGAAAAGCCGGGCTGCCAGCAAGGCAAAGGCAGGCCGCAGCCGCTTCCCTCCTGCCTTGATGAGGTGACCGGAAGCCTCGTCAAGCAGGGGCAAACCACTGTCAATATTAGTGGAAAGCTGCTTTTCCACCAGATTTAGTTCCTTGTCAATCGGTGCAAAGAAGTCGAAAGGCGACATGTTCCTACCCCTTTTGGATCTGTTATCCAGTTCCAATTATAAACCGCTGCCATTGCTGGCGATTATGTCCCTCTAACTTACGATATTATTCGACCTGAAAGGGTCAAAACCCTTTCCCAATCATCGATTCTTTGGATTCCTTTATTGCCGGTAGCGCGCCAACAGTTGATGGAAAATTCCCATACCATCCAGAACCTTGCCCACCACAAAATCGACCATGTCATCCAGGTTCTTAGGGCCATGGTAAAAACCCGGCATAGCGGGGATAACATGTACACCCATTTCCGACAGGGTTAGCATATTGCGCAGGTGAATACTGTTTAAGGGGGTTTCCCGGGGGACCACCAGCAGGGGTCTCCGTTCTTTCAACGCTACATCTGCGGCCCGTTCAATCAGCGTTCCGGCACTGCCATGGGCAACGGCTGAAAGAGTAGCCATAGTACAAGGTATAACCACCATTCCGCTGTTCAGGAAGGAGCCGCTGGCTGGCAGGGCGGCAATATCATCGTTGTCATAAACCACCAGATCCGGCTGGCGGAAATGCTGCCGCAAAACTTCTTTGAGTCCGGCTTGCAGCTCCCATCCCAATTCCTGCTCCATAACCAGCGCCCCGGCCTGGCTTACAATAAGGTGTACCTGCCCACCGCTTTTTAAAAGCTCCTCCACCAGCCGCACCCCATAGATAACCCCGCTGGCTCCCGTAATAGCTACTACCCACCTGTCCGAGGAACCATCCATGACCCTGTCCTCCCTCGTTCTTTTTTAAAAAGTCTAAAAATCCGTATTTTCCTGCAATCAGAGGAAAATGTCTGCCAGACTGGCGGCAAAAACAATCAGTCCTACATAGCGGTTAATCTTAAAAGAGGCCAGGCTCACCCGGCTCAAATCGCCGGGGCGCACCAGCCTATGTTCATAAACCAGAACCAGGGCAGCAAAGGCCACCCCGGCATAATACCAGGCCCCCAGTTCCAGTATCACACCAGTTAAAACCAGAAAAACCACCGTAAAAAGGTGAAAGACGGCCGAGAAGACCAGGGCCCCTTTTTCCCCAAAACGCGCCGGTATGGAGAATAGACCCCGCGCCCGGTCAAATTCAATATCCTGGCAGGCATACATGGTATCGAAGCCTGCAATCCAGCAAGCTACCGCCAGCCCCAGTATAAAGGGCTGCCCGTCAAAGGTTCCGGTAACCGCCATCCAGGCCCCGACCGGGCCCATGCCAATAGCCAGTCCCAGCATGAAATGGCACCACCAGGTAAAGCGCTTGGTATAGGAATAACCCCACAGTACAATCACTGCCAGCGGGGATAGCTTGAGACAGAGGGGATTGAGGCGGGCAGCCGAAAAAAAGAGCAGGAACAAAAAAAGGAAAACGAGAACCCATATCCAATTCACGTGCAGCTGGCCGGATGGCAAGATCCATTCGGCAGTGCGAGGATTGGCCCGGTCATATTCCAGATCAATAAGCCGATTCAGGCATAGAGCGGCAGAACGGGCCGCCACCATGGCAACGGTTATCCACAACAACTGCTCCGCAGCAGGCCAGCCCCGGGCGGCCAGGAATGCCCCTAGATAAGCAAACGGTAATCCAAACAGGGTGTGCCCGAAGTCGATCAATTGTAGAAAATTCTTCATCTTAGTCAAGTCCGTATTCACTCCACCTGCGGCTTACCAGATCACTAACCTTCGGGTCCATAACAATGTCCTCCGGCCACTCCCGGCTATGCCCTTCCCCCGCCCACTTGCGGGTAGCATCAATCCCCATTTTGGAGCCAAACAAGGCTAGAGGAGCGGAATGATCCAGAACCTCCAGCGGGCCATCCACTATCATGGTATCCCGGCGGGGGTCCACGTTATTAAACACCTTCCACATCACTTCAGAAACGTTTTGCACATTGACATCAGCATCAACCACCACAATAAACTTGGCGAACATCATCTGTCCCAATCCCCACAGGGCACTCATTACCTTGCGGGCATGACCGGGGAAAGACTTGTTGATGGAAACCAGCACACAGTTGTGGAAAACACCTTCCATGGGCAAATGCATGTCCACCACTTCGGGAAGCTGAAGCTTCATCAGGGGTAGGAAGATCCTTTCCGTAGCCAGGGCCATGTAACAATCTTCCTGGGGAGGTTTGCCCACAATAGTTGCCGGATAAACCGGGTTCTTTTTACGGGTCAAACAGGTCATGTGAAACACCGGATACTCTCCGGCCAGGGAATAATAACCGGTATGGTCGCCAAACGGCCCTTCAAGGCGGCGTTCCTCCGCATCGACAAAACCTTCCAGAACAATCTCTGCATCGGCCGGCACTTCCAGGTCAACCGTCTTGCATTTCACCACTTCCACCGGCTTCTTGCGCAGGAACCCGGCCAAGATCAATTCATCAATATCCGGAGGTAGAGGGGCGGTAGCCGCATAGGTTATGGCCGGGTCTCCACCCAGAGCCACCGCAACCGGAGTGGGCTCCCCCCGGGCACTGTTGCGGGCATAAATACGGGCGCCGTCGTGATGGGTATGCCAGTGCATTCCCGTAGTAGAACCGTCAAAAACCTGCAGCCGGTACATGCCGACATTGCGCTTGCCGCTTTCCAGATCACGGCAATATACCTGCGGTAGGGTGATAAACCGGCCGGCATCCCCGGGCCAACATTTTAAGATAGGCAATTCATCAAGGGAAGCATGGTAGTCAACGATCTCCTGGCAGGCCCCGTTGCGTACAGTGCGGGGAAGAAAAGAGGAAAGCTGGGCCAGGCGTGGAAGTACTTTTACCTTTTCCAGCAGATTACCCGGTACTTTATCGGTAATCTCCAATATATCCATGATTTCAGCAGCAATATCATCCAGGGAATCCACTTGTAAACTTAGGGCCATGCGTTTGGTACTACCAAACGCATTGATGAGAACCGGAAAATCAGAACCACGGACATTTTCGAAGAGCAAGGCGGGACCACCGGCTTTGCCAACCCGGTCAGTTATTTCGGTGATCTCCAACTCGGGATCCACTTCCGCCTCAATGCGCCGTAGTTCGCCGTGTTTTTCCAGTACGCGAATAAACTCCTGCAAATCACGATATGCCAAAATCCCTGCTCCCTTCAGGTTTTTTTGCTTCTCTCCCGGTACCCGGGGGCTATACCCTCTACAGAGATGCCAAGAGGGGAAATGGCTTTCCCCTCTCATTGAATTTTGCAGGTATTTTCCAGACATTAAATGACGGCCACCTGCTCCATATCGCAGAGATAGCCTTCCAATTCCGCTACGGCTCGGGCCAGAGCCGACCCACCAGCCGCCTGGCCAGCAGCCAACTCTTTTAACATAATTTCCGCATTGAAAAGATATTCGCGGGCCTGGCTGTAAAGGGTTTTATGGTGAAGGAGTTCCACCGCCATCCCTAGATTGAAGCCCATATCACCGTATTTCCGTTTAATCGTTTCCGAAAAACCGGCCAGTTCTGCGCAGGTGGAAAAAGAGGTTCGATAGAGTGAGGCCCTGGTTTGCTCCAGCACTGGCAGCTCCTGACCCTTGAGCTTGTGTTTCAGTACCATGCCGGTATTGATTTCAGAGATCATAGCCGTTAACGGTTCCAGCAGTCCATCCACCCCGGCATCTACCAGTTGCTTAAGGACCAATCCAAAAAGATAGTCACCGATAAGTATGCGAAACTGCAGTTCCCGACCATAATCCTGCCCTTCCTCATCGTCCTGGACCAGGGAATGAATGGAATGAGCCAGATAGAGACTCTTAAATATATTGGCCATGGTAATGGAAACAGCCCGGTTGGTCCCAGTGAATTGATAAACACCGAGTACTAAAGGAGGGAGAAGCACGCCGGTAGGATCATGCTCCATGCGCTTAATATATACTTGCAGATCTTCCCACCAGGGGGATAGCGATTCCTGAAAAGTCTCTTTTAAATCGAGTAATTCGACATGCAAATCCTGAAAAAAAGCATATTCCATCTTTGACTTGTCCCCCCCACCCCTGATACCGAAACAAAACTTTTACACTTACAACCCATAAACATGATATATGTCGTATTGATGCTAGTGCAAGGATTTTATTAATTATATCATAAAAGCCCCGGCAGAATTTTTGAAAATAGCGCCAGAATAAAACAAGGCCCTACTTGTTTATTCTACACAAGCAAGGCCCATTAATCGGTATTTAAGTTCTCTCTAAAGCTCCTTCGGTCTACTAAAATAGTATCCCTCCTAGATATTTACCACCAAGCGCTGTTCCTGGTCTTGCAGAAGCCCCCTCTTTATTTCGGATGCCTTTACCTCAGTGGCCCGGAACATGGTCTCCAGGTAAGAGCAGGCATCCCAGGGGTCCACTTTGTCACCGCAGGTAAACACGTCAACCGCGGCGTACCCAAGTTCTGGCCAGGTGTGAATTGCCAAGTGCGACTCGGAAATAACAACAACACCGCTTACACCCTGGGGGCTGAATTTGTGGAAAACAACCTCCCTAATCTCCGCGCCAGCCTCTAAAGCGGCATTTACCATGATATCCTCCACCTTATGGATATCGTTGAGTAAATCGAAGTGGCAACCGTACAGTTCGGCTAAAACATGGCGCCCCAAAGACTGCAACGATCCCGCCTCCCTTCTGTTATTCAATGCCGTTCCCATACCTCCCTTCAAAACGTACATGTAGAATTTTAGCATATTTGATGGTCATGTCAATAAAATACTGGTGATTTAACCGTGGGTTAATATGTAATATGATAGACATGGTTAGCGGGTGAGATTCTAAAACTATAGATCACGTGTAAATGCTGGCCAGATGGAAAGGAATTGAAACCCATATAGCACCCTGGCCAGCAAGGAGGAGGATAACTTAATGAAGCAAGCTTTGACCTGGTTGGCGGTTCTGCCCATCACCTTCCTGCTCTTATGCAGCCCGGCTCTGGCAGACCAGCCCCAGGACAAAAAAGTCGTAATTCTAATCCACGATTTTGTGGATATTAGCGACCTGGAAAAAGCTCGCACGCCAAATTTGCATGCTCTCATTGGCAAAAGCGGCACCGGACTCATGAATGTGCGAAGCCGTAGTGGGCTGCCGGCCAGTGCTTACATGTCACTGGCAGTGGGAAGCCGGGCCGGAACCATCGTTGGAGCGGAATTATCCTTTAACAGCACCGAATCCGCTCGGGGATGGTCCCTCTACCCTGCCGGCAATACGGAGGCACCAATTGCCGGAGAACTCTATGCCAATTTTACCGGCCTAACCCCACCTGGGCAGGGAGTCGTCAACCCTTTCATTGAACCTGTAAAAACGTACGCAACCACCTACAATCCCCCTTACCTGCCGGCGCAGTTGGGAGAAAGAGCCCGCCAGGCGGGATTGCAAATAGCCGTTCTGGGTAATGCGGACACCAGGGAAACCCTGAACCGGAGCGCGGTACTCCTGGCAATGGATGCCAACGGTCAGGTTGAACATGGGAATGTCAGCCAGACTTTACTGGAAGAAGACCCCAGCTTCCCGGGAGGACTGAGAACCCGGCCGGATATTTTTCTGGAACAATTCTCTGATCTTTACCAGGCAAACGATATTCTGGTGGTAGATCTGGGAGATACCACACGGGTGGAAAAAAGCCGGGAAAACTGCTCCCCGGAAATGCTGCAAGTACATAAACTAAAGGCAATGGAAAGAAATGATCAGCTGGTGGGCGGGATGCTCCAGGAGCTTGACCTGGAACGGACCATGCTGGTCATGCTGACACCCAATCCCAGTGGAGAAATGCTTGAACAGGGGAACTTTGGTCTGGCTCCCATCCTGGTATACCAGCCAGAAATACCGCCAGGACTTTTAAGCTCCTCTACGACCAGACGGGCCGGTCTGGTGAGCAACTCGGATTTTCTCCCTGCAGTGATGGCTTTTCTCAACGGCAACAGCAACAACCTGTTTATTAAAACCATACCTGGAACCGACCATAGCCTTCAAGCACTGGACCAGAAGCTGGCCTTCCTGATCCGCCTGCGCCAGCAAAGAGGGGTTATCCATTACATCCTCATCTTGTTTGCAATTCTAACTATTGCTGGAGGCTACTGGGTTTATATATGCAAACCGAAAAAAGGCTCCCGATTTTTAAACGGACTGTTGTTGACTACGCTCAGCATGCCACTGGTTATCTTGTTCCTGAGTCTGTCCGGGTATGTTTCCGTATGGCGGTCGGCTTTCTTATTGATCAGCCTATCTATCCTGGTGGGTGTAACCCTGTTTTACCTGTTCCGCCATAATCTTTTATCCGCCCTGCTCTTTCTCTCCTTGGTCACCATGCTGTTGATAACGGTGGATGCGTTCCTGGGCTCGCCCCTGATGATCAACTCGGCCCTGGGCTCGGATAGCATAGCCGGGGGACGTTTTTATGGAATTGGCAATGATTTAATGGGTATCCTCCTGGCCAGTTCCATTTTGAGCGTGACCCTGACAGTTAGCTCTCTGCGCGTGAAACCCCTGACCAAAGCACTGCTCGGCCTTATTCCCCTGGCGATTGTAACTACCGCAGTTGGGCATCCCCATTACGGAGCCAACATGGGCGGACTGATTACGGCCATTGTCATGCTGGGTTTTTTCTATCTGGTGGTGATGGGAATCAGCCTGACCTTAAAAAGGTTGGCCCTGATTGGCCTGACTGCCCTGGCAGGTGTCCTGACAGTGGCCCGATTCGATGCCCTGTTCAGCGCCAATCCTTCCCATGCCGGCCAGGCTATCACCAATCTCTTTAGCGGTGGGTGGCTGGCCTTGCTTTCCATTGTCAAGACCAAACTGGGTATTCTGGGAAATACCGTTTATAATTCCCCCTGGAGCCTGGTCCTGTTGCTGTCCGCAATCATTTTGGCATTTGTCTGGATTCGCCATCGGCAGGCACTGGATGAGGTGGTGCAGCAATTTCCCGTCGTGGAGAAAGCGGGCCGAATCCTGCTGCTGACAGCGACAACCGTTTTTCTCGTAAATGATACCGGGGTTATTGCCGCGGCACTCATTTTACTGTACTTGTGCAGTTTGCTGTGGGCGGCCCTGGCTCAAATCAGACCCCAGACAGAAAATGGCGGTGACCAGCTATGAAAAAAACCTTCCTGACCATACTGGTACTCTTTAGCCTGCTGTTCCCTTACCCGGCCCGGGAAGCCATGGCCGCACCGGTAGAGCGGCAAGGGGTAATTATATTCCTGGTCGACAAGCTGACTCTGGAGGACCTCAGCCCGGAGCTCACCCCCCATCTATGGGAGTTAAGCCAGCGGGGAGGAACCGGCCTTCTCAATGCGACCACGGGAGGCTCTCGTAACACGGGCAACTCCTGCGCAACCATTTCTGCTGGTAAACCGGCGGTGGCCGTCCCCGGCAGCGGATTAAATTTCGCCGCTACTGAACTGGTAAACGGCGAACCGGCAGGAATAATCTATACGCGTTACACCGGTCTGACCCCACAACCCGATAACATTGTGGTACCGGAGATTGAAAAATTAACAAAAGCGAATGACGAGAAACAGGCCAGGCCTGGTAATCTGGGCGATCAGGTGCATGCCCTGGGACTAAAAACCGGTTTACTAGGGGACGCGGATCGTGTCGACCGCCCGGCCCGGTTTGGTGCCCTTCTCCTGATGGATTCCCGAGGTATTATTGATCGGGGCGTAGTTGGGGAGAAGGTCCTGGCCCATGACTCCGGATCAGCTCTGAATCTGTATACCGATTACCAGGCTCTACTGACTGAAAGTGAAATACTGTCTGATTGTGAAGTACTGGTGGTGGAATTGGGAGACTTGGATCGCCTGGATGCGGTCAGTAAATTTTTCAACCCCACCCAATTGAAAAAAGAAAGGGTACGCATACTATCCAATATCGATACTTGTTGCGGAGCACTCCTGGCACAGGAACAATTCTCCGGGCGCCCGGTCTTTGTGTTAAGCCCCTCCCCGCCACGTAGCTCGGTGGAAAGAGGCGAGTTGCTTACTCCCCTGATTATCGTGAAGCCCGAAATGAACGGTATTCTCTCCGGCTATTCCACCCGACGGGAGGGGATTGTTTCCAGTCTGGCTCTGAAAAATTCCATTATCAGCAGCCTGAGCACGGAAACTCCGGATACCATTTATACAATTCCCCATCCCTACCCGGTGGATTTCCTTTCCCGGCTCAACCAGAGTCTGGTCTTCGGCTATATTCATCAGCCTCTGGTAATCATTATTTCCCTGGCGGTAATTATGCTGGCCCTGCTGCTGGCCTTTTACTTTGCTATTCGGAAAAAACAGCGTTTTTGGCTGCACTTGCTGCTATCCCTGGTGGTGGCCACCCCCCTGACCTTCTTGCTGATCGCCCGGATTCCCATGAGCAACCCGTTTCTCTTCCTGGGTCTGGCCGGGGTTACCAGCGTTTTACTGGCCGGTCTCTCACTGGCCCTGGGAACCATATTAAAAATACATCCCTTGGCACCCCTTTTCATGGCAACCATTGTGACCATCGCTCTGGACCTGCTTCTCGGCCTGGGGCTGCTGGAAAACTCCATTATGAGTTACCGGATCATGCAAGGTTCTCGTTATTACGGGCTAGGCAACGAATACATGGGCGTACTGCTTGGAGCAACCATTGCTCTGGCGGTTACTCAGCTACGGAAAAGGCCTTCCCCGCGACAGATCCATCTGGTGGCCCTGTTATTTTGCTCCGTGGTGTTCCTGATTGCTTATCCCCGTTTTGGCATTAATGTAGGCGGGGCGATTACGGCTTGCCTGGGCCTGGGTTATACCTATATGCAATTTCGCCAGCACCCGTTCAATACCGCGAAGGTTATCCTCCTGATCGCGGGAACTGCACTCCTGGTGACGGTCATGTCAGTTATTGACCTACAGCAACCACTTGAATACCAATCTCACCTGGGGAGAAGTGTAACCCTGGTGGCAGATGGTGGAGCACAGGCTATTTTGAATATCATCACGCGGAAAATCGAAATGCAGGTGAGAGTAATCAATTATACAATATGGGGCTGGGTGCTTATTGCCGGGGTGCTATTTTCAGTGTGGTCCGTATTTCGCCCCAGCCAGGTCATCAGCAACCTGCGCAAAGTCCATCCTCCGGTCTATCAAGGTCTGAGGGGAGTAACAATGGCAGCGATCTTTGCCATCATCTTTAATGATTCCGGCATTACTGCTGCCACTGCTCTTTTATTCTATTTCCTGGTTACCTTGCTGGCCTATTTTGATGCTAATACGGTGGCGAAAAAATGGAATGTCCATTAGCCCATCCGGGAACTAGTCCAACCCACCAATGATGTTCTTGATGCCATGGGCAAATTCCTTCTGATACCCCTCTCCCAAAAGATCGTAAAGCTGGGCATTGAAGGAGCTTCCCATACGGGCGACTTCAGAAGCCACCCCTTCTCCCTTGGTGGTCATGAACACCCGGATAGCCCTGCGGTCCTGGGGGTCAAGCTGTCTTTCCACCAGATTATCTTTTTCCAGCTTGTCTACCAGTACGGTCATGGAGGAGCTGTCAATCAGGGTACGGTTGCCAATTTCCTTCAGGGTCAGGCCGTTTTCTTCAGAAAGACATAACAGAATAAAAGACTGCGGAATGCTAATTCCCAGAGGATCAAGCTTGGAGCTTAAATGCCTGTCAATCTTCTTCATGGCGGCACGCATTCCAAAACAAATAAACGTGTTGAGGTCTGACATTCTCTAATAACTCCTTTTCACGAAGATATATTTTTTCTACGTAATTACTGAGCATGTAATAATACTATCTTACTGCCCGATTCTTGTAAATATCCCTGTACCCGCGAAATCATTGGTATCCGGGTTCGGGCTTGAACTTTTCCTGGCAACAATGTTATTTTAGAATAGACTGCAACAAATTACAATGTACACCGTGACCAGACCTGTAAATGAGGTTCCTTTTCAGCACTGCAACATTGCACGAAAATATCCCGGGCTAATTGCCCTGGTTCGGGGAGCCGTTGCTGCAGGGATTAAACCCAGCCTCCTGCCCTTTCGGGTTCGAGGTTTTTTTCGTAGACCTGTATGAAAATTGCCAAGACACAGGAAGGAGTATACCAACATGGCCAAAAGAAAAAAACGCATTTTAACTGGTGATCGGCCCACCGGAAAACTTCACTTGGGCCATTACGTGGGCAGCGTGGCCAACCGGGTAAAGCTACAGGACGATTATGAAAGCTACATTATTATTGCCGACGTTCAGGCCCTGACCACGCACTGGGAGAAAGATGAGAACCTGCGCGAAAACGTCTTTCAGATTACTTCTGACTATCTGGCCGCAGGCCTTAATCCGGAAAAATCCACCATTTTTATTCAGAGCATGATTCCGGAAATTCATGAACTAACCATGTATTTTTCCATGTATACCTCGGTAAACGTTTTACGTCACAATCCCACCGTGAAAACCGAAGCTGCACAACATGGTTTTAAGGATATGACCTATGGTTTTCTGGGATATCCGGTTAGCCAGGCAGCTGATATCAGTATCTTCAAGGCAGACCTGGTCCCGGTTGGTGACGACCAGGTCCCCCACATAGAGCTGGCCCGCAAAATTGTGCGCCGCTTTAATGACCTGTACCAGCCGGTGCTTATTGAACCGCAGGCCCTGGTGGGGGATATACCCCGTTTGATCGGCTTGGATGGCAAGGCCAAGATGAGCAAAAGCCTTAATAATGCGGTGTTTCTTGGCGACACTGGCGATGAGGTCCTCACCAAAATTCGCAATGCTGTAACCGACCCGGCTCGTATCCGCAAGACCGATCCGGGGAACCCGGAAGTCTGTACCGTATACGAGTACCATAAAGTTTTCAACCAGCCCGAGGTGGAGCAAATCGCAACCGATTGCCGTCAGGGCCACATCGGTTGCGTAAACTGCAAAAAGAGGTTGAGTGATACCGTAAATATTCTCCTGGAACCCATGCGGGAGAGAAGACTTCAGTACAGCGAATCCATGATCAGAGATATCCTGGAAGATGGAACCGCCCGCGCTCACCGGGTAGCCCTGGAGACCATGCAGGAAGTCCGCGAAGCCATGCAGATAAACTACTTTGGCCCTTCTCGTTAGTAGAAACTTTGCGGTGTTTTTTGACGCTGACCAACGCTGAATTAGACTTGGGGTTGAACAAGGTTGATTCTACTGCCAAGGCCCTATGGGGGATGCATTAACAGGCAGGAGTTGTTGACGGAGCGGCGAACCCCATGGATGGGGCGGGAGTGACCCCCGCCACACTGACATTGATTTTTCAGCGGTAAGTCAGCGTCGAAGAACTAACCGTGCAAGTCCATTTTCACACGTGTTATCCCCCTTCGGGGGACTACAATGTTCCCCCGACCCTCAAAGTTGAGTGCCGGATCACTTTATTATTGCCGTGTCTATTACCCGTTTTCCTAGGGTCCTCCCAGCCATCTGGACACGGCCCGGCTTATTCCGCCCAGGTCCAGGCTGAAAACCAGGAACATCAGCAGGGCCAGGAGGCCGAGCAGATTTAACCTGAGACGCTGCTGCTGACCCCGCCTCATTTCCTGTTCCTTTTCCAGCGCACTTTTGGGTTCCCTGCGCCTGCCAGGCACAACAATTCCCCCTTCCTTGGCAGCGTTCCCTGCCGACGTTTTTTCCTGCCCGCCCGACCCGATTAAGAATCCAGTTGTGAAAAGCCCGGGGAAAAGGTAAAATCTAAAGACAAAGGCCCGAAAGTGAGGTGTTGGCTTTGCTACAGATACCGGCATTTGATTTACAGTTTTCTCATCAAGAGGAACATCTGGTTCTGCCCACGATAACATCAATCAGAGTGGTCCAGCAATTGTATGATATCCTTTTTCAGTATGCCATAACACCCGAGTACGAGAAAAAGTTACAGTATTTTATCGTCCGCATGGAGAAACATATCAAGAGCAAGCCCAGAGCGCCCTTCTCCATGCCGCTGGAGAACCTCAAGTTCCTTGACGACGGACTGCAGGAAATGAAACTTCTTAACTGGATGCAGATACCGGTCAGCATTTTCGCAATCGTGCCCCGGGATTTTGATCCCGCTGATGAAATGGCTACGGAAAAAGTTCTGAACTTCCTGGAATCTTTTTTCACCTTTAACCGCCAGCCGGAAACCCTCAATATTGTTGTATATCCATCCGGACTTACCCGGTATTAGGATAAAATTAGTAAATTCAAGGAGGTTGGAAAATGGAACTCAAAGGCTCAAAAACGGAACAGAATTTGCTGGCAGCATTTGCCGGGGAATCACAGGCCAACAGAAAATACCTGGCTTACTCCAAGAAGGCTGAAAAGGAAGGAAAAATGAACGCAGCCAAGCTGTTTAAAGTTGCAGCAGATGCC
>ENA-UOOK01005593-UOOK01005593.1-fermentation-metagenome-genome-assembly--contig:-NODE-5593-length-12546-cov-4.776879_pt1 | contig 12546 bp, 5 predicted proteins | sample MGYA00245777_ERZ724023 | MGnify/ENA primary metagenome ERZ724023 (study PRJEB28704, sample SAMN03018312) | fermentation metagenome | biome: anthropogenic terrestrial biome; feature: soil; material... | reverse complement strand
CTTATTTATAACTTTTTCCCGCTAAATTCTTTAGGAATAACTGCGGATAATCATTTTGATTTTTAATAATTCTCTAATTTTAATTCTCTAATTTTAATAGACACTAATTGATAAACACTACAAAAAAATTTAAAAATTATGAACACTACAAAAAAATTTAAAAATTATGAACACTAACTTAAGGCTCTCAATGGACATAAAACACGTATCCGTTAAATGGAACGTTCCCAAGATGAAAGGATTGGGATTGATTATGCTGCTGATCACACTTTCCTGTACTGCAGAAAATATGTTTTCGCAATCTACTGACGTAAAAATGGCAATGAGAAACACAACTCTTGCTAATAGAATTGTAGAACTCCATAACAAAACCAGTTATGAATTCTCCTCTTCGGTGAGTATTCAGGAAATTACTGAAGCACAACAACAAGAAAAGACCATCACGGGTATAATCGTAGACAGCTATGGCGAACCCATTGTTGGGGCTACAGTTGTAGTGCAAGGTGATGCATTCAATGGAACGGTTACTGATGTCGATGGAAAGTATTTACTTAAAGATGTACCGGATAATGCCATCCTGAATATTACTTATGTTGGAATGAAACCACAGAGTATTCCAACTGATGGAAGAACTACTATCGATATAACTTTAGTAGAAGAGACGGAGTTGTTGGACGAATTAGTGGTTGTCGGGTATGGTGAACAGTCTAGACGATTAATAACCGCATCTATCTCAAAACTAGACAATAGAGTCTTAGAAAATATACCGTACACAAATATTGGTACTTCTCTTAAAGGAGCCTTGCCCGGAGTAAGAGTACAAAGTTTGTCTGGACAACCTGGCGATGCTCCTAGAATTATTGTAAGGGGCGGAACTTCAATAAATAACCCAGACGGTGCGAATCCGTTATACGTTGTTGATGGAGTAATAAGACCAGACTTATATCATATCAATTCCAATGATATAGAATCCATCCAAGTCTTAAAAGATGCATCAGCAACTGCCATATATGGGGCTAGAGCGTCAAACGGAGTAGTTATTATAACAACTAAGACCGGAAAAATTGATAAAACGTTAATAGGATTCAAATATAATTTAACTACATCAAAAATGAATTTGGGTTTTAAACCTCTTTCAGCAAGAGATTATATTTATTACCAGAGACTAGGTATTCAAAGAGTAGGACTTAGATTTCCAGCCGAACTTATCAAGCTAGATGGGGAATTGAGTGTGGGTACTGGAAATGACTTAACAAATCGAACTGCATACAGCACTCAATATTTGTCTGAAGAAAATAAGCATAAACTTAATGAAGGATGGCAAAGTATGCCAGATCCATTAGATCCAACTAAAACAATTATATTCGCTGATACAGATTGGCAGAGTATTTTATTTAGGACAGGTATGTCCCATGATTATAATTTAACTGCTTCAGGTGGTACTGAAAAGGCATTATTTAATTTGGGAGTAGGATATCAAACTAATGAAGGAATTGTTAAAAATTCCAGTTATGATCGTATTTCACTTAATATGAATGGTAGTGTTAAACCTTTTGAGAACTTAACTCTCCTCGGAAGGATGTTATATTCTAATTCAAGCACTAGCTCAGTATCAGGAGACGCCGTTTTTGGATTTGCAATGGGTGTAGCTCCAACTGCAAAATATAGGTTTGAAGATGGTACTTTGTCGCCCGGACCTGGGAATAGTTCAGGGAATCCTGATTACAAATTTCAACGAACAGACATAAAAAATAGTAATGACAGACTGACGCTAGTTGTTGGAGGAATCTGGGAAATTATACCTTCTTTGTTAATATTTGAAACTCAGGTTTCTAGATTAATTTCGGCAGGAAAATATCGTGCATTTACAAAATCTATGTTAACTAGTCCCACTACTATCAATGATGCCAGAAATGCTTCTGGAAGCTATAATGAGACCCTTCAAGATCAGATAGATGCTGCCTTTTCGCTTGAGAAATCTATAAGAAATATTCACAATATTAATGCTAAACTAGGCTATTCATATTTTAAAAGTACTTCATCAGCTTTAGGTGCATCGGGAAGAGGAGCTGCTACCGATATAATTCCGACTTTAAATGCATCGCCAGAGATGGTATCAATTACTGGATCTGAGTCAGAACATGTGATTACAGGTTATTTTACTAGGGTAAACTATGATTTTGATCGGAAGTATTTATTTTCATTAACTGGAAGATATGATGGTGCATCTAACTTAGGGAAAAATAATAAATGGAGTTTTTTCCCAGCTTTATCGTTAGGATGGAACATGCACAGTGAGAGTTTTTGGAGATCAATGCCAAAAGAAATATCACAATTTAAATATCGATTAAGTTATGGTGTTAACGGAAACATAACCGGGCTCGGACCATATCAAGCTGGAGGACAATACAGTGTTGGGGCAAGATATGATGGAAATCCGGCAATAATTAATTCAATTATTGCAAATCAGAATCTTCGATGGGAAGAATCTAAAACTTTTAATACTGGAATAGACGTGGGTTTTTTCGAAGATAGGCTAAGTATAATAATAGACATTTATAAGCGTTTAACGGAGAATCTAATAACTGGATTGCAATTGCCCCACTCTTCAGGATTCGCTTCTATAGCAACTAATTTGAGTACTTTGGAAAATAAAGGATTTGAATTAGAAATAGCTACTAATAATGTACTTTCAAATAGTTCTCCTTTTGTGTGGGACATTGCTTTTAATGCAGCTTTAGTTAAAAGTAAAGTATTGAAACTTCCTGATAACGGAGTGGCAAATAATCGTATTGGGGGTATACAAATATGGGATTCCAAAAAGAATGATTATGTTTGGGCTGGAGGCATCCAAGAAGGTCTACCAGTGGGGAATTTATACGCTTATAAACAATTAGGTATTTATTCTACTGATGAGGAAGCTGCAGCAGGACCGATTGATATGCTTGTTCCCGGGAATGATAAAACAAAGTTCGGAGGAGATGTAAATTGGTACGATAGTGACGGCAATGGAGTTATCGATGAAAGAGATCGAGTTCTTGTTGGTAACCTTTATCCCAAATGGACAGGCGGACTCACAAATTATTTAAGCTATAAAAATGTAGACTTTACTATTCGTACTGATTTTATGACAGGACATACATCTTTCAATTATAGGAGAGCCAGTACAGTTGCTCAATTTTCTGGAGAGCAAAACCTTTCAGAGGAAGTGAAAAGATCTTGGTCAAAACCAGGGGATATAACTGACATACCTAGATTTGTTTGGGCCGACAAACTTAGTGCTAATGTCAGTCGTGGTAATTCAGAATATTATGAGAAGGGAGATTTTTTTGCAATTCGTGAAGTTACACTTGGGTACCTTTTCCCTAAGAATGTAACAGATAGAATTGGATTTAATCAAATTAAATTTAATCTCACAGCCGAAAATATTCACTATTTTACAAATTATAGAGGAAATCTACCTGAATATGGGAGTACAGGTACCGCTGGAAGATATCCACTTCCTTTTAATTTGATATTTGGCATTAATATAAATTTATAATATTTTTAATCATGAAAAATTTGTATATATTAATTTTATTTTTTTCTATATTATCCTGCAATGACTTAATAGAATTAACTCCTATTAGTGAAATTTCAGCTGATAATTTTTGGAAAACCGAGGGAGATGCAGTTGCTGGTTTAAATGGTATGTATCATAAATTAAGGACTCCAGCCTCATCAAGTTTTTTTATGTGGGGTGAAGGTAGAAGCGATGTTATGGGTCCTAGCTATTTAGGAGCTGTGGCAAATTTTGACGTGCTATATTATAATACCTTAAATACTATAAATTCTGCATATACCTATAATGGCGGAGATATTACATGGCTAAATTTATATGGGATTATACACCACGCAAATTTAATTATAAAATATGTTCCTGAGATTAAGGATATGAATATAGACGAGCAGAATGATATTATAGCTCAAGCTTATACTATGCGGGCGTATATATATTTCTTAATGGTGAAAATTTGGGGTGATATAGCGATTATTTCTGAACCCGTTGAGGCAATTTCCGCTGATGTACTTCAGGTTGAACGAAATCCGAAAGAAGAAGTTTTCACCTTTATAAAAAGTGACATCGAAAATGCTTTAAATCTATTCTCTAACAATAATCTTTCAGATAAGAGAAATAAATGGTCTAAACCAGCTGCCAATATGCTTAAAGCAGACGTCTATTTATGGACAGCAAAAAGATTAAATGGAGGAGACTCAGACTTAAATATTGCATTGACATCTTTAAATGAAGCAGAACAAACTAATAGTAATCTTACTTTATTAAATGATTTTCATAGTGTGTTTTCCTATAATAATAAAGGTAATGACGAAATTATTATGAGCGTTAATTTTTCAGAATTAGAGGTGCCTGCGTCCACAGCCTGGAGAGAGACAAGATTTATGTACATACATCCGGCAATTCCCGCCAATATTAGTCAGGCAACAAGAGATGCGATTGGGTCTCCAAGTGCAAATGGAGGTTATTGGGGTCCAAGACCAGAGATTTGTGATATGTTTAGCAGAGACGACCAGAGAAGAAATGCTTCTTTTTATCAAATTTTTACTCAAGAATCAAATGGTGACTCTACTTTTTATGCATCTCTTGTTTATAAGTTTAGAGGAATTGAAAGATCAGGACTGAGACAATGGTTGGATGATAATGTCCTTTATCGATATGCAGATATTCTTTTACTGAGGGCAGAAGTCAAGAATGCATTAGGGATGGATCCTTCAAGCGATATAAATGAAATTAGGAAGAGAGCATACCAAGGTGATTATAATAATCATATATTTCAAAATGGAAATCGTATCGAGAATGATGAGGCTATATTACAAGAGAGATTACTTGAATTTATTTTTGAAGGGAAAAGATGGTGGGACTTAATACGTTTCGGCAAAGCTTTTGAAAAAGTACCATCATTACAAGGAAGGGAGAAAGATGAATATTTGTTATTATTTCCTATTCCTGAAGTTACGTTAAGTCTTGAAACTAAAATGGAACAAAACCCTGGGTATGAGGGTCAGGATCAAACAACAAATTAATTCGAAGCATTATGATTACTTTTAAAATAAATGGACGAAGTTTTATTCTTAGACACATTGTTGTATGTGTTTGTATTGTTCTTACTGTTACATTATCATGTGCCTCTTCAGGGATCGATTCCAATCCAACAAAGTTGTATGTTTTTTGTGGTACAGGGGATCATTTATGGTCGACTCATCAGGAACCAGTAGATTCGAAGGCAACGATAGAAGCTATGATAGAATGGATGTCAGAAACATATGATATCAAGAGATTATATTGGAGAGGTGGTCAAGAAGATATATGGCATAAAAACTTTAAGTTCGGTAGTGCTACAGTAATGAATTATGATTATAAACAATATGCAGAAGAAAAATATGTACAAGATAATATTTCGAGTTTAGCAATAAATGCAGCAAAAAAACACGGAATGGAAGTATTTCTGTATACTGGATTGTATGAATCTGGTGTTCAACCTGATGTCGGCATTATTTCTCCGCATTTAATCGAAGATAGTATAAGAATTGAACATCCTGAATGGATTCCTGTAGATAGATGGGGCCAAAGGAGAGCCCCAGGTCCTATTTCTTTTTGTTTTCCGGAAGCAAGAAAATTGGTTATAAATCGGTTAATGAAATCTATTAACGAAAATAATTATGATGGGATAAATTTTTATACCTACGTTGAAAACTTAGGAATAAGATATAAAGATGAATTTGGATATAACCAACCTATAGTAGACGAATTCAATAAAAAATATCCTAATGTAGATTTACGTAAAGATAAATTATCAGCATCTCAGAAACTATATTGGTACAAATGTAGAGGTAAATTTACAACTATTTTTCTTCAAGAATTGAGTCAGCGATTGCATAATAATAATAAAAAGCTATCTGTAATCATTGATGCAATTGAACCAGATTTTGCTCAACCTTGGTGGTCCAGAAGCATACCTGGAACTGGAATGATCTATATGGATTGGAGAAAATGGATTAAGGAAGGAATAGTTGATGAGATATGGGTTCAACTTGCTGGTTTTAATGATCAAAAAAGAACCTTAGATATGATTTTAAAGGAGGTTGAAGGTACAAAAGTTAAATTAACAGTTAGGACTCCAGATCCATTATCTTCAAAATGGCAGACCTATATTGAGAGAGGTGTAAGCCCCGTAGCTGTTATAACTTGGCCAAATAATAATGGAATTGAAAAATATTCATTAGATTTGACAAGTGAACAGAGCTTAACAGCTCATGATTGGAAATTGAGATTACAAACATTGGAAGATGTAATTGATAAGAAATTAATAATTAAAAGTAATTTAATTGCAAAATTATCTAAAGACCCAAACGTTCTAGTACGTCGAAAATGCATGCTTGCCTTAGGATCCTTAGAAGATCCAAAATACATTTCAATAATAGAGCAAGGATTATCTGATCCTGAATCTAGTGTTAGAGTTGCTGCTGCAGGAGCATTGAAAGATATTAATAATTTAAGTTCTGTTTCAAAGATTTTAAAGTCAGTCTCTATATACCCTGATTTTCCATTTAAAATCGCTGCAAGCAATACATTATCCAATATTAAATATTTTGGCATTATTGATAGTTTAAAAAATGGTTCGAATAATCCATGTATCTGGGTTCGAGAAGTATGTGTTAGGGCTATTTCTGGTAATAGTAATATTACACCAAGTTCACGTTATGTTGTCTTGAGATCGAAAATTAATGATTCCAGTGAGGATTATAGAATACGATGGTGGGCTTTAGAAGGTCTCACTAGTATGATACCTTTACTTTCAAATGAAGAATTTTCAATAGCAGTTCAAGATATTCAAAATATTTTAACAGAACAAAGTAATCCAGCTTTGACTATTCAAGCGTGTGAAGTCATTAAAAGAATGTCATCCAGATTGCCATCAGACAAAAAACAAACAATTTTAAAAATATTAAGTACCCTTTTTTCCAATTATGGAGATGGGTGCAAGAGTTCTGATGCTGCATTTGGTTGGAGACCGATTGGGAATACGATGGTCGCATTGAACCCTTATGGAAAATTAGAATTGGAAAAATTCCTTAATCAAAAAAATGATAAATGGTTGGCATGGTTAGCATATGAAGTATTGTATTTAAAGCAAGACCGGACTAGTGAGAATACTGGTTTTAATCTTGTAAATGAGAGTGATGCAATATTTAATCAAGATAAATATGCTCCAACCTTTCCAGGATGGAGAATCTGGTGAATTTAGGGGTAAATATTTTTTTACAGTACTGACCGACTAAAAAGTAAGTCAAAAAATTTAGTCGGTCAGCAACTGTTCAAACAAATTGTAAAAATGTTGCCAAAAGATGAATTTGATCTTTTGGTGTCGAAGTGCGGGAGCGACCGTTACTATAAAACATTTTTTTCTTGGGAACAGCTTATCGTGATGTTCTTCGGCATCTATTCACGTTGCGATTCCATGGGGGAAGTCTGTGGACGGGATGCGGGCATTGGGTGGGAAGCTGAACTACCTTGGCATGGACGTGGCTCCTGCAATTTGCCGAGTGGACACTACAGGGCGAAACGCTGTATACTAATCTATAAAATTTCAACAATTGTAATAACAAAAAATGAAAAAAATTATAATTTATATTTTTTTATTTACTATTTATCCAATTTATGCACAAAACAACAATTTCCTCTTCATTGAGGCGGAAAATTTCAATGATGCGGGTGGTTGGGTTGTTGACCAGCAGAGTATAGATATAATAGGGTCTTCTTACTTAATGGCTCATGGACTGGGTGTACCTGTTCAGAATGCAACAACAACAATTCATGTTCCAGAGAAAGGGAATTACAGAGTTTGGGTAAGAACAAGGAATTGGGCTGCTAAGTGGTCAAATGCAGAAAACGCTCCTGGTAAATTTCAATTGTTGTTTGATAACAAAATATTAACCACAGTATTGTTTGGAACGGAAGGTGTAGACTGGCATTGGCAGGATGGAGGTGTTATCACTTTAACAAAAGAAGTGGTGAAGTTATCTTTGCATGATATGACGGGGTTTAATGGTCGTTGTGATGCCATATTACTCACATCTGACATGGATTTTATTCCTCCAGGTAAAGTAGATGAATTAACTCAATTTCGGAAAAAATGTTTAAGTTATGATCAGCCGGAGGCAGCTGGTAAATATGACCTTGTTGTCGTGGGAGGTGGTATTGCAGGAATAACGACCTCCATTGCTGCAGCAAGGTTAGGTTGTAAAGTAGCACTGATACAAAACAGACCGGTATTGGGGGGAAATAACAGTTCTGAAATTAGAGTCGGATTATCCGGCCTGATTTTCAAAGACCCCTACCCTAATTTAGGTAATATTGTGGACGAAATTGGTCCTATCGGTCATTGGGCATTGTACGAAGCTAATCGCGAGCCGGCTTCTGAAAGGAGTAAACATATTCTTAAAGTGATCGAAGAGAATCCGGAGAAGAAAATTCATAACGCTGGCCCTGAAAGTAATTACGAGGACAACAAAAAAATAGCAGTCATTGAGAAAGAAGAGAATATAGATCTCTTCTTAAACACCCATGTATATGAAGTAAAAAAGAATAAAAACAAGATTACAGCAGTCATCGGTAAAGATATAATCACCGGTAAAGAATCAATCTTTGAGGGTGAATTGTTTGTCGATTGTACTGGCGACGGCAATTTAGGTTTCCTATCAGGAGCAGATTACAGAGTTGGAAGAGAAGGTAAAGGGGAAACAGGAGAAAAGAGTGCACCTCTAGAACCTGACAGCCTTGTAATGGGAACTTCTGTTCAATGGTACTCTGATAAACTCTCCGAACCCTCATCCTTCCCCCTTACTCCGTGGGCTATACAGTTTAGTGAGGAAACTAGTCAGAAATTAACAAGAGGAGATTGGGATTGGGAAACGGGATTATTATGGGATCAAATAAAAGATATTGAGAAAATCAGAGATCATGCTTTAAGAGCGGTTTTCGGTAATTGGTCATTTCTTAAAAACAAAAGCAATGATAAAGACCAGTATGCGAATTACAAATTAGCGTGGGTTGCTTATATTGGTGGGAAACGTGAATCTCGCCGATTAATGGGTGATGTTGTATTATCAGAGCAAGACATAGTAAACAATATACCATATGATGATGCAAGTTTTACTACAACATGGCCAATTGATTTACATTATCCTTTAAAGATAGAAGGTTTAGAAAATGAAGAACCATTCTTGGCTGAAGCTGATCAACAGATTATAAAACCTTATCCTGTTCCATACAGGTGTTTATACTCCCGGAACATCGAAAATCTTTTTATGGCGGGCAGAAATATTAGTGTGACACATGTAGCATTAGGAACTATTCGCGTTCAAAGAACAACAGGAATGATGGGCGAAGTGGTTGGAATGGCAGCTTCTCTAGCAACAAAATATAAAACAGACCCCCGAAATATATACAAGAATCACTTAAATGAATTAAAAACGTTAATGAAAGAAGGAATTCCTACGACAAAACAACATTAAATATGAAATTTAAATATATTTTCCTTGTACTATTTATTATTTCGACTGTTCAGAATGCCATTGGTCAACAATGGGTAGATGATACATTTAAAGACTTTTCTAGAGGTAGTTTTGAAGATGCCGGCCAAAATATATATGTATCAGCCGAAGATCAGATAAGAACGATTCGAAAATTTGACTTGAATAACGATGGATATTTAGATTTAATTTTTAACAGCACTCACGATGATGATACCGGAGTACCTGCCAGTATTGCTACAGCTTCAAGTAAGAATGCAATAAACACGCGGTATTTAAATGTACGCGGAAGTTTATTTGCAATAGTTCGTGATGTGAATAACGACGGCATCCCTGATATAGTCTTTTGTCCCAGCCCATCAGGAATTCAGAACGCCAGGCGGCTTGTTCAGATCGCGTATGGAGGTGACGACGGGTGGAACGAGAGCCGCCTGAACGGGATCTTGCCGGTAAACCGCATTAGGGACCTGGCTGTTGCCGACATAAATAACGATGGTTGGCCAGATATTATCACATTAAACTCTGCTGCCTGGCTCCCGAATCAGCCCAAAGGTAACATCGTTAGGGTTTTCTGGGGAAGTGAAAATGGATTTATTCTTACCAATTATAAGGATATTGGCGTGGTGAATGCTTCAAGAATTGCAGCCGGGGATTTTAATAATGATATCATCGAAGACATCGCATTGCTAACAAACAAGAACCTCTTAATATTAGCCGGCGCTGACAAGCTTGATGAAAATAATGAATTTTCTTTTACAGGAGTTCAAATAAATGATCCCAAGCCGACTGTCATCGCCACTGTCGATCTAAATAATGACGGCATCGAGGATGTCTTGATCGCGGGCGAAAATCAGATCGAGGTGGTAAAGGGACGAAAAGATGCATCTTTTTCATCCGAGACTCTCTTAACGGACGTAACAGCAACCTCGTTAAATGCCGGAGACATCGATAAAGATGGCAACGTGGATATTTTAATTGCCGAATTTAACATGCGCAGGGCTCTTGGTGGTGAGATGTTAGGTGGAAGCGACGATGACGAGCAAAACTTAAAAGTATTTTGGGGTAATAATGGAAAGTACTCAAAGAGTGATGTTTCTGCTCTGAACGCACCCTATACTGTAAATGCAGCAATCGTCGATTTCGACGTGGATGGAAACAATGATATAGTATGTGCCACGCATCAATCAGCGGACGAGTTCACTACAGAATCCATCATATACTGGGGGCATGGCGATAGAGAGTTCAGCAGGGGAGATGCCGGGATTCCCAGCCATGGAGCCTACCATGTTGCTGTTATTCCTGCATCCTCTACGGTAGACTCAACCTATATTGTAGTTAGCAATTCAAAATCCGGGACTTTACGTGAAGAGGTGCCGTTACTTGTTTATTATGGCGGCCCGAACGGTTTTGATAAAAATAATGTTTTGGAAATCCCGTTTAGGAGTGGATATGAATCCTCGGCAGCAGACCTGAATGAAGATGGATATGTTGATCTGTTAACTGTGAATTCAATGCACGGTGGAGGTGCCGATGATCCTACAAGAGGACTTAATATTTTCTGGGGCTCTGCAAAAGGAATAAACCTTGAAAACCGTACTGTTTTCAATGAGACGAATGTCTCAACAACCAATATTGCTGATCTCAATAAAGACGGCTTTTTAGATATTGTACTTGGATTTTTTGACCGTTATGATAATAAGCCAACGAAACTGGTGATTTACTATGGAACGGAAAACGGTTATTCACGAGCTAGCAGGTTTGAAATTAGTTCTATAGGAAGATCAACAGCACCAAATATTGCTGATTATAATAACGATGGATGGCTTGATATTGCTGTCAGTTCCTATTCGCAAGATAAAATCAGAATTTTCTATGGCGGACAGAATGGATTTAATGAAAATCACCAGGATTCAATATTGTTGCCCAGTATTATCGATTTGGAGACGGCCGATTTAAATAGTGATGGTTATTTGGATATCATCGGTTCGTCATACAAAGATAAAGTTGATAATTTTCATGATACCGGAGTGAATATTTTCTGGGGATCCTCAGATGGTTTTAAAGAGTGGAATGCACAGTGGCTGGAAGCCAATACTGCATTAGGTCCGTTGGTTGCAGACCTTGACAATGATGGTTTTCTTGATATTTTTCTGCCAGCGTATCATGGCGATAATACAAGAGAAAACCTTCCTTGCTACATTTATTGGGGCAGCGAAGAAGGGTATAGTTTGGATAATCGGTCTAAACTGATATGTAATTCATCTTCCGATGCTTTTACTTCCGACTTCAACAATGATGGATTATTAGATATTGTAGTAGCAGAACATGCTACAAATTGGGCACAAAGTGAGTCAAACTCCCGCATTTATTATAATGATGGAAAACGATTCACTTCAAACTGCATAAAAATCGAAAAACTCCCGGCTCCTGGACCACACTGGATGTGGAATTATGACATTGGAAATATTTTCAACCGAAAGTTCGAATCTATCTATTTTTCCTCGGTGAAGGAATGGGATTATTCCGCAACTCAAGGAGTGATAGATGTTGAAGCTGAAACCACATTGAATTCCAAATTATTCCTATATGTCCGTTCTTCGAATAACAAAAAATACCTTGAAGATGAAGATTGGCTACAAGTTAATTCAAAATCTTTTAAAATAGATAAGAAGGATCGTTGTTTTCAATACAAATTAGTACTTCAATCTTCCAACGGGAGCGACTATCCGATAGTAAATAAAGTATCGGCTAAAATCGACAAGAAATGATTTTGAAGGATAACAGAAGTTTTATCAAAGATAAGGAAGTCTGTTACGCGAATGATATTTACAACACAGGTAGGTGAATACGAAGAAGGTAAAAAGGACTCAGTGGTGATAGCAAAAAGAAATTGGCAGTTATTGCTTTAGAAATCTTGAGAGAGGAAGGTGTTGGTAGAGCGTATGCCCAAGTTAT
>ENA-UOOK01005592-UOOK01005592.1-fermentation-metagenome-genome-assembly--contig:-NODE-5592-length-12546-cov-4.991674_pt1 | contig 12546 bp, 14 predicted proteins | sample MGYA00245777_ERZ724023 | MGnify/ENA primary metagenome ERZ724023 (study PRJEB28704, sample SAMN03018312) | fermentation metagenome | biome: anthropogenic terrestrial biome; feature: soil; material... | reverse complement strand
TGGTTATGATAATGAGATAGCAGTGATTGATGCAAAAAGTCTAAATGACAGGATCTATATGATCCGTGGACAGAAGGTTATGCTGGATCTTGATCTGGCGAAGATCTATGGATATACAACAAAAGCATTCGTAAACGCCAAATCACTTGTACCTTATAAAGGTTAATAAAAGGCATGTTATTGAAACGACTGGCATGCCTTTACTGTTTGAATAGTTTTTTCGGGAAACTGTTTGACCAAGGCAACAGGTTATCCGGAACTTCTGTTGATAGATCATGAATATATTTTGGAAGCTCCTGCAGAAGATATGTTATGTAGTCATAGATTCGAAGATTATTTGCTTTTGCTGTTTCTATTATACTATAAAACAGCTGCACTTGCAGCAGCACTTTATTCATTACATGGTATATTGAATCAGATGATTTTTTGCGTGCAACTCGTGGCATAATGTATTCCTTCCTAGTACATTTTTCTTTTATTAGTATTTCCTCCAACTAGGGAGGAATTTATTCACATTCTTGAACTATTAAATAAGTAACTGTCACTGAATTCCTGAATTCCTAATAACTTATAACCATCGTTTTTATACATAATTTAGGCAACATTAATAAAATTAGATGTATTATGTTTAAAAATAGAACTAAAAAGTTGAAAATTGTGACTTTTGGCTTGACTATTTATGTAGGTGGAGTATTATATAGGATATGGGGTGTGAAAATAATGGAAAATAAAACTGATAATGTAATTACCAGAAGTGAGTTAACCGAGAATATATCAAAAAGTTTTGTTGAACTAAGAAAAGAAACAAAACTAAGACAAGATGATATGGCCAATATTTTAGGAATATCTAAAAATACAATTGTTAATGTGGAAAATAGTGATAAATATTTTAGTTGGCCTGTTATCATGTGTATTACATTATTATTTTCATCAACATCAGTTATTAAAAACATTTTAAAAGGAAGAAATGCTATAGAAACCATAATGCAATGTGCGTTTCTCGAAAAGCACGAAAATAATAATTCAAATAACATGTTATATGAACATTCTCTAACTAATACAATAAATACCACAGTAAAATTGGCATCCACAATAGTACCTATTGCTTTAGGTGGTAGAGCTTTGATAAAGGGAATTATTGATGTGTGGAACGATAAAAAATAACATATTTAAAGGTGAGTGTAAAGTATGAGTTCAAAAATTATTCATCTAAAAGATGTGAAAAAATCAAAACAAAGAGAACTTAAAAGAAAAGATATAGTGCCAAAGGAAGATTATGAAGATATATTATCCAATGATTTAATTGAAAAGTTTAATAAAAACTTGGATGAAATAACAAAAAACAAAAAGGAGAAATGATTTATGGCTATTCCTCAGAAAGTAGTTGAAGAAGGTTTAACAGGTGAAAAGGCTGCTATTAGGTTGGCATTTCGTGTGACTAAGGAGTTTGGAAAAGTTGCAGGAAGACAGCTTAAAAGAGGCGGCCTTTATGCAAATGAATTAATGCAAGTATATAAAAATGTAATTAAAGCATTAAGAAAAATGTAACAAAAATTATTAGGGAGGTTATTAGCATGGGTGAAACTTATGATACCATCCCAGTCCATAATAAGATTGCCGTTAGTAATTATTTTAATAGTATTGCTGATATTCTTAATACTACGGGGCTTTACAATTTTGCAAAACAAAGTAATGAATACCAATTGATAAAAGATAATTTAGCTGTTTTTATTTCTAACGGTGCTGAAAGAAAACTAAACAAAAAATTTCATGAAAGCCTGAATTTCATTGAGAAGATGGGATTTGTTTCAAATGTAAAGTATGAAGAACATAAGAGAAAAGTCGGCATGACTAAGGGATTACTTACTTTTATAACAAACGAAGGCATGGACTTATCACCATTGATTATCGACTATTTTTATAAGAAAAATAGAGTTAATAATATTAAAGAATTTGTTATTGGCTGGTTGGCTTATATCAATAAGAAAAATAGTATAAAGCTACAATGTAGGGTTCAAGAGCTTTACTCAAAATTAGGTGAAAAGTTTAATTTAGAGGAGTATACTAAAATTTTTAATAAGTATTCAAATAGCTCAATCTCAGTATTTCCGTATTTAAAAGATAATAATATGGGCGAGAAGTATAAACTAAGCAATTTTATCTTAGGAGTTACCGATATGAGTAATGATGACGTTGTGGAAAGAGCTAAGGAGTTTAGTAATGATTACCTGAAACTTGCATTTGTCGATACAGAGCAGCAAATAAAATTCATCAGTGATAATCAGGAGTATATATCAGATGTAGCTAACTTTACAGCATTTAGTATAATGGATATATTTAAGGATATACCTGATAATATAGAAACTGCTAAAGAAGCTTCATTATATAGTTTAGAAAATGACCCTTTTGAGAAACAAAGGAATTCAAGAAAAAATAAAATAATTGAGTCGGTAAACATAGGCACTCCTATTGTTTTAGGAGCATTGACATTTTATACTGGCCCTTTAGGAGATGCATTATTAACTGCTTCAGCCCCAGCAATTTCAAAATTGATAAATCCACAAATAGACGTAAATAAAACTATTGAAATTCAGCAAAAAATAAAACAATTAAAAACCAAAGGGGTAGGTATAGTAAATGAGTGAACATAAAGAACTGCCAGATAATTTAGCTTCAGCGTTCAGCGATATAGACATTAAACGATATGTAAAGTTAATCGGTAATAAACCACATTACGATTTTATAGGAATTTCTAAGGTAGTTGCTTCAAATCTGCAAAAGGAGATAAGTGATATTATTGAAAAGCAAAAAAAGGTAAGTATATTAGACTTTATACATATAGCAGAAAACTTTAGAATAATAAAGTTAAATCTGAACTTTCAAAAGAAATTCGAGACATTTTTAGATCATGCAGATAAGTGTTTTTATGATTTAAATAAGGCTGTTTCCAATAATACGATTGAAGACGAAGATGACATTGAGGAAGCATTTAACATGGTAGTATCCCAATTATCAGATGAGTTTGGGATTATATATAATGATTATATTATTAATCGTAAACTCCATGTAATTCAAAGGGTACTAAATAAGATGGGGTGGTAATAAAATGGGCTTCTGTACAAAAAAAATAAAGAAGAGTAACAGAGATTTTTTAAGAGATGGTATAAAGAATGGGGATTGGAGCAGAACTACAACAAAAATAGATGGTAAGAATACTTTTACAGTTATTATCGGTGGTGCTGCAGTTGTTCTAGAAGTGCTAAAAGATGCTACACAAGTAGGGACAGATGCACAAACTGATAAAGCTAAAAAACTGTGGGAAATTATTTGAAATAAGGTAGCTATATTTATAAAAAATCGGATTAACCCCTGAAGTTTGGGCAAAATCTCGTTAAATCTACGAATATTATAGATTTTTCACTGCTTAAATTGGTTTTTTCAAAAGCTCCTGGTTGTCCTTTACATTGAGCCTCTGCAGACATGATCATATTGCTAGCAGTCCAGCAGTCCATATAAAAAAAGGTCAGCCCACTTATTAAGGCTACCATTGCCTACCCTCAATGTAAAGGGTACACTTCGCCAATCTTAATGTAGGCTAAAGATGTATAGCTATGCTTTCTATTTCCTTGTTCTTATTTAACCTATGCCCCCTATCAGGAATAAGTAACCGTCACTGAACTCTGCATATTATTAGTTATTATCATGAGTTATCTCTCAAAACCAATCTTCGATATTGTTATACCCATATCCACTCGCATTTTTTATTTCATTATGTAGTTCAAAACTGCAGTGAATACACCTAACTTTCCAAATATATGTCCACCAAGCATCATAACTCCCATCATTATTTTGGTCTCCATCAGATTCCTCATAAATAATCAATGTTTTCAATCCACAAACAGGGCATTTTTTTACTTTATTTATTCCCAACTTGAATGCTAAAGCTGCTTTCTCATAAACTTTTATATACTCATTTCTTTGATACTTTTCAAGATATTCATTTGGTAAATTATTATTGTATGCGGCCCGGCCCATTTCCTTCAAAAGAGCAATTTTGCCCATATCATAACTGTTTTGCTTAAAAGCTTTCATTATTTCGGATATTGGATCAATATTGCAATTAATTTTTTTATATTTCCAATATCTTTCTGGTATTTCGTCATGATATATATCAACTATCTTTATAATGAACGGAAATATATATTTACCAACTAATTTGTCAAGAGATTTATACCTAAGAATATACATACCTCTATGTAGGAGTCTATTTCTTAATTCATTCAAATCTTCCAGCCATTTTCTGCTTTTTAATATAAAATCAAAAGTGCTTTTCGAAATAATATCAGCCTTCACCAAATCACATACCCTACTTAAAGTTTCACGGAAACTTAAAGCTTTTATATTATAGTTTTCTATATCATTCAGATTAACTTGGTTACTCAAAACTTTATACAATAAAACTGAATCAGTAATTTCCCCTAAGAGTAGCTGATGCTTTGATTGCAATATTCTTTTTAGCATTAATTCAATAAAATGATGAAAATGTGTTATGGTTTCAGCGTAGAACTTATAATATGTGCTTGAATAGAGCTTGTCAGTATCCTCAACTGTGTTTTTATAATAACTTGGACTCTCAATAGGTTTAAAGTTATATCTAATTGCACTATATGTAGAAAAATACGCATTAATTGCAATCTTTAAAGATATTGGAGCAATATCCTTTATTCCATGATATGTTTCACTGAGCTTAAAACCATCTTTTATAAAATCACAATTTGACAAAGAATTTACCCTCCTTTTCAAATATATAAATTCCATAGCAACAAAAAATTAAATGAAATTACAAATCTAATAAGCATCAAATTCTTTAATATAGACATATATTTTATCTGTTCATGAACTACTGTTTAAGAACAACGTATCAATAATTAATTCTATAATTCCTCTTGAATTTCTTCATTTGAAATTGAAATATAGTTATTATAGAAAGCAATGTTAAAAAGGTAGCATCATTTGCTACCCTATAAATATTAGATTTGCTACAAAGCATTATTTTATTAAATAATTCCTATGAAACTCTTAAGCCCCTTAAATAGTTTTGATAACTTACGAACTTTTAAGTAAAATAAAAATAATAAGTTTAAGTGGAATTCAAAATGAAAGGTAAAGCACATTTATTTTGCTTTGCTTTTTGTTAGCATTTCCTTTGTAAGCCTTTTACTTCACAGCTTCAAACTTCATCGAGCCTTTTGACCTTCTTCCGGTAAAATAGTTTCCTTCCAGTATCATAGGATTGCTTGCATCCAACATTGCAGTTCCATAATGTATTGGGCTTTGGTCTTGAATTTCTGCCCGTGGATCATTCTGGTAAGTATAGATTAGACATCGAACACCCTGTACCTCGATAAACGAGGCTGCCAAACTTCTGCTACTACTCTCACCTGTTTTCAATTGTACTGCCACAGTTAGGAATGTCTGGTCAATAATTATCTTTCCCAAGCGGTCTTTACCATCATGGTCTGATGTAAATGTCCCATTATAATTCTTTGCAAGCACAGGCATATCATGCATCCAACGTAGCCATCTCCACTTCCATGCCCATTTATTGAATACCGCCATTATAATTGCCGCCGCGCTGATAGCCTCGCCGATAAAACCAAAGAAGTTATAACAGAGACTAAATATATGGCCAGTTTCACACATGTTTTTTACATCTGTCCATGAAATAAAGAAACGAACTAGTAAAAGAATTGCTGTAAGCCAAATACTAATATTCACAAACTTCTTAGTATTGTCATTCATAGATTAACCTCACTTGAGCTCTAGGTAATTATACATGTCGTAAAGAAAATCTTTCGTTTCTGCCGCCGTCCATTTACGTCCAGAATGGAATAAATACAGCCGCTCACTGGCTTCACCCCATTCCTGGTACTTCTCATCGTTAATGGTCTTCCATAAATAAGCGATAGAATTCTGAATGGTCCCTTCCCATGTATTGTTTTCCATGATTATATCGTTTGGCACATTCCAAACGAGGCATTCAATCAGGAATGATGTTATTTTATCTCCATCTATCTTTCCATCATCAACCATATCATTGCGTATATGCTTCATGATTCGGACTAGCTTCTTGTATTCGTAGTTTGTGCTATTATTTTTCTGCTTGCCATTGTTGATGTGGTCTTTAGGGTAATTAATAACTGCTGTACCATCCTTTGCAATGAACTTAATACCCTCTACATATTTTGTAGGATCTGTGCTATTAATAATTTTAAAATCCCTATACTGGAAGGCAGGAACAACATCTGCATTAACATGATAGCTGTTCGCTTTAATGTTAATACACTTATTTCCAACGGTAACCGCATCGCCTCCAAACTTTGCCTTTAATGCTTCGATAATATAGAATTTATAATCAGGATATGTGATTGAGCTAGTTGTGTATCCATAATCCTTGCCAGTTTTGCCATCAACATAATTGTAGAAAAACGCAGATGTCAGCATCACGCAAATATCCACATCACTATTCTGTCTGACATTAGTATTATTAGCATAAGAGCCTTGTGCAAAGGTCTCCATAGTACAATCCGACAACTTGTCATACGATGCGACAGCATTTTTGATCATCAGGACCGTATTCTTTACACGCTGCTCTTCAGTTTGGGAAAGTGGTAAAATCCATGATTTTAAAGTTCCTTCAGTATATTTCATTGGTGCAATCTCCCCTTTCTATACAATTCTATTTTTTTATCTGTTCAAGATTATACTTTTAAATCTATCCCGAAACAAATCCCCTGCCTTTTGTTCTACTGTTAATTGTGCCCTGCTTGTATCCTGTAAACTCACTTAACTACCCGTCCCTACTCCTCTATTCAAACAAAAATTTCAATTTATATTCCTTTGAATTAAGATCAATATAAATGGTATCAATACCATAAGATTTTAGCTTTGCAATTGAAACCCCAGGTTCATTTGGATCCTCACCATTATTAAGGTCCGCTACCGTTTTATAATTCATACCTTTACTTAAACTAACAGTGTTACCTCCTGCGCTCATTTCACAGTTCTCAGAAACCTCAATGTTAAGCCCCATAAACTTATTATCATCACTTTTGTCTCTTAAATCAAATGTATACACATCTTCATCTTTATCATAAGTACCATCAACATCTTCTCCACTTTTCATCCTAAGCAATATGGAAAGAATCTCCACTGGTGATTTACTTCCAGTGTCCCCTCCTATAACCGTCCCGGACCCATCTGAAGTCCCTGAACCGCCTGGGGTTCCATCTGCATTAACAACCTTTATAACCTTTAGCTTCCAAACCTGAAATTTCAGGTTTGAATTCTCAGGCTTCCCCCAAACATCAAGGACATACATCCCAGGCTCCTTTGGAATCCATTCTATTTTTTCGCCATAATCAGTAACATCAATAGCCCAGCCCTTCCCATTCCACATGTCATCTTTAACATCCATTTTGCTGTTGTTAAAGACATGAAGCTTGTACAAAAACGGCTCATTGCTTCCCTTTAAATCCTTTATCCCGTTTATTACAACCTTTTCTCCTACTTTGTACAGTGACTTTTCCACATTCAAATCTCCATCTGCACTTACCCTTGTCCCCTTATCAACACAGTTCAAGTAAGCTACATAATAGTTATCATAGTTCCCGTTTTTGTTTATAACTTTTCCCGGCTTACCTGCCCTTCTAACCCAAATAGAAACTGTGTATTTACCCTTTTCAAACTTCTCCGGCGGCTTTACAAAAACAGGCGTATTTGCATCATATGGACCTGCATACCTCCCTAATAAATCCTCCCACTCATTATCTCCATCCTTTTTAATCCATATTCTATACTCAACTTTTTCTGCTCCCACACTTGTAATATAAAATGTTTCATTTTCCCCAGCTATAAGTGGAGAATGTTCCACCCCAACAAATGATATCCTAGGAAGTTCCTCTGCAAATGCTCTACTGCTCATGCCAAATACTCCAATTAAAAGAGCAAAACACATAACTAAAATAAAATTCCTCTTTTTCATTTTATCCCCCCCTAAACTCCAAAAATATTCCTTAACTCATATAGCATCTTAACATCAATATATTTTAATACTGCTCCCTTTATATTAGCCTTGCTTGTATCATTCATTCCCTTATACTTTGCCTTAACCTCTGCTGCATCCCTTTTATAATTATATTTTGGATTAGCAATTACAATATTAATAGTACTTTGAATTCTGTTTAATAAGTTTTTCTCCTCACTATTTGTCAAAGAATTTACAGCCCCTGGAATCTGTTTGCTTGTTTTTTTAAGCATTTCCTGCCCCCTGCTCTCAGCCTTCTCATCCTCTGCCACAGTCACAGTACCTATAATATCATCCACCATCTTTTTATCAGTCTTATTCCCCTTTGATGCAATTTCATTAAGTTCCTTTTTAACCTTTTCTATATCAACCTTCCCGCCCTTTAAATCCGCTGAAACCCTTTTAAGTTCATTTTTATCCTTAGAATCCTTTGTAGTTAAAATAACCTCATCTATCTTTTTTGCTGCCTCATCAAGTATTTCCTTCCTTGTTGGAACCTTTTTATCTACCTTAATAAAATTCAAAGCAACAAGCCCGTCCCTTACATCAATTGAATTTAAAGGAAGCGGTATTAAGCTTTTTTCAATTTCTATACTGCTATCCCTAACTTCTAATCCTTTAACATTAACTTCACTTATCTTTTTAAACAAAAAAACCTTTGGGAATGGCAAAAAACCAACTTTAAAATTTCTTACCCTAAATATATACTTTCCATCCCCCATAGAGACATTTCCTCTAACTGAAGCCATAATCTTTCTATTTGAATAGGAAAGTGGGACAGTTAATGAAACATCATCTTCAATAACATCAGCCATAACCCCATCAATTTTAAAATTGCCCTTTTTAATTCCATCCTTTATGTATGCATTTAAAAATACTTCAATATCCTTACCATCAAGTAGTACCTCCCCACCATTATTTTGGGCACTGCTTACCTTGTTTAAAACCTCATCCTCCTCTAAGCTCGAATAAACCGGAGGTTTTCTTCTGTAAAATACTCCAAAAATTCCTATAGCCAAAATAGCTGCCAATATTAATAAAATATATGCTCCTTTAAACTTCTTCCCCTTAGACATGTTAACCTCCCAAATGCGGTAAATATTATATTCTATAACTAATATAAATAATAAAAATGCCGGTCGCAAGAACCGGCATTTTATTACTATTTAGCGAATTTTAATTCATAAATATATCCGCCTTCAAGTTCAACTGATATATTAGCACCATTATCTTCTAAATCCTTTAAAGTAATATCAGTTGACTTTGCATCTTCTAGCCCTATTGCCTTTTTTACTTCTTGTACAGTAACTTTTTTATCACTAGTACCATTATAAATATCAGTACCTTTTACAGTTACTTTATTAACAGTAAGGCCATGGATTTTTATGTCAAAATCTTCTTTTTCAATCATGCTCTTAGACTTTAATAATATATCACCTAAATCTTTATCAGCTACTCCTTCAATAAATGCTTTATAATTATCATCTTTATCTAACTTTAAAACTGAAAGATTACTATTTATATATGCCATTAAATCCTGATTATTTACTGTTATACCTATATCAAATACATTACCCATTACATTTCCTATATTAGCTTTTGCCATATTCCCAGTTTCCGGATCCTTTATTTTTTCTTCTGCAACATTATAAAAATATTCAATCTTTTCATCTTCATTTTTTAATACAGTAACTTCTACAGTAGTTGTTTTACCATTTGTAGTTGTTTTAAAACTAGCATTGCTTTTAACTGAATTTAAATTAACAAAAGAATTCTTTAATGTACCAAGTTTTCCCTGAAGTTCTGAATGTAGTTCCTCTGGCGTCTTTGATGCTGGTGGAATATATCCACCTCCTCCTGTGCCTCCTCCAGTTGTTGCCTTACCGATGTCATCCTTTCCTTCTCCTGTCTTTTCAACTACATATCCATTGTCATTAACAGTTGCAACGCTTGCACCCTTAGCTGCTTCAACCTTAGTATTTGCATTTATAGTTAAAGTTGAAATGTATGCATTTTCAGCAAGTTTAACTGATGCCTCACTATTTACTACAACCTCATTAAACTTTCCATCAAGAACAACTACATCGTCCTTTGAAGAAGTTGCAATTTCAATCTTTGAAACTGAAGCTCCTGCTGCAGCCTTAATTGTTGCAGCTCCTTTAACTAAAATTGGCTCATTAAATGTCCCCCTAAGCTCAACTGCAGTTTCTCCTTTTTCATCCTTTGAAACTGTAATCTTGCCTAAGCTTCCACCCTTTGAATCTAAAATAGCGTAACTTGTTACATATGTGTTCTCAATCTTAGTTGTTCCCTCAGCTACAACTCTTACATTGCTGCTGCTTGAAACTATAAGGCTTCCTGCCTTTACATCTTTAAGATGAACACTATCTTTTCCACCTGATAAAACCTTTATTTCCTTTGCTTCTACATTATCAAGATTGATTTCTCCATCTTTACCTGGATCTATAAATATAGTTCCATTAACTTTTAAATTTTTAAGAGTAACCTTATCAGCCTCTACATATAGGTTGTCCTCAATTATCTTTGGGTTATTTTTATCTTCAGATCCAAATACCTCTCCATCTTTACTCAAAACTGTTCCTTTTACAACATTTATAGTTTTAAGCTTCCATCCATTATATTTAGCCTTTGAATCTTCTGTCTTAGCCCAAACATCGAGAACATAAACTCCCTCTTCACTAGGTGTCCATTCTATCTTGTCCCCATATTCTGAAACATCCTTATACCATCCTTTGCCATTCCAGTTTTTATCCTTAACTCCACGCTTTTCATTATTAAAAAGATGAAGCTTATACTCATATGGCCCTGGCATTCCTTTAACATCTTTTATTCCATTTACAACAACCTTTTGACCAACAACGTATGTATCTCTTGCTATATCCATATCTCCATCTGTATAAATTCTTGTTTCTGGTTCTTGCTTTTCAACGCAATTTAAATAAGCCACATAGTATGAATCATAATCTCCATGTTTGTTTGAATGTTTACCTGTTGTATCTGCCTTTTTAACCCAAAAAGATAATTTGTATTTACCCTTTTGAAACTTATTAGCAGGCTTAATAACAAATGGTAAATTAGCATCTACTGCCTCACTATAACCATCAGTTATTTCCTCCCACTTATTATCAGCCTCAGTATAAATAAATGCCCTATACTGAACCTTATCAGTGTTAACAGCTGTTAAAGTAAAGGTTTCAGTATCCCCAACCATTAATGGTGAATGTTCAACTCCAACAAAGCTTATCTTTGGAAGATTCTCTGCTGCATGAACAGGCATACTGCTAAAACATGTAACTACTACCATAAGCACTGCTAAAACAGCACCTAACCTCTTTTTAAATCCTTTCATTTTTCAACCTCCTTTAAAAATATTAAACCAACTGTGACAGATACTTAATATATTTTGTATTTAAATAAAAGCTTACGGAAACCCAAAGTATGGGCTTTCTATAAGCCTTTACCTATACCCATCTATAATTTTTAATATCATATCCCCATATTTCTCAGTTTTCACTTATTGTTATTTAATTTTTTCTTTATCATAGCTACCATTACAGCACTTGGTTTAGATCCTGAAATTAAAGCTATCATTGTATCAATAACTTGCTGTTTTTTGCAAGTACTTTTTTTATCTTACAACAATCACATATAAAAGCAGACTGAATAATTTCATGAAAATAAAGGTTCGTCTTCCATAGAAACTGCATTATTCTCTTTAATTGCTGCAGAGACTTTTTTGTACATTATATTAAAATCAAAAGCCTCTTAGTGCTCTAATAATATATAAAATTTAATATAGATTTCAGTTGAATGTAATAATAAATAATTTTAAAATCTATTTAACCCAAAGGCTAATAACTCTTTCTATCATATCATTTTGATGTTTTTTTATACTATTAATATTCCAATCATTATATTTTGTAATTTCTTTAGTCAACTCAAAATCAGTAATGCCCTTTGCATAATATTTTTTAAGTTTTACATCAAAAGCACTATTGTTTGCGGCTGAATTTTTCTTTCTGCTTAATAAAACCAAATTACCTATACAGTTTGTTAATTCCTGTCTTTGCGTATCATTGAAAATACTCAGCCATATACTATCCTTTTTAGGATTTTGCGGAAGAATATGTTCTACTGTTACTATACCCTTATAAGCTTTTTGGATATTTGAATTTTCACTCATATTCATGTCAAGTCTTAACAATATATATTTACAAAATTGTTTATAATAAAACATATCTGAATTCATTGCATTATAGACATCATTTTCATAATTGACAGTTTTAAATATATCATCATTAATAATATCATCTGCATTGTTTTTACTTTCGATTAAGTTAAGTAATTTTGACATCTCTACAATTCTTTTTGTTGGTGTCAATTCACAAATCCAATTTATCAAGAAGCATCTCAGATTTTTCACGCATTTGTTTTTCTTC
>ENA-UOOK01005589-UOOK01005589.1-fermentation-metagenome-genome-assembly--contig:-NODE-5589-length-12549-cov-6.314471_pt1 | contig 12549 bp, 9 predicted proteins | sample MGYA00245777_ERZ724023 | MGnify/ENA primary metagenome ERZ724023 (study PRJEB28704, sample SAMN03018312) | fermentation metagenome | biome: anthropogenic terrestrial biome; feature: soil; material... | reverse complement strand
TACACTATCTCCAGGTTTTAAGTTGTCCGGAGGTTTTACATAGCCTTGTCTTGGTATTATTGTCTGGACAAGAGATTCATCAAGTTTATTTATCTTTTTTCTTAACTTGTCCTTTATAACTTCCAGAGCTCTATTTTTTTCTGTTGTTTCCTTCTCTTTTTCAATTTCTTTAAGCTCTTCAATAATTGTATCTGCTTCTTTTTTAGCAGTTAAAACTATACGACGTGATTCTTCTTTTGCTTCTCGTATTATCTTCTCTTTTTCAGAATTGATTTTTCTCTTTTGTTCATCTAAATCGTTTTTAATTTTTTCTATCTCAAGCTTGTATGACTCGGCTTTCATCCTCTCCTTTTCGGCTTTTGTACGATCCTTTTCCATTGACATCAGTACATCCTCAAAGCTTATATCTTCTTGGGTAAGATACTCTTTCGCTCTATCTAATATTTCCTCTTGAAGTCCGAGCTTTTTAGATATTGCAAAAGCATTGCTTTTACCAGGTACACCAATCAAAAGCTTATAAGTAGGTCTTAGTGTTTCTACATTAAATTCACAACTTGCATTTTCTGTATATTCAGAAGTCATAGCGTAAATTTTAAGTTCGCTATAATGTGTAGTTGCAGCAGTAATTGCACGTTTTTTATGAAGTTCCTCAAGTATAGCCATTGCAAGTGCTGCTCCCTCGGTCGGATCAGTACCTGCTCCTAATTCATCTAAAAGTACAAGAGAATGGTCATCTGAATTTTTTATTATATTAACTATATTGGTCATATGAGATGAAAAAGTGCTTAAACTCTGTTCAATACTTTGCTCATCACCTATATCTGCAAAAATTTTGTTGAATACACAAACTTCTGTATTATCTGCTGCCGGAATATTCAACCCTGCTTGAGTCATAAGAGTAAGCAGCCCTACTGTTTTTAAAGTAACTGTTTTACCTCCTGTGTTAGGTCCTGTTATTATTAGAGAACTAAATTTTTCTCCAACCCAAAAATCAATTGGTACAACTATCTTAGGATCTAATAGTGGATGCCTGCCCTTTTTTATAACTATATGTCCATCAGTATTTAATTTTGGTGTCACTCCATTATACTTAAGACTAAAATTAGCCTTTGCAAGAATAAAATCCAATCTGGCCATAAGAGATATATTACTCTTTAGCTCAGGTAATATACCAGCTACATCAACTGTGAGCTCGGTAAGAATCCTTTCTATCTCAGCTTGTTCTTTCATTTGCAACTGTTTTATATTGTTATTTGCTTCTACAACAGCCATAGGTTCTATATATATTGTAGCACCACTTGCTGAAGAATCATGAACCAGCCCTTGTACTTCATTACGATATTCCTGCTTTACAGGAATCACATAACGACCTGACCTTATTGTAACCAGTGATTCTTGCATGTACTTCTGATAGTGAGGAGATTTTAATATTCCATTCAGTTTTTCCTTTATAGATTCCTGACGATCTCTTACCTGCCTTCTTATACTACTTAGTAAAGGGCTTGCATCATCTGCCAGTTCTTCTTCATTTAAAATTGAATAGCTTATTTTTTCTTCAATTCTTTTATTAATTTCAAGCAAATTAATAGTTTCAAAAACTATATTCCTTTCTTCGTTTGCTTTCCTATCTCCTGCGGAATGAGCCTTTAAATTTCTGCAAAGTCTTAAAACATCGGAAATTCTTAGCAAATCTCCTTGATTTAATATTGCTCCGATGTCAACTCTTTTCAAACTATCTCTAATATCTCGGATTCCACCAAGAGGTGGACTTCCTCTTCTTATTATATAACTTACACCATCATCAGTTTCCTTCAACATATCTGCAACTACTGATATATTATTGGAAGGAAAGATCTTTTCAATTAGTTCCCTTCCAAGTTCTGAAGCTGCCATGGCAGAAAGTTTACTAATAATCTTATCAAATTCTAAAACCTTCAAGGTCCTTTCATTCATGAATAAACTACCTCAATCATATTATTTATTCTTCTTGAAACAAACAATGTATATAGTATATGTTTTTCTAGAAGTATTTTTCAGTATTCCATAAAATATTCCCTAATATATTTTACCAGAGCTATCTCAAAGATACAAATAAAATATATGATTTTGAAGTAGAATCATATATGATTCCACTTCAAAAACCCAGAATTATATTTAGTCTTCAAACTGTTTCTTGTATTCATCATTAGATACCTTATCCATTTTATCTACAATACCTTGATTATCTATCTTATTTGTATAAAAGTCTTTATACTCGTGATATCCCCCCATATCTTGAGGAGTATCAGAAGATCCATATTTCATAAGATCGTTTAGTATATCAAGACCTTCGTACTCGTCATCTTCCTGTTTATTTAAATACTTCCTTCCTAAAGGGGCATCTAAGACTAATTCTTCGTTAGGACGTATTTTTCTTCCTATCTCTGGCCCAGGTTCTATATTTTCTTGGCACTCTAAACATAAACGTGCATATGGTATTGCTTCTAGTCTTTCTCCCTCAATTTCTTTACCACAAATTTCACAACTTCCATATTCTCCATTTTGAATTTTTTCTAAAGCATTTCGAACTTCACCTAAGATATTCTCCTGATGTATCATCAAAGCATTATTTAAGCCTGACATGTATAGTTCAGTACTTGTATCAGCTGGGTGATTATCATAATTAGACAATTCAGTAGGGTAATCTGATTCTTGATCGGCTGTCCTATTTTCATTCATGGTTCTTATTGTTCCTTCAACTTCTTTTCCATAACTAATTAATTTCTGCTTCAGATTGTCTTTATCCATATTCCTCATGTAGTCCATCCTCCAAAATGTTTATTATTTTCATCCTTGATTTATAATGAATCTAATGTACAATATTAATGTGTAATATTTATTGAACATATAACTATTATTCGAAATTATTATGAATTTATTTCATTCAGGAGGTAATAATATTTTATGAATTTTAAAGCAGATATTGGAGTTTTTGGAGGTTCAGGTTTCTATTCTTTTCTTGATAATGTAGAAGAAATAAAAATAGACACCCCATATGGAAAGCCTAGTGATTCTATTGCATTGGCATCTTTCGAAGGTAAAAAAATAGCATTTTTGCCTCGGCATGGCAAGAATCATCAATATCCTCCTCATATGATACCCTACAGAGCAAATTTGTTTGCAATGAAAGAACTAGGAGTTAAAAAAATAATTGCACCGACTGCAGCAGGTAGTCTCCAACCATATATAAAGCCAGGAGACTTTGTAGTTTCCGACCAATTTGTAGATAGAACAAACGGGCGAAAAGACACTTTTTTTGATGGTCCAGAAACAAAGCATCCAAGCGCTGCCTATCCCTATTGTCCTGAGCTTAGAAAACTTGCAATAGAAATAGGAAACAAGCTTGGTATTACCATTCACGAAAAGGGAACTGTTGTAGTAATTCAAGGTCCTAGATTTTCTACAGTTGCAGAAAGCCGTTGGTTTAGCAAAATGGGTTGGGAAGTAATTAATATGACTCAATATCCCGAATGTTATCTTGCTAAAGAATTAGGAATATGTTATACAAATATAGCTTTGATAACAGACTATGATGCAGGTTTAGAGGGGAATCTAGATATTAAGCCCGTTACTCATGAGGAAGTATTAAAAGTTTTTGACTCAAATATTGAAAACATTAAAAAAATGCTCTTTGAAATGATTAAAGGAATTGATTTAGAGCATCACAATTGTAGTTGTTAATCAAAAATAAAGGGAAAAGGTGCCTTACTTTTTGTAATAATTTTTCATAAACAAAATCATTAAGGGATCTCTCCCCTCTACCTTATAATCACTTCAGATAAAACCTTTTTTATTATTTTTACATCATCAATAAAGCACTGGGTCACTTCACCAATATCCTTTGGCAGGACAAATAATAATTTACCTTTCCTTACTTTTTTATCATAAAACAAATTCTGATAAACTTGTTCTTTGTCAATGCCCATTGTATTTGTAGGAAGACCTGCTTTTTCTAAAATTTGATTTACTTTAACGACTGGCTCCTCTGTAATCATACCCATGTAACTTGCCATTTTGCAGGCTCCCACCATTCCTAATGATACACATTCTCCATGAATAAGTTTAAAATTGGAAGCACTTTCTATTGCATGCCCAATAGTATGTCCAAAATTAAGTATGGCCCTTAAATTACTCTCTTTTTCATCCTGTTCCACTACATTAGCTTTAATTGAGCAGTTTGCTTTACTTATATGTTTAAGAACTTCTTCATTGTAGTCAAATATTTTGCGAACATTATCATTAATATAATAGAAAAATGCTCTATCTCTAATAATACCATGTTTTATTGTTTCAGCCAAACCAGATTTCATTTCTCTAGCAGGTAATGTTCTTAAAGAATTAACATTTATATAAACTAGCCTTGGTTGATAAAAGGCACCTATAATATTTTTAGCTCCTTCAAAATCAATTCCAGTTTTCCCGCCAACACTGCTATCTGCTTGCGCTAGTAAGGTGGTAGGTATCTGAATAAAATCAATTCCTCTTAAAAATGTTGAGGCAGCAAATCCTGTAATATCACCAACTACACCGCCACCTAAGGCTATGAGCACAGATTTCCTATCCAGCTTTAAGCTTATTAAGAATTTATAAATGTTTCCTAAAGTATTTAAGTTTTTACTATTTTCACCTGCTTCAAAAACATACTTTTCCGCTGTATAACCTGCATCATTTAAAGCTTCCGCAAAGACAGTTCCTTGAGTTTTATCAACATTGCTATCTGTAATAATTACTAATTTCCCATCAATTCCTAACTTACGAAAGCTTTCACCGATATCATTATAATCAGTAGTGATATAAATGGGGTAGCTTCTTTTGCCTAACCCAACTGTTAAGATATCCAAATCAAACGCTCCCTTTCTAAGGTATGGGGACACACCACTGCTCTGTGGGTATTCCTTGTTGTGGAATGTCCCCATTTCTCACCTTTCACCTCTCACCTCTAGTCTCTAGTCTCTAGTTTCTAGTCTCTAGTCTCTAACTTTTTATCTCTCTACAGCAAGCTCAACATTTTCTCCATTGATATTCCACTCTTTGATGTAGGAGTTGTTACTTCCTTTACCCTCAATCAATTTATTGCCAAGGATTTCATCTGAAATAAGGTTTCTATTTTTATCAATAACTTCAGCAATTTTGTTATTGTTCCAATAGTATAAAGTAATTCTGTCTTGCACTTCGAAACCTGCTTCTTTTCTCATTGTTTGCACTTTGCTGATAATTTCCCTTACAAAGCCTTCCTCTATTAGTTCAGGAGTAAGATTAGTATCAAGTACCACAGAAACATTGTTTTCAGTAGTAGTTATATAGCCTTCTTTATGTGTTACTTCAACAAGAACATCTTCCTCTACCAGTTCAACTTTTTCTTCGCCAACCTTTAAAAAGAAACTTTCACCCTTTTTGAAGGTATTTACTATTTCAAAGCCATCAGCTTCATTCAAAGCTTTCCCTATTTTAGAAACTAATTTGCCATATTTAGGCCCTACTGTTTTTAACTGTGGCTTCAATTTATATTGAGTAAAACTATCTGTATCCTCTGTAAAGATTATTTCCTTAACATTTAATTCTTCTTTTATTACGTCCATAAACAAGCTTGATAATTGGAATCCAGCTTTTACATACATTTTTCCAATAGGCTGCCTTGTCTTTATGCTAGCTCCATTTCTCCCTGCACGGCCTAGTACAACTATTTTCAGAACAAGATCCATATTTTTTTCAAGGTCCTTGTCTATTAAAGCTTCATTATATGTTGGGAAATCACACAAATGAATGCTTTCGGGTGCTTGATTGTCAAAGCTTCTAACTAAATTTTGATATATTTCTTCAGCCATAAAAGGAACAAAGGGAGATGAAACTTTAGCTAGTGTCTCAAGAGCAGTATAAAGGGTCATATAGGCATTTATCTTATCTTGTTCCATTCCATTTCCCCAGAAGCGTTCCCTGCTTCTTCTAACATACCAGTTACTCAAATCATCTGTAAATTCCTGTATAGCTCTTCCAGCTTCAGTAATACGGTAGTTCTCAAGATTTTTGTCTACATTTTTTACAAGAGAATTAAGCCTTGATAATACCCATTTATCCATTACCAAAAGCTTATCATATTCTAACTTGTAATTGGATGGATCAAATTTATCTATGTTTGCATATAGAATATAAAAAGCGTAGGTATTCCACAATGTTCCCATAAATTTCCTTTGAGCTTCACTAACTGCTTCCTCGTAGAAACGACTAGGCAACCATGGTGAACTTGCAGTATAAAAATACCACCGAACAGCATCTGCACCCTGCTTGTCAAGTACAGTCCATGGATCTACTACATTACCTTTATGTTTGCTCATTTTCTGACCATCTTTATCTTGTACCAAGCCTAACACAATACAATTCTTGTAAGCTGGCTTATCAAATAAAAGGGTTGATATAGCATGTAAAGTATAAAACCATCCTCTGGTTTGGTCAAGAGCCTCACTAATAAAATCTGCAGGGAAATTATCTTCAAAGAGCTCTTTATTTTCAAAAGGATAGTGCCACTGAGCAAAAGGCATTGCTCCTGAATCAAACCAACAGTCGATAACTTCGGATACTCTTTTCATTTTATTAGAATTACATTTCGGACATTTAAGGAAAACGTTATCAATGTAGGGCTTGTGAAGTTCAATATCATCAGGGACATTCTCTCCCATTTTTTTAAGTTCATCTATACTTCCAATCATATGTCTATAGCCACACTCACATTCCCAAATAGGAAGAGGCGTTCCCCAATACCTTTCACGGCTTAAAGCCCAATCAATATTATTTTCAAGGAAGTTACCAAATCTACCATCTCTTATACTTTCGGGTAACCAATTAATTTCTTTATTATTCCTTATCATTTTATCTTTTATTGCAGTAGTTTTAATATACCAAGTATTTCTGGCATAATATAGCAACGGAGTATCACATCTCCAACAGAACGGGTATGAATGCTCATAATCAACTGTTTTATATAAAAGATTTCTTCCATCAAGGTTTTCAATTATCTGAGGGTCTGCATCTTTTACAAATACATCCTTCCATGGAGTTACACAATCAATGAATTTGCCTTGTTCATTGACAAGTTGCACGAAGGGTAGATCAAACTTTTTTCCTACTCTAGCATCATCTTCACCAAAAGCAGGGGCAGTATGCACAATGCCAGTACCTTCAGTAAGCGTTACAAAATCATCTGTAACTACGTAATATGCCTTTTTGTCAAGACCATCAAGTGCAAAATCAAATAAAGGTTCATATTCCAAACCAAATAGCTCAATCCCCTTCATTTTTCCAAGAACTTCAAACTTTTCAGCTAATACACTTTCAGCAAGAGCTTCTGCAAGTATATATACCTCATCTTCACACCTTGCCTTAATATAGGTTTCGTCAGGATTAACTGTAAGACCTACATTTGAAGGTAATGTCCATGGGGTTGTTGTCCATGCCAATAGAAATACTCCAGGTTGACCTTTTACATTAAATTTAACATAAACTGAAGGTTCATTAACATCTTTATAACCTTGTGCTACTTCATGGCTGGATAGAGAGGTACCACAACGGGAACAGTAAGGAACTATTTTGTGCCCTTTATATATAAGACCTTTATCCCAAATTTGCTTTAGAGCCCACCATATAGATTCAATATAAGTATTATGATAGGTTACATATGGGTTATCCATGTCAGCCCAAAACCCTACCCTCTCGCTCATTTTACGCCATTCTTTTTCATAGGTCCATACACTTTCTTTGCATTTATGAATAAAAGGCTCTACTCCATAGTTCTCTATTTGAGGCTTACCATTAATGCCCAATTTTTTTTCTACTTCTAATTCCACAGGTAGACCATGGGTATCCCAACCAGCTTTCCTTAATACTCGATATCCTTTCATAGTTTTGTATCTAGGAATTATATCCTTAATAACCCTTGTCAGGATATGACCGATATGTGGTTTTCCATTAGCTGTCGGAGGTCCGTCATAAAAGGTAAAAGTAGGTCCTTCTTTTCTCTTTTCAATACTTCTCTCGAATATCTTGTGTTCTTTCCAGAACTCTAAAACTTCCATTTCACGTTCAGCAAAATTCAAACTTGTCGATACTTTCTTATACAAAAAAATTTCCTCCTTCAAAATTCAATTACACTTAAGGTATCATACGAACCAACTACTTCAATGGCTGGTAGCCACAAAAAAAACCTTCTTATCCCATAAAAGGGACGAGAAGGTTTTATCTCACGTGGTACCACCCAAATTATTACAATATTTTATAGTATTATAATCACTTTATTAATATAACGGCTTTATCCGGCACAACTTACTTTCGTATAATTAATATTATTCAAAATTATTATTACACAGTTTCGGTCAGCAACTCGTAGATGATTTTCAAAGACTCACCTTACAGGATTTCACCAACCCCTGTTCTCTTTAAAGGCAAAAGTGCTTTTACTCTTTCTAGTCATCGTTTTTTTGTAGTATTAAATTATGTAAAATTATACAACACTACGTGTATAAGTGTCAAGGGGCATATTTTAATCTTTAAGCTTCCTCAAACATCTGTTTTAAAACTTCTAGTTGGGATAGAAGTAAGGCTTCTGATCTAGCTTTAAAAACATGAAGTTTCTTCCTCATTTCTTCATACTCAAAATTAACCTTTAACACTTCCTGATTTGCATCATTTAATATCTTCTGAGCCCTTATTTCAGCTTCTTTAATGATATTTTCAGCTTTGCCGTAAGAGTTCTTCTTTATTTCTTCACCTGTTTGCTGAGCAACCACTAGTGCATTTTGTAAAGATTCTTCAATAGCTTTATAGTGTTGAAGCCCTTCGTTTAACACTGCAAGCTTGTCTTTGATTTCGAGGTTTTCCCTTATATAGGAATTATAATCCTCAATTACTCTGTCTAAAACCTCATTTACTTCATCCTCACTATAACCCATTATAGTTTTTTTAAATGTTACATTTTGCAAATCATTTGGAGTATAATTCATGAAAACAATCATTCCTTTCATTCTGCTGTGTTCAAGGTACAAAAAATGATAAAATTTTTCACATCTAATAACAAATTAAAAAGGTAATGTTCTGAACAGCAAATTGTTTACAACATTTCTTAAAAATCCAATTAATAAAAAAGCTAATATCGGCGAAAAATCAATCATCATATTTCTTCCTAGAGCAGATTTTTGTATTATACTTCTTAAAGGCGCTAAAATCGGCTCAGTAACCTGATATAACAGCCTTATGATCTTGTTATCTCTTGGTATTGGTATCCATGATATTATTACACGTGCAAATATTGCATATTGTATAAACACTAATAAATAGTCTATTGCTCGATACACCGTTCCCACATTAACCGTCCTCCGTAGTAATTCCATTTGTTTTTTTATATTGAACAGGAAAGTATAAATTCCCTTAGTATGTACTTTCCATTATTTCATCCAGGGAAAAACTCCTTTGTTTTTTAAGTCATCTTTAGAATCTCCCATTACATCAACATTATATGGTGTAATTAAAAAAATTGTAGTAGAAACTCTATAAATACTTCCATCAAGTGCATAAACTGCACCACAGAAAAAATCTACTATCCTTTGTGCTGGATCTTTTTCCATCGATTCCAGATTAACAATAACAGGTTTATTGTCCTTTAAATGGTTAGATATATCCTGCGCATCGTCAATATTTTGAGGTTGAACTACAACCACTTTTAGCTGAGAAGATGAATGTATATTTACAACTTTATTTTGCTGCTTCTTATTTGAATTTGGATTAAAAGAAAATTTGGAGCGTGTTTCGTCTATTAAGCGCTCTTTTGCCTCAATATCTTCTACATTATCTTCAAGTTCCTCTTCTTCTACCTCCCAACCAACAAGATTTAACATCTTATCAAATAATTTTGCCATAATGTGTTTCCCCCTTTTTCCTTTGTAAAATACTGCGAGGTATAAATTTGTCGTGACATAAACTATGGTTTTAACATGTTTTTTATTTTTTTACCGTCAAGTTATGTGCTATGCATGGCACGCAAAAATCAGGCGCTGCTAATCTTTAGAATCAACAACTCCATTATGAAAAATCAGATCAAAAAAGATGCTAACCGGTAAACTTTTGCAGTAGGCTGTGTTCTAGTATTTAGTTCAAATAATTAAATACCCATATAAGATTATTTTGCAATATCTTTGTAAAATCTGAATAATAAATTGACATATGGGTAGCATATAGCATATAATGAAAATATGATTTTGCATATAATTTGCAGAATGGAGGGAATCATATGCTATTAGAGTTTAGAACCAAAAACTATAAATCATTTAAAGATGAACTCATATTTTCTCTTGTACCAGCGCCCAAACAAAAGGGGCTTGATTATAGTGTGCTGGAAGAAACTATTGGAAAGAAAATTTACAAGGGTCTATGTTCAGCCGTTATTTATGGGCCAAATGCCTCTGGAAAAACCAATATCATTGGTGCTATGGATACCTTTAAATCAATTGTATTGCGTGGCAATATTCGCAATGATGACGATAAAAGCAGTCCTAATCCTGCAGCCATAGCCTTAGAACTGATCCCAAATAACTCCAACAAAAGCACTGCCCCAGTATGCTTTTCCATTAAGTTTATCACTGATGGAATGCTAATAGAGTATTCTTTCTCAGCCGACTTGGGCAGATTTTTAGAGATTGGTTATCAGCGTAAGGTATTATCCGAAACACTAAAGGTCAACAATTCCTTGATTTTTTCACGAAATGATGGCTTGGAGTTTGGCTCTTTAGATACCATTCAAGAACTTCTCGTAAATTCTTTTGAACAGCATGCGGAGGGTGCAATTGCTTTGGCGACAAGCAATTTAAATGACGAAGAGCTTTTCTTAATGAATGGTTTCAAAACAATGTTTAGTTCGAAGTTAGTTGCACTGATCAGCAACTGGCTGGACAATAAATTTATGGTCATTTACCGAGCAGATTCCATGCATCTTATACGAAAATTTAGTGATCCCAAGAAAAAATCCGTATATGTGGAAAAAACACTAAATGAAGCTGCAACCTGTTTTGGAATTAACTCAAATGCTCTTGGGTATGTGGTAGACAGTGACAACAATGAAGCAAAGCTCTGTTCCATTTTTAATGAAACAGAAAAAGGGACTGCAATCCCCGCTGAACTATTCGAGTCCTATGGAACTATTCGCTTTGTAAATATGTTCCCATTAGTAGTCAATGCTATTTTGAATGGTGGCACTTTGGTTGTAGATGAATTCGATGCTTCCATCCATCCGATGGCTTTGATGAACATTATCAACATTTTTCATAATGATGAAATTAACATTCACCATGCGCAGCTTATTTTTAATACACATAACCCTATCTTCTTAAACGCAAACCTTTACCGACGAGATGAAATTAAGTTTGTAGAGCGTGATGAAGAAACTCACTGCAGCAGCCATTATTCTCTCTCAGATTTTGGGACCACAGGGAAATCTGGTGTTCGCAAAAATGAGGATTACATGAGGAATTACTTCGTGGATCGATATGGTGCCATTAAAGACATTGATTTCACACCTATCTTTGAGGAACTGATATCTCATGAAAAAGAGGTGTGATCATATGCGCAAAGAAAATAGAACCTACTATTTTTCTGTTGAAGGTGAAACCGAACAATGGTATTTAGAGTGGCTTCAACGTATAATCAATGCTGATCCCACTGCAAGGTATACTGTCAAATTGGATAGCAAAATTCAAAAAGACCCACTGGCACGTGCAAAACGATTAACTATTGTTGGGAAGACTGAAATTACTCATATTTTTGATTATGAGAGCGAAGAACCCAACCATGTGCAGCAATTTAAAACGACATTGGAACGTATGAAAGAAGTGCAGAATTCTGGGAAAAGCATCAAATATCAGTTAGGATACAGCAACTTTACATTTGAACTTTGGATCATTTTGCATAAAGCTGATTGCAATGGTGCGCTAATCCATCGTCACCAATATCTTACACCACTCAATAGAGCCTATGATGAGCATTTTGAAAATTTAGATCAATATAAGCATGAAGATAATTTCAAGCGTATTCTTAGTCAATTGACGTTGGATCACGTTCGTGAAGCAATCCGACGCTCAAAGGTTATCATGCAGCGGAATCAAGAAGTTGGTTATATTTTACATCAATATAAGGGATATAAGTATTACAAAGAAAATCCAGCTCTTTCTATTTATGAGTCCATTGAAAAGATTTTAAGGGAATGTAAACTGTTATAACAGATTAGGATTAATAATCAAATTGTAATTGCTCCTAAGGTATTCAGTAATCGATAGCCATAAGAAAGTGCTTTGTCTTCATCTTGCACAGCTTCCATAGTGTATTCTTTGAAATTATATAGTAAAAGTGCAGCCGCAAAACATCTCTCAAAGCAAAAAAGGGATATGCCTAGATATCAAATTTAGACACAGCCCTTAGATTTTTTGGCGGAGAAGAAGGGATTTGAACCCTTGCGCCGGGGAACCCCGACCTACC
>ENA-UOOK01005584-UOOK01005584.1-fermentation-metagenome-genome-assembly--contig:-NODE-5584-length-12554-cov-3.007761_pt1 | contig 12554 bp, 17 predicted proteins | sample MGYA00245777_ERZ724023 | MGnify/ENA primary metagenome ERZ724023 (study PRJEB28704, sample SAMN03018312) | fermentation metagenome | biome: anthropogenic terrestrial biome; feature: soil; material... | reverse complement strand
GAGCCAAAGTGAAATAGTGGTTGAAGTGTAAATATATGTTATGTTATAATTGCTCTATGGATTTATTTAGCATGGCAGCTCAGACAATGGCGCCTTTATCCGAAAGAGTAAGACCAGAAAGTTTGGATGATTTTGTTGGTCAAAAACATATCGTTGGTCAAAACTCACTTTTACGCCGTGCGATCGCAGCGGATAAATTGGGCAGTTGCATTTTTTACGGACCTCCAGGAACAGGAAAAACTACATTGGCAAATATTATTGCCCATACTTCAAACGCATATTTTGAAAAGCTTAATGCTGTTTCTAGCGGAGTTGCAGATGCCAAAAGAGTTATTGAAGAGGCGGAAAACCGTCTAAAACTTTATTCTCAAAGAACATATCTACTGCTTGATGAATGTCACCGTTGGAACAAAGCGCAATCAGATAGCGTGCTTGCTGCCATAGAAAAAGGTGTAATTATTTTTATAGGCAGTACGACCGAAAATCCTTATGTGGCTATGACACGAGCTATTGTATCAAGATGCCGTATTTTTGAGTTTTTACCAATAGAACAAAATGATATAATAGATTTTTTAAAACAAGCTGTAATAAGTCTAAAAGGGTTAGGCAATTTTAAACTTGATATAGATGAAACCGCTTATAAACATTGGGCATGGGCATGTGCTGGTGACTTGAGAACAGCTCTTAATGCTCTTGAACTTGCTGTTATGACTACAATGCCGAAAAAAGACGGGGTTATTAGAATTGATAATATAACTGCCGAACAATCCATTCAAACAAAGGCATTATCCATAGACCAGTCCGTCTATTATGATATTCTAAGTGCCTTTTGCAAGTCCTTAAGAGGTTCTGATCCTAATGCCGCATTGTATTGGGCTAACAGATTAATTCAAGCTGGATGCGACCCTCTGATCATTGCTAGGCGGCTTATAGTTCATGCAAGCGAAGATGTCGGTCTTGCCGATTCCAATGCCTCTTTATTGGCAGTTAACGCCTATATGGCGATAGAAAGGCTTGGGTTGCCTGAAGGCAATATTCCGCTTTCCCATGCTATTATATATGTTTGTCTTGCACCTAAATCAAATTCTGTTGTTACAGCTATGGGTGAGGCTCAAGACGCCGTTAAGAATACAAAAGACGATAATGTACCGCATTCTTTGAGAGACAAAAGTTATCCGCATATAATTGATGACCAATCTACATATAAATACCCTCATGATTATGGCGGTTATGTGGAGCAGCAATATTTACCAGACAGCCTAAAAGGTGCAAGATTTTACAAACCGTCACAAAACGGCGAAGAACCACTATTGATAGAAAGACTAAAAAACGAGAAAAACAAGAGGAAGACATAAAGTAATATGTACCTAACTTTAATATTGTTTTACAAAGATTATCTTTACTTGTGATATTTTTTATAGTAATAATATAATAAATAGTTTGGCTCATATAGCTAAAATATAAGGAGATTAATATGAAAGAATTAAAAGGAACTCAAACTGAAAAAAATCTAAAGGAAGCATTTGCAGGCGAATCAATGGCAAGAACAAAATACACTTTTTTTGCCTCAGTGGCAAAGAAAGAAGGATATGAACAAATTGCTGATATATTCTTGTCAACAGCAGCTAACGAAAAAGAGCATGCAGAGCTTTGGTATAAGGCTTTGGGCTTAATAGGTGATACAGCAGAAAATCTTATCTCCGCAGCAGCTGGAGAAAATTATGAATGGACAACAATGTATGCCGAATTTGCAAAAACAGCAAGAGAAGAAGGTTTTCCTGAAATAGCTACAAGAATGGAAATGGTTGCTAAAATTGAAAAAGAACATGAGGAACGCTATAAAAAACTTCTTGAAAATGTGCATAATGACAAAGTATTTGAAAGAGATGAAGAGCAAGTTTGGATCTGCCGAAATTGCGGACATATTTTTAAGGGCAAAAAAGTTCCCAAAGAATGTCCTGTATGTGCTCATCCCAAATCATATTTTGAATTAAGAGCAGAAAATTATTAATCATAAAATCCAAAAAGCTTCATAAAAGCAAGAAATCCCATATTCATGGGATTTCTTGCTTTTATGTGTTATTACTTAGTCATTGCATAGATCATCTTCTAATTTTTTTGCCAAATTTAGATCGTAATGTTTTGCATAGATAAAACTAAATGTTTCTCTATATCTTATAATCAAACTGCAAAGATCTTGTTTTCTTCTAATAGGTCCTGCTGTAATCTTAATAAATTGGATAGCAGTTTTTTTAATAAGAAAAGTATTTTTAGCAAATATACCATTGCTAACCAAAATTAGATCGTCATTAATACCTAATCCTGAACAAGACATCATCATTAATTGCATAAATAGACCTAAAACAAAAATTCCGCCTGTCATTGAAGGCATTAACCAGACAGGTATTTCTGGCACAATAAAGGATAAAGGAATAAAACTTGCAGGAATTAAAATAAACAGCATAGGTATCCAAACAAAATGAAGTATACGATGTCTTTTAGGTTTGATTATATCAAATTCTTTATAAAACTCGTTTAGATACTTTTCCATAAACGGCTTAATATAATCAATTTTTATCATCGGTATTAAAGCTCTTGTAGGCTTGTTATCTTGACTGTTATTGTCTCCAATAAAATTGCCTACAAAGGATAAATTTAATTCGCCGTATTTTAATAGTTGTTGCAATATCGATTGTTTTATAATAACAGCATTTATTTTGTTTAGATTGATGGTATAACTTCTTTGATTTATTAATCCGTATTTTAGGTGAATTTGATTACCGTTTCTTACCAAATTAAAATTATAGTATTTTAAAAGAAGATATATGGTTCTGAAGATATAGCTCACAATAACAACAACTGCAATTGCAAATATCTTCCATCCTAAATAAGTGCTGTTAAAGCTACTAAAAACAAATTCGCTTTCTTCTTCAATATCTGCGACATTAAATTTACAAAAAAATAATAATACACTTAATCCGGCAATAATTATTAACGTAGCAATTACGCTTCCTGTCGTTATAAAAGGCATTATTAGCTTTTCTTTTAATGAGAAATCTTTACACTCTGCATTTCCTTTCTTTATCAACGAATATTTTTAGGACGTGGAAATTTTTCTGTTATAGACTGTTGAGGGTTTTTTAAAACATAATCAAAATAGTTTTTTAAAATCTCAGCATAAGTATGGTCCAATGATAGCTTTATTTCAGAACCTAGTGCAACAACACTTCCGCTGTTAAGTTTTAATTTTGCAAGTCCGAATATTATATCGATGAGATTTCTTTCTATTTTGATGTTACTGATTTTGCCAAATCTTAAGGCAACTTTATTTTTTATTAATATTCCTGAACTATATATAATTTCATTTTCATTAACACAAAATACTTGGTTGACCAAAATAAAAATGCTAGCAGTATAGACAATATTACAGCAAATACAGCAATAAAAACCGCCAACATGATATGTTCTTTAAAGAACGCAATTTCTTCTACTAACCAAATGCTCAAAAATGATAGCGTTGAAATCAAAGCGAACAGATTAACAATGATGGATTTCTTAGAAAATTTATATTTTTCAGACACTTGTATTTTCCGCCTTTTCCAATTTTATATCAAGATATAATTTTATTTGATTAGCCAAAGATTCGGCAGTTTCCTTTTTAATTCCAAAAATTCTTTGAATAGAGCCAGCCGAGTAAATATTAAGAGTAGCCAATCCAAAAATACGTTTTATCGGGCCTTGCATTATTTCTATATGCTGAACCCTTTTTATCGGAATAATATCTCGATTAAAAAAGATAACACCGTTACTAACAATGATCTTATCTTCAGTAATTTGATATCCAAAGATATTGTAAATTAAAAAAGGAAAAACAAAAGTCAAGACAGCAAAAAACAACGTTAATAATCCCGCCATTACAGTAATATAAACAAATAAAGCAAAATCAACAGCAAAATATAAAACGCTAAGTCCTATTATAGTTCCTATTAAAAAAAGCAAAAAGAATATGCTTCTGCAAACAAGCATAATGTAAATCATCTTTTTTTCAATTTTTTGATATTCCATAAAAACCATCCCTATTTTTATTTCGACATAATTTCATATTATCAAATTTATTGTTTTTAGTCAATTTAGATTGATTAAAAACAATTTCAAATTAATTTTCTACAAAATAGTTTAAAAACTCATAAAAAGTTCAATAATTCTATAATTAAAAGTCTTTAAACTTTATAGGGGAGTTTAACTATGAGGATAGAAAACAAAGTATTCAATAACACATTGTACATTGCCATTTACGGCGAATTAGATGAATACACAGCGGTTTATACCCGAAACGAGCTTGATAAGCTAATAGACCATAACGATATGAAAAGGGTTGTTGTTGATTTGTCCGAACTTACTTTTATGGACAGCACGGGAGTGGGAATAATGATAGGCCGTTTTAAGAAACTAAAATCTAAAAGCATTCCGATTTTTATAGCTAATCCCAGTAAAACAGTGGATAAAATATTTTCTATGACTGGGCTTTATGAAATTATGCCCAAAATCAGTTAACAAGGAGCAATGTTATGAAAGTTGAAAACGAAATGACGCTAATTATTCCAGCTCTTTCAAAAAATGAATCTTTTGCTCGTAGTACAGTTGCCGCTTTTGCTGTAGAGATGGATCCGAGCTTAGAAGAAATTAATGATATAAAAACAGCAGTATGTGAGGCAGTTACTAACAGCATAGTACATGGTTATAAGAAACAGCAAGGAACAATAACTATCAATGGCAAAATCATTGATAAAGTTCTACATATCACTATAAGTGACAACGGAGTAGGAATAGAAGATATAGAGATGGCAAGGCAGCCGTATTTTACTACAAGACCTGAAGATGAACGCACAGGAATGGGTTTTACGGTTATGGAAACTTTTATGGATACTTTGGAAGTACTGCCTAATGAAAATGGCGGACTCAAAGTCATAATGACCAAAACTATAAAAGGTTAATTTTTGCTCAATATTTATTAAGATATTGGAGATATGCCGGTGCTAGAACACAATGAGACAATTGAATTAATTGCTAAGGCTCAATTAGGGGATGAGGAATCTAAGACCAAATTGTTGGTGCATAACTCACCGCTTATTAAGAGCATAATTAGGCGTTATATGAATAAAGGTGTTGATTATGATGACTTATATCAGTTGGGATCAATGGGATTTTTGAAAGCTATAAAAAACTTTGATTCATCATATAACGTAAAATTTTCAACATATGCTGTACCAATGATAGCTGGTGAAGTAAAGAGGTTTTTAAGAGATGACGGTTATATCAAAGTTTCAAGAACGTTAAAAATGTTGTCATCAAAAATTAATCAGTTTATTGATAACTACAAAAAAGCAAATGCTACCGACCCAACAATAGAAATGCTGTCAAAAGAGTTTAATATTGAGCCTCAGGAAATTGTTTTTGCAATGGACTCAGCAAAAATTCCTATATCGTTATATGAAAAGAATGATGATTCGGATTCAGCACCAAGTCTAATAGATAAGATATCAAATGAAGGTGATAATTCTGACGATGTGTTGGATAGATTGATTTTATCTGATATTATTAACGATTTAACTGAGCGTGAAAAAAAGATAATATTGCTTAGATACTATCGTGATAAAACTCAAAGCGAAATTGCTGTACAATTAGGTGTAAGTCAAGTTCAGGTTTCTAGACTTGAGAGTAAAATTATAGAAAAAATAAAAGCTAGATTTTTACCAGAAAAAACTAAAATTTAGGCTTATCCGCTTGTAAACTATTTTTAAAATGTATATAATAATATCAAATATAAAAGCAATGAAAAAGCTGTGATCAAATACATTCTTTTTAGAGAGCTGTTGGAAGGTGCAAATCAGCAAGAAGTTTTGATCTTATCCACTTTGGAGCTGCAAGGAGTAATTACCTTGAGATTCATGCCCTGTAAAGCATGTTGAGGCGGCCGCAAAATTAATGCGGCAACTTGGGTGGCAACGCGGAGTCCTTCCGTCCCATTTTTGGGAATGGAAGGTTTTTTTATACCTATCAATAATACAACATATTAAGGAGAATAAAAATGATAGACATCAAGTTATTGCGAACAAATCCAGAAATAGTTAAAGATAATATCAAAAAGAAATTCCAAAATCAAAAATTATCTTTGGTTGATGAAGTTGTAAAACTTGACCAAGATTACAGAGATGTAAAAGTCAAATGTGATATGTTAAGAGCAAGCCGCAATTCTATCAGCAAAGAAATAGGTGCTTTTATGGCAAAGAATAAAAAAGAAGAAGCTGTAGAAGCAAAAAAGCAAGTTGAGATTATGGCAAAGGAGCTTGCCGATCTTGAAGTGCAGGAAGATATATTAGCAAAAAAAATTAATGAGATTATGTTGGTTATTCCTAACATTATAGATGATTCTGTTCCTATCGGAAAAGACGATAGTCAAAACGTAGAAGTTGAAATAATAGGTGAGCCTATAGTTCCCGATTATGAAATTCCATATCATGTTGATATTATGGAAAAATTAAATGGCATTGATATTGATAGCGCAAGAAAAACCAGCGGTAACGGATTTTATTATCTCAAAGGGGATATTGCTAGATTACATTCTGCAATTTTGTCTTATGCACGGGATTTTATGATAGACAGAGGATTTACCTATTATATACCTCCTTTTATGATTCGTTCTAATGTAGTAACAGGTGTAATGAGTTTTGCAGAAATGGAAAATATGATGTATAAAATAGAAGGCGAAGATTTGTATCTCATAGGGACCAGCGAACATTCAATGATAGGTAAATTTATTGATACTATATTGACTGAAGACCAATTACCTCAAGCTATGACCAGTTATTCTCCGTGTTTTAGAAAAGAAGTTGGTGCTCACGGAATTGAAGAAAGAGGAGTTTACCGTATTCATCAGTTTGAAAAGCAGGAAATGGTAGTTGTATGTAAGCCTGAAGACAGTATGAGTTGGTTTAAAGTACTTTATCAAAATACTGTTGACTTTTTCAGGTCAATGGATATTCCTGTTAGAGTATTAGAATGCTGTTCGGGTGATTTGGCAGATTTAAAAGTTAAAAGTGTTGATGTTGAGGCATGGTCGCCTCGACAAAAAAAATACTTTGAAGTTGGAAGCTGTTCTAATCTTGGGGATGCTCAAGCGAGACGATTAGGTATTCGTGTCAAGAATAAAGAATTAGGCAATTATTTTGCCCATACTCTTAATAATACTGTTGTAGCACCGCCTCGAATGCTCATAGCATTTTTGGAAAACAACCTTAATTCTGACGGTTCGGTTAATATTCCTCAGCCTCTCAGAATGTATATGGGTGGAAAAACTAAAATACAGTAATTTATAATTCAAAAAACGGCTTATGAAAAGCCGTTTTTTGATTATATGTAATACATACTAAATATATCTGTAGCTATTAATGGCATTATAGGTCTAGGTCTTTTTCGGTTGGGCTTTTGTTCCTTCTTATTAGGCTGATTTATCGGATGAATCTTGTAAGTATCAGTATTGTTCAGATAATCTGATTTGGTTCTGTCAATATCATTATCTTGCTCTAGATAAGCATTATCTTCTATAGGCGTTAAATAATTATCTTTTTCAGAGATTACATATTGCCCCTGTTTGATGCTTTTAACAATATCGCCATTTTCATCTTTAATAGAATATACAATATATGTTATATTAATCTTTGTAGATGAACTTTCATGTTCTAGTTCTATACCATCAGCAAAAACATCATTTTTCGAATACACCATTGCGCCTGTTATTGTAATTAAAGATATTAGTATAATAAAAAGTTTTTTCATAAAATTTCCTCCTGTTTCTTTTATTTTTTGCATAATAAAAAAAATTATTTATTTTTAACAAATTATGGATTTTAACTTTTATTGAACAATAATGATTATTATCAAAACAACATAAAGCCTTTCTATGAATATTAGCATCTTAATTTTGGGATATTAATATCAAAAAAGATAAGGAGTTTTTGAATGAAAATTTATAAGGATAAACAAAAGCCGTTTTCCAATATTGAAGATAATGAAACAATAATAAAAAACCCGTTTATAGAGGAGAAGAATCATGCAGATGCCCAGCGGAGAGAAATTTAAACAACAAAATAAAGAACGAAATGATAAATATACTCAATATGTAGAACTTGTTTCACCAAAACAGAGCACATGGAAATCATTATCTAGTGCTTTTTGGATAGGCGGTTTGATTTGCGTACTTGGGCAAGTGTTTTTTGATTTGGCAAGATTAATGTTCAAGGTATCAGAAGACAAGGCTTCAACTATTGCGCTTATTATTTTGATATTTCTTACAGCATTGTTAACAGGCATAGGCATTTTTGATAAGATTGCTTATTATGGAGGCGGTGGTTCGTTTTTACCTATAACAGGCTTTGCCAATGCTATTTCAAGTGCGGCTGTAGAATTTAAGGCGGAGGGTCTTATTTTTGGACTAAGCAGTAAATTTTACACAATAGCTGGACCTGTTATAGTAAACGGTATTTTATCTTCTTTTATAGTTGGAATAATATATTTTATCATTGGTTTATTTTAGGTGGTAATATGAGATTGTTTGATTTTGGTATTGAGTTGGATATTAATCTAACTAAAGGTAATAAAACAATAAAAAGAACCAAACCTAAAAACGCCAAGCAAATAGGTAAACAAACTATTATTTTTCCCAATGAACCAAAAATCTTTAGCACTCATTCTATTGTATCTCAGAAGGAAAAAGACGGTCCTTTTGCAGGATATTTCAAAGATGTTTTAAAAGATACCAAATTTAATGAAAAAACATTTGAAAAAGCGGAAACTAAAATGTTTGTCTATGCTTTACATAATGCAATTACTAATGCAGGTATAACCAATAAGGATATTGACGTTTTATTTTCAGGAGACTTACTGGCTCAGATTGTTTCTGCAAGCTATTGTGCAAGACTGTTTGATGTGCCGTTTATGGGCATTTACGGCGCTTGTTCAACTATGGCAGAAGGTTTGATTTTTTCTGCAATGACTATAGATGGTGGATTCGCGGAAATTGCTGCTTGCGTTACAGGTAGCCATTATGCTACGGCGGAAAGGCAATATAGAGGACCTCTTGAACTGGGGGCGCAAAAACAAAAGTACTCTCAGCATACAGTTACAGCCGCTGCGGCTGCAATTGTGGGACTTGTCAAAGAAGGAATTAAAATTACAAAAGCAACAATTGGCAAGGTAGAAGATTACGGAATTACAGACCCTGCCAATATGGGCGCAGCTATGGCACCGTCAGCTATGGGTACATTAGTTCAATTCTTTATTGATACTGATACAAAGCCTGATGATTATGACTTAATAGCAACAGGTGATTTAGGAAAACTCGGAAGTGATTTGTTAAGACAGTTAATGGATGAAAAAGGATATCATTTGGGGCAAAATTACATGGATTGCGGTGCCGCAATTTATGATCATGAACAATACACATCTGAAGGCGGTAGCGGTTGCGGATGCGGGGCTAGTGTGTTAGACGCATATATATTAAACAAGATGAACAAGGGTGAATATAAAAAAGTAATCTTTGCGGCAACAGGTGCATTGCTTAGCACTATAATAACTCAGCAAGGAGAAAGTATGCCTTCTGTAACACACTTGGTTTTATTGGAGAAATAACATGGAAACATTATTTATGTATCTTAAGGTTTTTGCTGTAGGCGGACTATTGTGTTTGATAGCAGAAATACTTATTATAAAAACTAAAATATCCTCAGCAAGAATTTTGGTTATATTTTTGATTACTGGTGTTGTTTTAGAAGCTGTTGGAATTTTTGAGTATATGAAAGAATTTGCAGGGGCAGGAGTAAGTGTTCCAATAATGGGTTTTGGAAGTTCGCTTGCAAAAGGTGCAATAGAAGGTGTAAAAACAGACGGTATTATTGGGGCGTTTAGCGGTGGAATTATCAGAACAGCTGCTGGAATTGGTGCTGTTACAGTATTTTCTTATATAGTTGCATTGATTTTCAACCCTAAGAGTAAATAAAGATGCTAAATATTTAACAGATAGGCTAGCTTTGACATATATAATATAGATAATGGAAGTCTATATTTCGACGCCTAAAAAACGCTTAAATAAAAAACAAATAATAATAATTGCAATTATCTTAATAATTGTTGTTTATTGTTATGTCTTTTTCCAAAAAAACATCGATCCAGTTATTATTTCAGTATCAGAAAAAAAAGTTGAAGCACTAACTAATTTGGCGGTTGCAAAAGCAGTCAATGAAATAAACTCTCAAAACACAACTTATGCCGATCTTGTTAATATTGTATATGATAAAGAGGGTAATATAAAGTTAATTTCGGCTAATACCGTTAAGATTAATCAAATGACTCAAGATATAACAATAAAAACTTACGAAAACATTTCAAAGCTAGGCATAGACGGAATAAAAATATCTCTAGGAACATTGACAGGAATGCCTATATTTACTGAAAAAGGACCTGATATGACTTTTGAACTTTTGCCTGTAGGTTCAATTAGCTGTGATCTAAAATCAGATTTTATATCTGCAGGAATTAATCAAACAAATCATAAGCTTTACGTTTTAATTAATGCAGATGTTACTGTAGTTATTCCTGGACTAAAAGATAAGAAAATTAAAACTAAATCTACAGTATTACTTGCTGAAAGTATCATACTCGGAAAAGTTCCTGAGACTTATCTAAACTTTAATAATATGGATGATATGCTTAATTTGGTGCCTTAAAATAATACAAAGATTATCAAAAAATGTCATTAATCTTTATATTTATGCAGTTTGCAGTATCGTTTTTATCGTTGACTTTATCTGTTTTTTTATGATATCATATGATGGTATAAAAAACTATGACCGCTTAGTAAGTAGTTGACTGATAATATGCTTTTAGAGATTACAGTTCACAGGCTGAAAGACTGTTGAGCATACAGCAATGAATTTCATAAGCGAGAGTTTCCGAATTTCGGACGCAATAAACAGCGTTAAAATTATAATGAGTCTGTCTGTCCATATTTATCGACAGAAAATTAAGGTGGTACCACGGTATATCCGTCCTTTTTATTTAGAGGACGGTTTTTTAATTAGGAGGACACAATGCAACAAACATTAAAAGCTATTATTGATAACTGCATTAAAGAATTGAACGGATGTAACGACTTGAATACTTTAAATGCAATTAAAGTAAAAGTTTTGGGAAAAAACGGTGAACTAACACAGGTCTTGCGCGGAATGAAAGATATTGCACCTGAAGAACGTCCCAAAGCTGGAAAATTAATAAATGATGTAAGAGAAAAAATTGAGCAAGAAATAGCTCAAAAAGAAAGAGTTCTGAACGAAATTGAACTTCAAAAACGATTAGAAAATGAAAAGGTTGATATTACCTTGCCGTCAGCAAAAGTTTTGCGAGGCGGACTTCATCCTCAAACCATAATAAGAAATAAAATTATTGATATATTTACTTCATTTGGTTATTCAGTTGAGGACGGGCCTGAAATAGAAACAGAATATTATAATTTTGAAGCGCTTAATATCCCTGATGACCATCCTTCTAAGGATATGCAAGATACTTTTTTTATCACTGATTCTATGAGATATAACATAATTTTGCGTTCACAAACTTCCAATACCCAAATACGAGTTATGGAAAAGACCAAACCACCTATCAAGATGATTAATCCTGGCAGGGTATATCGCTGTGATGATATTGATGCAACACATTCACCAATGTTTCATCAAATTGAAGGGCTTGTAGTTGATAAGGGTATTAATATGAGAGACCTTAACGGCACGCTAGATGCTTTTGTAAAAGATTTATTTGGGTCGAAAACAAAAACCCGCTTGCGGCCGTCTTTTTTTCCGTTTACAGAACCAAGTGTTGAAGCTGATGCAACTTGTCCTTTTTGTAATAATAAAGGATGCAGAGTATGCAAAGGAACAGGCTGGATAGAGATACTTGGAGCTGGCATGGTTAATCCAAAGGTGTTAAAGAACTGTGAAATAGACCCTGATACTTATACTGGCTTTGCATTCGGAATGGGTGTTGACCGTATAACCAATATTTTTTATGGAATAACAGATTGTAGAATACCTTTTGAAAACGATATTCGTTTTTTGAAGCAATTTAGATGAGGAGTGATAGAACATGAAAGTACCTTTGAGTTGGTTAAAAGATTTTGTTAATATAGATGTAGCACCTGAATTTTTGGCACAAAAATTGACTAATATCGGATTTGAAATAGAAGAATTACAATATCTCGGAAAAGATATAGAAAAAGTTATAACAGGAAAAATTATTGAAATAGAAAAGCATCCCAATGCAGATAAGTTGGTCGTATGCAAGCTTGATATGAGTTATGAAATATTGACCATTGTAACAGGAGCAAAAAATATCAAAACAGGGGATATTGTGCCTGTAGCAACTGACGGTTCTGTTTTGCCCTGCGGAAAAAGTATTAAAAGTAATTCATTAAGAGGAGTGATGTCGCAAGGCATGCTTTGCTCAGG
>ENA-UOOK01005583-UOOK01005583.1-fermentation-metagenome-genome-assembly--contig:-NODE-5583-length-12556-cov-2.852812_pt1 | contig 12556 bp, 10 predicted proteins | sample MGYA00245777_ERZ724023 | MGnify/ENA primary metagenome ERZ724023 (study PRJEB28704, sample SAMN03018312) | fermentation metagenome | biome: anthropogenic terrestrial biome; feature: soil; material... | reverse complement strand
CCAGACCTACAGAAATAGGATTTTTTATTTTAAATAATCTGCACACGCCTTCTCCGATTACATTGCCTGTTATTCCCGTCAATACTATGACTGCAACCGTAATTGTTTTTATACCCCCAAGCTCTTCCGAAACAGCGATTCCGATTGCCGTGGTAATGGATTTAGGCAAAAGCGTTACATAAAGCTCATGAGACAGTTTGAATATCATTGACAGTACCAGAATGCTTACAAGGCTTGTCAAGACTCCCGTTATAATACCGATTGTTATTGCCTTAAAATTCTTTTTCAGCAGGTCAAGCTGCTGGTACAAAGGTATTGCAAGACATATGGTTGTGGGAGTCAGAAAATAGCTTATATACTTACCGCTTTGATCATAGCTTTCATAGTCTATATCAAATATTATCAGAAATAAAATCACAAGGACGATTGAAACAAGTAAAGGATTCAGGATACCAAGCTTAAATTTTTTCTTCAGACTGATTCCGGCAATATATGCCAGCATACTCAGAGCTACACCAAAATAAATAGAATTATCTATTACCTCTTTCATATATCCTGTCCTCCATCTTTTTTTAATATAAAATCAGTGATTTTTCCTGTTGCGGCCATAACAAATACCGTTGTAAGTATGGTTATGATTATCAGAGGAACTACCATATGGGCTACATCCTTCCATATTACTATTAATCCCACCGCAGCAGGCAGGAACATTATGGGCATTATATCAAGAAGAAAACCTCCAACATCCTTGACCTGTTTTAGCTTTATAATTTTAGTTTGCAGACAGATGAGCATCAGCAAAAGTCCATATATGCTGGCAGGAATGGGAAGCGGTATAAATTCATGCAAAATTTCTCCAAGAAATGTTATACCTAATATGATAAGCAATTGATTAATATATTTCATAGCATCCTTCCTCTCTTCTTATATAGCTAGTTTGCGCTATTTCACTATGTAAAATTTAATTTCATTTTTAATTATACAATTAATACGAAAATATGTCAATATAATTTACTTATTATTTTTGTAAACAATCATTTCATAAATTAGAATAATTAGAATCTAATTTCTAAATCTCTAAATATCAGCTTATTGATAACATAATAATTTAGGTGTATAATATAGCATATATTAAAGAGATTGGAGACATTGTATGCAAATTAAAGTATCCGACATTATTTCTATTCCCTGCCTTAAAGAAAGCTATATATTAAACGATAAAAATTACTCTGACAATCTCATTGATAATTTGGAAATTGTCGGTAATATTATCGAAAAACCTATGGCACACCAATTATATATTATAAGTGAACAAATAAAAGCAGATAGTGAAAGTACATTTATTAATTTTATAAAATCATGTAATGAAAACTATGTTTCTGCTGTTATCATATCAGAAAAGCTGATATCCTCAATGGAAAAATTTAAATTATTTATAGCAGAAGAATATTGTTCTATTAATATTCCAATTATAATATACCCTGGGAATGTCTTTTTTCTTGAATTAGCTTACAATATTCAAAATTTCATTTCAGAATATTATAAGTCATTGCTTAATAAAATTATAGAAATAAATACAAAGTTTTCTTACATTTCTTTAAAATGTCCGGACATTAAAAAAATAATAGAATACTTTAAGTCGGTAATAAATAATCCCATTATTATTTATGATGAATTTTTTAATATAATTGTAAGCACTGACGATTACCTCAATGAATATGAATGTATACCCGGAACAATTGAAAAAAATTTTTTAAATAATCTTTATTTTTATAAACAAAGTATTATTTTCAAGAATCTTGATAGACCAATAAAAGAATACACTCGCGTTTTGTTTCCAATAACATTTGATAATAGGGACAAAGCATTTTTAGCCGTATTTGAAATGAATACCCCACTTTCATATATAGATTATACGATACTTGAGATTTCCGCCACATCAACCTTGGTAGAAATGAAAAGACTTATGGCAATAAAAAAAATTGAAGAAAAACATTTAAATGACTTTTTATATGACTTAATATACCGGACAGACAATAAAATTGATGATATTAAACGGAGAGCTAAGTTGCTTAATATAATTGAGGATTCAAGTTATTGTGCAATAATCTTTGATTTACATTTGAAGAACGCCCATAAAACATCTAAATTTGATAATTTTGAAGTGTACAGCGATATGATTTCAAATAACATCACAGCATTTATAAAGAATGAAAATAAGCAATCGCTGGTGTCAAGGTTTGGTAAATCATTACTTATTTTATACAGAGTAAATTCTATTAATAATAAATCTTATTCGGATATTAAAGATATATGTGTCCGACTACAGAACATTCTCATCGGTAAATACAACTTTATAAATATTCATATAGGAATCGGTAGTATAATAACCAATATAATAAATGTGTCTGTAAGCTACCGTGATGCATTATCTTCAATTTCATACGGTAAAACAATATATAAAGAAAATACAGATTTTATTATTTCATACAATGATTCTGCTTTGCTTAAAATAGTGGGTCAAATTAAAGACAAAAATATATTATATGAAATGATACCTGAAAGTCTTATACGTCTAAAAAAATATGATAAGGATTTCAGTTCAAATTTGATTGAAACATTATCCATGTACCTGGATTGTAATTGCAATGCCAAAAAAACATCTGAAAAAATGTTTATACACTACAAGACCATGCTTTACAGACTAGAAAAAATATTCAATGAGTTCGATATTGATTTAGAAAAAAGCAATTCCAGATTGCAAATTGAACTGGGTCTTCAAATTTTAAGTATTTTGGATATGGGGTTATAGATTAATTTTTCTCCAAATCAAATTTTCTGAATATAACCTGCTAAAGGAGAAAAGACATATCACAGAATATGGTGAAATGTCTTTTTATTTAATGTTTGTTACCTAAATGCTCAATTTATGACAAGCCCACCATTGAAGCTATCAGAGCCATTCTTATGGGAATGCTGAAGCCTATTTGTTTAAAGTATAATTCATGCTCAGTTTTATCTATCTCAAAATCAAACTCGCCTTCAAACCTTGGTAGTGAATGCATTATTCCTATTGTCCTGCCATATTTTTCTTTTGCCTTTTTAAGAGTATCTAACTTTATATAATAATTTTTAGCTTTCTTCATAAATATTTCTCTCGCATCCTGTCCCTTGGGAACGCTGCATCCAGGCAAATATACTAAAGAACACTCCATCAATAGCTCTTCCTGCTCTTTTTCACTTAAATCAAAGTGCTCTGTATATTTGCACCCTGTTTCATCCAGCTTCTGACGTATTGTCTCCGGTGTTCTTAATTCACTTGGTCCTGAGTAAACTATTTCTGCTCCCAGCCTTGCCAGTCCCATTGCAAAAGATTGTCCGCTTCTTGCCCTTGTTAAGTCAGGTGATGTAACCATTACCTTTACTCCTTCCAAGTTTCCGAGTGCTCTATAGGCAGTATACATATCCAGCAATCCCTGCGTAGGATGTGTTATATTTCCATATCCACAGCTTATTACAGGTACATTTGCAGATGGCAGGTCATCAAATATAGTAGTATCATTATAATGCCTCAATGCAATTATGTCTGAATATTCTGAAACAACTCTCAAGGTATCAGATAATGATTCATCCTTAGCTACTGATGAATTTGTCAAAGGGCTGGATTCGCTTATTACACTTCCGCCCAATCTCATCATGGCTGTTTCAGTTGAAAACCTGGTTCTTGTACTTGGCTGGAAAAACATTGTGCAAAGTACTTTCCCTTCTAAAAGATTGATTTTACTTTTATGAAATGGTTCAAATATTTCTGCTGCTTTAAATAGGCTGATTAACTGTTCCTTGCTTAAGTCTGTAAGAAAGTTAAGGTTTTTCCCCTTAAGTTCTGTTTTTTCCAGATAGTCATTTAATTTTAAGGTTTTAAATTCACTGGTAATTGCCATATAATATTCCTCCGTTATAATTCTTATGTTATATTATTTCGTCTCTGTTGCAGTCTTTAGAATAAATGTATGTAAATCTTTCTCTTCCTGTTGCATAACAACCTTGCTGAACAAACGGTGCCATCCAGAGAAAATCATCCTTCTTAACCTGTATCCACTGATCACCCAGTTGATAAAACCCTTGTCCGTTTGTAATATACGCACTGTGCTCCTGAACATGTGTCTCTATAAAGGGATGGCATCCGGCAGGTTCAAAACTAAGTATGTGCATATTCATGTCAAACCCAATATGTGTTGGCAATAAATCCTTTACAAACATATTATCCATGCCGTCATATTCTCTTTCCTGTATATCATTGACATTTCCCGTAAAAATCTCCGCCTTGTGCCCTTCAAGTTCAACATATTTTTGCTTATAAAGAAGTATCCTGTAAGTTCCGTTAGAATTATTAAATAGCTCCATATACTTATCTGCCGGTACAAAAACATAACCTCCCTGTGACAGTTCAAAACTTTCAGCACCCACCTTTACTGTAAGAATGCCTTCGCCATCCATAAAATAAACAAAAGTCTCTACTCCATTTCCTCCAAAGGGGACAGTTGTCCTTGCTCTGGGACTTACTGCTGATACATAAAAAACACTTTGTGCTCCCATTTTGGGAGAAGTAAGAATTGTTGTCTTAAACCCTTCAAATCCGGGTATTACGTTTATTACTCTTCCTTCAGGCGGCAAAACCGCATATTGTCCACATTTAATAACTGCTCTTGACTCTAGAAAATCTTTTGGATATCCCATTGCTTCCTCCTTAAATTCTTTTATATATTGTAAATTTAAATTCAATAGTTTTCATTATCACAATCTGATAAAATGTTACATTATCTTTCTCATATTATGCAGATTACCCATATATTAATTTCTCATTTCATTATAATGCTATACCTATTCTAATAGCATATTATTTACCAATTAAGAAAGACTGCTAATATTAAGTTAGCAGCCTTTCTTGTACAGTACATTACTCCATTACATAGGCAAAGCCAGTGTGCCGCTATCCCATACGACTTTACCCCTGAGAATGGTCTGGAAAACTACACCCCTGAATTTTTTACCTACATATGGACTATGTTTATGCTTATACAGGAGATCTCCCTCTTTCAGTGTAAAAGATTTTCTTAAATCAACCAGAACCAAATCTGCATCACTACCTATTGCAATTACCCCCTTGCGTGGATATAATCCAAATCTCTTCGCTGGATTAAAGGAAGTTATACGAGCGATTCGTTCAAGTGGAATTCCACGTTTGAAATAGCCTTCTTCCAAAAGTACAGATAATGTTGACTGAGCACCGGAGATACCTCCCCACACATCAAATATACTCTGATTTTCAGTGAGTGTTTTCATATAAACAGGAGCAGGAGAATGATCAGACCCGATAGTATCAATTTCTCCATTTTTTAAAGCTTCCCATAATGAATCAACATGTTCTTGTTCACGTAAAGGCGGAGCACATTTCGCAAATGAGCCAATCCTTTCAAAATCATCTATATTGAGTGCCAAGTAGTGTGGGCAAGTTTCTACTGAAATATCAACACCACGTTTTTTAGCATCTGACACATATTTAATTGTCTCTCCATTGCTAACGTGCAAAATGTGTACCTTACAATTGGTCACCTCAGCAAATGCTGCTGCTTTCACTACTGACTCCACTTCGGAAATTACAGGTCTGCTGTTTACATAATCCCTGATGGTGACCTTGCCAAGCCTATTGCAGGATTGAGCAAGCCTTCTGCAAATACTTTCATTTTCAGCATGTAGGGATAGAATTGATCCAATCTGTGCAATCTTTGCCATACCTTCTAACAATTCACTATCACTTAAACATGGAAACTCTTTAATTCCACTGTCGGACATAAATCCTTTAAACCCAATGACTCCTGCTTTCGCCAATTCCTCCAGATGTTCAATATTGTCAGGAACCAATCCTCCCCACAGGTAATAATCAATTATAGATTTTTTGTCAGCACATTTCTTTTTATTAATAAATTCTTCAACAGTGGTAACAGGAGGATCACTATTAAGAGGCATATCGAAAAATACAGTAACTCCTCCGGCTGCCAGGCTCCTTGAACCGGTGTAGATTCCTTCCCACTCTGTCCTTCCGGGCTCATTAAAGTGGACATGGCTATCAATCAGTCCCGGAAATATATATAACCCCGTTGCATCTATTTCCTTATTACCTCTTCTGTATTCAGGAATTTTCTCGTTTATTTCTTCAATCTTTTGATTTTTTATTCCTATATCAGCTTTAAATATACTTTCATGTGTAACTATATTTCCGTTACGAATAATAATATCGTATTTTTTTGTATCCATGCCTAATCTCCATATAATCAGGCTTTGATACGGATTGTTTCAATAGGTGTATGGCAAGTCAGATTTTCATATCCATCTTCTGTAACAACATAGCAATTTCCAATATTAGCTCCTGCTACCATTGCCTCTGTCCACTGAGGATGCAGTACAAATGCCAGACCAGGTTGGCAAATATCCGTATTGTGAGATGTTACATTGAACTTAGTAGGGTTACCATGCATTCCAATGCCATGTCCTAAATTAGGGTTATGAGGACCAATCGCCGGTGAGGCCTGGGGCGGATATACATGCATAAGTTTTCGTCCATAACGCTCAATATCTACATTCTCAACATATTGCAAGGGAATTTCTATAGCAGATAGATCATCATTAGGTGCCCAGTTGTAAGGCATAGTTGCCGTTATATCATCTTTTATATATCCCTTTTCTATAAATATTGAAAACCCAGCTTTATTTATATCACAAATGGGTACACCAGGCTTAATAACTTTCTCTGCACGACGCAAGGACTCTGCACATATCTCAAGAACCTCTTCCTGCTTAGGGGTAATATCTCCCACAGCAATCATTCGGGCTGCCTGAGCTGTGTATCCACGATACGATATACCGGAAACATAAAAGTTAATTAAGTCACCCGGAACTATCGTATGTCCATACGCCTTTCCAATATGAGTTCCCCACTTATTTACTCCAATCTGATATCCATCAGCATTTTCTCCGCCTCGAGCCAGCTGTGCAAACGAAAATGCGGCATACAGCTCCCAATCTGTAACTCCGGGTTTGCATGCATGGCACGCCGCTTGGAATCCAATATCCATCAACTGGGCGGAGGCACGAATTTGATCAATTTCATTTTTAGTTCTAAGCCGCTGCATATCAAGTATTACATGGGTTTCATTAACAAATTTTGCTTTTGGCAACATTTCTTTAAGGGCATTCCAGTACTTGCCTGATGTATCATCTCCTATAATACCAATGCTTGCATTATTATAGCCTAAATCTGTCAGAACCTTCGTAACGCCTTCAACAAGTTTCTCGTCCGATGATGCCTGACGACCTGAGTACTCTCGGCCAAGTGCTCCAACCTGATACAGTTTTTCAACTCCTACTGCTTCACCCCAAGAAGGCGGAAGAAGAACGGCCTGAGTATAAAAAGAAAACAATTGAAGTCCCTTGCTGGAATCAGTAGGGATAATCAATATACCCTCACGATTCCAATCACATGCGTACCTTAAGTACTTATTGGAGGTATGAAAATTTTTAGAACCATTTGTATTAATGAGAGTAACATCATGTTCCCCAATCGTCGCTTCTCGACGTATATGTGCAATCCTATCATAAAATTCTTCCTCAGGAATTGCCATTGGTGGCACAAATTCAAAATCAGGCTCAAATCCTTCCAACAACTTTTCACAATTCATAAATGACATCCATTCCAACTCCTTTATTTATTATTTATTATAATGGTAGAATATTTACAAATAAGTGCCATAATAAGGCACTTAAAGTATTCAACTTATTGATCTGTTTACCTATATTTACTTAGTATGGCTTAATACACAAAGATTCTATCCAAAATCAAGAATCAATATTTGACTTTTTCTCTCTGGAAAAAATAACCGTCCCCACTACAGCAGTGAGCATTAGCCCTATACCAACAATATAAATTGGAACCTTATTGTTATAAAGCAGAAAACTTGCTGCAAATGGCAAGAGGAGGTAATTCCAGAAAAATACCGCATTATATACACCTAAAGCTTCGTAAATACAAGATTGATTTTCAGGATCAACGGCTCGAATTAATGAAAGACCTTGAGCATTAGAACCTGTGCACATACCATATACCATTAGAGCTTTCTCAAACCACTGAGGATGATTAACTTTCTTGAGCCATGCAAAAATAAATATAGCGGATAAAGCACATAAAATCAAAGAATACAAGAATAATGGAGCAAATAACTTACTAATAATATCCAAACGAATAGATGCACAAGCACCCAGTATAATCATTTCCAATGTAAAATTACTTATTGCAGTGATAGTAGGCTTATCAACATATTTGTCGAGCTTAGTTTTCCTAATAATAGGCCACAATATCATACCGCCAATTAGACCATAAAGCATTGGGCTGACTTTTCCCAAGACAGGTATAACACTAATAAGAACTTTAAAAATTATTTCTCCTAACTTAATTGCTACGGCTATAATACCAAGCTGTAATGCAATACCTGTTACATTGCTGGGGTTTACCGTGGTTTTACCAAGAGGTGTACGCTTGTCCTCAGGTAATACACCACGGAAGAAATATTTTGGTTGCTCAGTAACGCCTTTTGTAAATGTTGCCCAACCGTGACGGGCACCATAATTTGCAATAACCATGCCAGGAATTATTGCTATCAGCACACCCATTGTCGCCAAAAGCATACCAATGCTCAAAACGCCCTGCGTATTGGTAGCGTCAATAATTTCAGAAACCACAGGAATACTGCCGTGCGAGCCAAAGAATGCCGCTACGCCCAGCAATCCCCAGCCATCAGGCAATCCCGGCCAAAATTTGATAAAAAATTCTCCCAAAATTATACCAAGTATCATCTGGAAACCGTACACAGTCATATTTGCGAAGGTGAAATCCAGATGTTGGTATATTCTCTTAGCAGATACAGTAACACCTATAGGCACACATGCCATCATGATTCGCATACCAAAGCTTGAAATTTCTGTAAAGGCTGCAGGAATTTCAATTAGCCCCAAAACTTGCGGTCCCAAAATCAGACCGATAAAACCTCCGAATAAACTTGCCGGTAACAGAGCTTTTTGTAATGGAGGAATTAATTCTCGGATTGCGACACCTGCAATTAAAAGTACACCAAATAGAATCAACGCATTAAATATTTCTAACATAATAACCTCCTTGAAATTTGAAATCCATTTAAATAAAATAAAAATGTTTCTTATTTAAGACATCGCTAACTGTCCTAAAGCAACTAAAATTCACTTCATAAATGAATTGATTTACAACAGTATCGAAATCTAAAACAATAATTTCGCCTCCTTTTTATAAGTTATATCTTTGTATCCTTTACAAAATATAATAACCCGTGAAAAGCGGGGTATTTATCATATTTCTAATGTTTAAAAGATTTAAAAGGTTTAAAAGGTTTACGGTTTTATTTCTATTTGCTTTACATTTTATATTTTATATGAGTCCGTTATTTTTTTCATTATCTTAATATGGCAAATAATTGTTCTAACTTTAGTACTATGTGTTAATAATAGTGGTCTGCCATTAAATATCAATAAAAAAGCCTGATTTTAAATTTCAAATCAGGCTTTTTATTATACTATTTATGCTGTTCTGTATATAAAATCAATGCAATATATTCCAGGTCACAATCTCCGATATTCTCTATGCCGTGAGAATCTCCATCGAAACATACCATGCAATCTCCCGGTCCCAGTATATCTTCTCTTCCATTATCACTTACCTTTGCTTTTCCCTTTAGAAAATAATATACTTCATTATCACCTGTATGTTTATGATAGCCTATTGAACACCCTACCGGAATTATGCTAACCCCAAAAAGCCTTCCTACGCCGTTGCTTTCCTCTTCCTCCAGGAAATTAATGACTTTTATTGTGCCTCGACCTCCCTTTAAATTAGGTTCGTTCTTAAGTCTCAGCTCATTTGCTTTCTTAATCATTTTATATTACCCCTTATAGTTTATTTACAGTTTATATTTACATTTTTTCTAACAGAGTTTTAAGACCTATGCCTTTTTCATATTTATAACCTAATTTAATCAAAGTTCTTTCTATGGCAGCAATTGATGAATAAACAGTGTGGTCATCTATATTGCCCATATGTCCAATTCTGAACATCTTACCTGCATACGCAGCCAATCCGCCTGCAACCATAACTCCCTGTTCTGCCAACTCTTTTCTGAATTCAGCGTCATTTATCCCTTCCGGATACAGTACATTGGAAAGTGTTGAGCATCTGTTTCCTTTCTTTGCAAGAACTTTAAAGCCCATTGCTTCAAGTGAAGCATTCACAGCGTTTGAAACTCTCATATGTCTTTCATATCTTGCTTCAATGCCCTCTTCGTTTATCAATCTTACTGATTCTTTAAGAGCCCATATCATATTTACTGCCGGTGTTGCATAATACTTAGAGGGATCATTCATTATAGGAATCCATTTTTCAAAATCTATATAAAATTCAGGTATTGTTCCTAAAGCTTTTCTTCTTGCAAGAGCTTTTTTGCCTGCCCATAATATTGCTAAGCCTGGTGCTACGCCAAAGGCTTTCTGTGAACCTGTAAATAATATATCTATTCCCATTGGGTCAACATATTCTCTCTCTCCTACAGTTGCAGCAACCCCATCAACTATATAAACAGTTTCAGGAAATTTTTTCATCATAGTTCCTATTTCCTGGATAGGAGCTACAGCACCGGTAGCTGTATCAACATGTGTTACTGTTACAGCTGCATAATTTTTCTCACTCAATTTACTTTCTATTGCGTCTGCAGGCACTACTTCTCCCCATGGAGCCGATAAAACATCTACTTCCAGACCCTTTCTTTGGCATAAATCAATAAATCTGTCTCCAAAGAATCCGTTGCTTACAATTAATACGTTGTCGCCTCTCTTAGTAACATTTGCGATTGCCATTTCCATTGCCATAGTACCCGTCCCGGCAACTACAAAGCATTCTCCGTCAACCTTCAGCAGCTTCTTTAAATCTACAACCAATTCTTTAAAATCCTTTACGAACGCAGGATCTCCAAAAGCTACTGTCTCTCTGCCCATTTGATCAGTTATGGATCTAACGGTAGGTGTAGGTCCGGGTATCATTACTAATTTTTGATTTTTCATAGTTTTACTCCTTTAATAATTATTTCATCAAGTGAAATTTGATTTCATCATATTTATTATACTATTAGGCTTGAAATATGTCAAGAATTTAACCTGTTTAATTATTAATTTTTTGTAACCCTTGTAATGCTTAATTTATTTGAAATCTAAGGTTGAGAATAATCATGAACTTATACGACACATTTTAATTAATGCATTAGGTATCGAAATTTATAATTACGGAATATTGATTTAATATTTATAATGTGATAATATTGAATTCATAAGACTTCTGACTTTGGAGGGAATCGTGTCTAATAAATTAACAAAAACTAATCAGTCCGTCGAAAAAATGTTTCAAATTATAGAGGTAATGGCAGAAAGTAGAGAGCCAATGCGCCTACAGGATATTGCCTCACATGTAGATATGCCTACAAGTACAACTTTAAGGCTTATTAATACATTGATGAATTGCGGTTATGCAAACCAGGATCCCCTTACGTTGAGATATTCACTTTCTCTTAAATTCATGTATATCGGGAGTTTGGTAAATTCTCAAATCAATATAAGGGATGTGGCACATCCCTACCTGGTGGAACTTTCAAGGAAGTGTAAAGAATCTGTATGCTTAGCCATTGAACAAAACATGGAAGTTGTATATATAGATGTGATAGACGGACCGGATGGTATGCTTAAAATAACTCAGCGTATCGGAAAAGTTGCTCCAATGCACAGCACCGGTGTAGGCAAATTAATGCTTCTCAACTACGATTCAGAAAGTCTGGATTGTATGATTTCATCAAAAGGTCTTATAGCTTTAACACCAAATACAATTACCTCCAAGCAGGATTTGCTTGCTGAACTTGGAAAAGTTAAAAAACAAGGATATGCACTTGATGACGAGGAATGTGAACTTGGTGCACGCTGTCTGTCTGTGGGAATAAAAGATTATACAAAAAAAATTGTTGCCGGTATAAGTGTTTCCGGTCCAACCACACGTATGACAATGGATTATATAGAAAAAATTAAAGATGAAGTATTGGAAACATCAAGAATAATTTCAGAGATTCTTTCTTACAACGAACAGTAATTTTATAAAAGCTGCTGTACCGCACGGTACAGCAGCTTTTCATATTCAATTCTTAATAATTTCTGTTTTGTTTACTAAAAAACCTTTCATCTGTAATCAAAAAAAATTTGCAAATATTGGCGCAAGCACCACCGTCAGCAGTCCTGAAACTGCAATTGACAGGCTGCTCACCGCTCCCTGGGCTTCTCCAAGTTCAAGAGCCTTTGTTGTACCTATGGCATGGGAGGATGTGCCGAAGGCCAGACCTACAGAAATAGGATTTTTTATTTTAAATAATCTGCACACGCCTTCTCC
>ENA-UOOK01005582-UOOK01005582.1-fermentation-metagenome-genome-assembly--contig:-NODE-5582-length-12556-cov-4.508599_pt1 | contig 12556 bp, 13 predicted proteins | sample MGYA00245777_ERZ724023 | MGnify/ENA primary metagenome ERZ724023 (study PRJEB28704, sample SAMN03018312) | fermentation metagenome | biome: anthropogenic terrestrial biome; feature: soil; material... | reverse complement strand
GATGATCGTGATCTCGATCTCTTCCCAGAATCTACGCGCGCTGATGGCCGGGCTCTCGAAATATCCGCTCGCCGGGAAGACCATCGTGCTGTGCATGAAGGGGATCGAGGCGAAAACGGGGAAGCGCCTGACCCAGGTGACGGAGGAATTCGTTTCCCCCGAAACGCCGGTGGCCATCTGGGTCGGCCCCGGCCACGTGCAGGATTTCCTCGCGGGCATCCCGAACTGCATGGTGATCGACAGCAAGGACGAGGAGACGAAAACCAGGCTGGTCGGCGCGTTTTCGAGCGGCCTCATCCGCTTTTACTACGGGAGGGATCTGATCGGCAACGAGATCGGCGCCGCGTCGAAAAACGTGATCGGCATCGCCGCCGGCATGCTGGACGGCCTGAACAAAACGGCGCTCAAGGGTGCGCTGATGTCGCGCGGCACGCGGGAGATCGCCCGGCTGATCGGGGCGATGGGCGGAAAAGAGATCTCGGCGTACGGGCTGGCCCATTTGGGCGACTATCAGGCCACGGTGTTCTCGCCGTTCAGTCATAACCGCGCGTTCGGCGAGCAGTTTGTGCGCGGCGTGCCGTATGAAAAGCTGGCCGAGGGCGTGGAGACGACGTCGGCGCTTTTGCTGCTGTCGGACCGCTACGGCGTGGAGCTTCCCATCTGCCGCGCGGTGGATTCGGTCATCACCGGCGGCCAGAAGGCCGACCGGGTGCTGTCGGACCTGTTCCTGCGCAGCCTGAAGAAGGAATTCTGACGGCGGGCTTCTTGTTTGATGCTTTTCTTCCCGCCGCAGGCGGCTGAAAGAACATTATTCTGCGGTTCGATGAAAGAAAAATGGAAAGAATTATAAAGAATAAAAAAGGGAAACGGCCGTACGACTTTTTCCCGCGGGAAGGAATGTTTTATGATGAGTCAGGTTCCTGAGACCTGTAACGGAAACTGCGGTTCGTGTTCGGCGGACTGCGCGTCGAGAAAGGCCGGGCCGGGGTCGATGCGGGAGAAGCCGAACCCCGCGAGCAGCGTAAAAAAGGTGATCGGGGTGGTCAGCGGAAAGGGCGGCGTCGGAAAATCGTTTGTCGCCGGAATGCTGGCCGTCCTCCTGAACCGCAGGGGGTATCATACCGCCGTGCTCGACGCGGATATCACCGGCCCGTCGATCCCGAAAATGTTCGGGATCCATGAGAAGGCGACGGGGGACGAGAAAGGCCTCTGTCCCGTTTCTACCGGCACCGGGATCGACGTGATGTCCATCAACCTCCTTCTGGATGAGGAAAGCGCGCCGGTCGTGTGGCGCGGGCCCCTGATCGCGGGAGCGGTCCGGCAGTTCTGGACGGATGTCGTCTGGAAGGATGTCGACTTTCTGTTTGTGGACATGCCGCCCGGCACGGGCGACGTTCCGCTCACGGTGTTCCAGTCCATCCCGGTCGACGGGATCGTCGTCGTCACGTCGCCGCAGGAGCTTGTCTCCATGATCGTTTCCAAGGCGGTCGGCATGGCGGAGATGATGAGCGTGCCGATCCTCGGCATCGTGGAGAACATGAGCTGGGTCCGGTGCCCCGGATGCGGAAGGAAAATTTCCGTTTTCGGGGAAAGCCACGCCGATTCGGTCGCCGAAAAGTACGGCCTGAAAGTCCTTTCGCGCCTTCCGATCGACCCGGAGGCGGCGCGGGCCTGCGATAGGGGGGAAGCGGAGAAGGTTTCCGCCGAATGGCTCTCCGCCGCCGCCGACGTGGTGGAGCACGCCTGAAAAGAGCGTTCCGCTTCCTGCGGAACGATTTGTGACGCTTCACAAAAACCGGGCGCTTCTTTTATGAAATTCCGACAACCCGTAAAAATTTTCGAATTTGAAAAAATTCGTGGACATGTGACGGAAATGGATGTATAATATTCACCAAGTAAAAAATTGTTTCATTGCGGCACACTTTGAAAAAGCTGTTTCAAAGTGTGCTTGTTTTAAGCCCGGACAGCATATGTTAGGAGGAATTTATGAAGCACCTGATTGACCCGCTCGACTTTTCCGTGGAAGAGACGGTGGAGCTTCTCGACCTTGCGGACCGGATCGCGGAAAACCGCGCGGCCTATGCCCACGCCTGCGACGGCAAGGTCCTGGCCACCCTGTTTTACGAGCCGAGCACGCGAACGAGGCTCAGCTTCGAAGGGGCCATGCTCCATATGGGCGGCAGTGTGCTGGGGTTCTCCTCGGCCGCCAGCAGTTCGGTATCCAAGGGGGAAAGCGTGGCGGATACCATCCGAGTGGTTTCCTGCTATGCGGATATCTGCGCCATGCGCCACCCGAAAGAGGGCGCGCCGCGGGTGGCGGCGAAGTATTCCAGGATCCCGGTCATCAACGCGGGCGACGGCGGGCATCAGCACCCGACTCAGACGCTGACCGACCTGATGACGATCCGTTCCAAAAAGAAAAGGCTGAGCGGCCTGACCATCGGGCTGTGCGGGGACCTGAAATTCGGCAGGACCGTGCATTCCCTGATGAAGTCGCTGGTGCGGTTCGGGGATATCCGGTTCGTGCTGATCTCCCCGGAAGAGCTGCGCGTCCCCGATTATATCATGCAGGATGTCGTCACGTCGCGCGGCACGCCCTGCCGTGTGGTGGAAAATCTGGAGGAGGTCATGCCGGAGCTGGACATCCTCTATATGACCCGCATCCAGAAGGAGCGCTTTTTCAACGAAGAGGATTATATCCGGCTGAAAGACAGCTGTATCCTGACCGCCGAGAAGATGAAGACGGCCAAGCCCGATCTCGCGGTGCTTCATCCGCTGCCCCGCGTGAACGAGATTTCGGTGGAGGTCGACGACGACCCGCGCGCGGCCTATTTCGAACAGGTGCAGAACGGCATGTATGTCCGTATGGCGCTGATGATGAAACTTCTGGGGGTGAAAGCATGCTGAACATCGACAGCCTGGAAAAAGGCATCGTGATCGACCATATCAAGGCCGGAACGGCCCTGAAGCTCTACAATCTGCTGGGGCTCGACGCGCTCGACTGCTGCGTCGCCGTCATCAAAAACGCGCGCAGCAGCAAGTACGGGAAAAAGGACATCATCAAGATCGACGGCAAAACCGACCTGAACCTTGACATTCTCGGCTTTATCGACCATAATATTACTATCAACGTAATCGATCAAGGAAAAATCGTTGAAAAACGGAGTCCCGTTCTGCCGAAGATCGTGAAGAATGTCATCAAATGCAAAAATCCGCGCTGCATCACCAGCGTGGAAAAAAACATCGATCACATTTTTCAGCTTTGCGACGACGAGACGCAGCGTTACCGCTGTATTTATTGCGAACAGGAGTTTCAATCATGAATATTTGGCGTGACATTTCCCCAAAGAGGATCAACCCGAAAGACTTTATCGCGGTCATCGAGATCCCGAAGGGGAGCAAGAAAAAGTATGAAATGGACAAGGAGACGGGCCTGCTGATTCTGGACCGCATCCTTTATACTTCGACCCACTACCCGGCCAACTACGGATTTATCCCGAGAACCTACGGTGACGACCTGGACCCGCTGGATGTTCTGGTGCTCTGCTCGGAGCCGCTGGATCCGGGCACGATGGTGCGGTGCTTCCCGATCGGCATGATTTCGATGCTGGACAGCGGCCGCAACGATCAGAAGATCATTTCCATCCCGTTCAGCGACCCTACCTTCAACCAGTACACCGACATCAGCGAGCTGCCGGGTCATATTCTGGAAGAGATGTCCCATTTCTTCAAGGTTTACAAAGAGCTCGAAAAGAAAGAGACCGCCGTCAAGGAAACCGGCGGAGCGGATGAGGCGGTCGAGGTCATCCAGGGCGCGATGGACAGCTTTGTGGAGCACTTTTGCCGGTAAAACCGGAACAAAATGAAAAGGCCGGCTTCCCGCCGGGGAAAAGAAAGGGGCGCGGGTCGTGAATCTGCTGGCGGCGTTTTTCACCGCTTTCTCCATGTATTCCATCCTTCCCGTTCCCAAAGTGGAATGGGGCCCCAAGAGCATGAAATATGCCATGTGCTTTTTTCCCCTGGTCGGCGTTGCTGTCGGCCTTTTTTTCTTTTTGTGGGCACAGCTTTCGGTCGTTTGGGGCCTCGGCGTTTTTCTCAGGTCGGCGGTATGCGTCTTTCTTCCGGTGCTTGTGTCGGGCGGCATCCACATGGATGGCTTCTGCGACACGATGGATGCGCTCTGCTCCCGCCAGCCCGCGGAAAAGAAGCTGGAGATCCTGAAGGATTCCCACGCCGGGGCGTTCGCCGTCATCGGCTGCACGCTCTATTTTCTTCTCTCCTTCGGGCTTTGGACGGAGCTTCGGCTGACAAAAGAGGCCGTGTGCGTGCTGGGGATCGGCTTTGTCCTGTCCCGCGCGCTGAGCGGCCTTTCGGTGGTGACGTTCCGCTGTGCGAAAAGCAGCGGGCTGGTGGCCGCTTTTTCCGACGCGGCGGCAAAGCGGCAGGTCCGTCTTGTCCTCATCTGTTACCTTGCGCTCTGCGCCGCAGGCCTGCTTTTCGTGCAGCCGCTTCTGGGCGGGGCGGTGCTTCTGGCCGCAGCGGCGGCCTTCTGCGTCTACCGCCGGGTCTCTTACCATGGGTTCGGCGGCACGACGGGCGACTTGGCCGGATGGTTCCTTCAGGTCTGTGAATTCCTGATGCTTCTTGGCGTCACGGCGGCGCAAAAGCTTCCGCAATAAAATTTTATAACACAAAGGGCCCTGTTTTCATGAAAACAGGGCCCTTTGTGTTTGTAAGGAACGTTTTCTTATTCCAGCGCCTGGGACAGGTCGTAAATCAGGTCGTCCGCGTGCTCGGTCCCGATGGAAAGCCGTATGGTGTTGGGCTTGATGCCGCTTTCCAGCAGCTCCTTTTCGTTCATCTGCGAGTGGGTGGTGCTGGCTGGGTGAATCACCAGGGATTTGACATCCGCCACATTCGCGAGCAGCGAGAAAATCTGGAGCCTGTCGATAAAATTGGTCGCTTCCTTCGCCCCGCCCTTGATTTCAAACGTGAAAATGGAGCAGCCGCCGTTCGGGAAATATTTCTCGTACAGCTTGTGGTAGGGGCTGTCCGGCACAGATGGATGGTTGACCCTTTCCACCTTGGGATGCCTGTGCAGGAAGTCGACGATCTTCAGGGTGTTCTGCACGTGGCGCTCCACGCGCAGGGACAGGGTTTCCAGCCCCTGAAGCAGCAGAAACGCGTTGAACGGGCTGATCGTGGCGCCGGTGTCGCGCAGCAGAATCGCGCGGGCTCTCGCCGCATAGGCGGCCGCGCCGACATCGCGGGTGAAGCTGATGCCGTGGTAGCTGGGGTTCGGTTCGGTCAGCTTCGGGAACTTTCCGGAAGCCGCCCAGTCGAATTTTCCGGAATCCACGATCACGCCGCCCAGGGTCGTGCCGTGGCCGCCGATGAACTTGGTGGCGGAATGGACCACCACATCCGCGCCGTGCTCGATCGGGCGCAGCAGGTACGGGGTGGCGAAGGTGCTGTCCACGATCAGCGGGATCCCGTGGCTGTGCGCGGTCTTTGCCACGGCGTCGATGTCGATCAGGTTGGAATTGGGGTTTCCGACGCTTTCGATGAAAACGGCCTTGGTGTTGTCCCGGATCGCCTCTTCAAAGCCGCCCGCTTTGTCCGGGTCGACAAAGGTGGCGGTGATGCCGTATTCGGACAGGGTGTGCGCGAACAGGTTGTACGTGCCGCCGTAAATGGTCGTGGCGGAAACGATATGGTCACCGGCCCCCGCGATGTTCAGGATGGCGTAGGTGACGGCCGCGGCGCCGGAAGCGGTCGCGAGCGCCGCCACGCCGCCTTCCAGCGCGGCCATGCGCTCCTCAAAGACGTTCTGGGTGGGGTTGGTCAGGCGGCCGTAAATGTTGCCGTTTTCCTTCAGCCCGAACCGCGCAGCTCCCTGCTCGGAATCCCTGAAAACATACGAGGTGGTCTGGTAGATCGGCACCGCGCGGGCATCCGTCGCCGGGTCCGGCGTTTCCTGCCCCGCGTGGAGCTGAAGAGTCTCAAATTTCCATTTCCTTTTTTCTCTGTTCATTTGTTCCACTCTTTCTGCTGATTTTTTATGGAAGGGCCGATGGCCCCGTTCCTCGTTTTTGATTGTTTCCCAATAAGGTCCAAGCCCAGTTTAAAAAATCCCGGCGGAAAAGCCAAGGACGCAAAAGACAGCCCGCACAGGCGGGGGTGTCCCCGCCGCGCGGCGGAGCTATTTGTCCTGCTTTTTCACCTTTTCCCGCGCGGCTTTCGCGGCGGCTTTCAGCCGCGCGAAGGATTCCGGCGAGCGGATGGAGCTCATCTGGGGGAACGCGTTCAGGATACGGCGGTGGATGTGCGGGATCTTTTCCAGATATGCCTGCCGGCTGCGCAGCAGGGAAATCCGCGCGCGAATCTCGGCGTTGATCAGGTTCTGGATAAACTCCTTCAGGCTCTCCGCGCTTTCCAGCCTGGTGGCGTCCGCCTTTTCCTTCAGGACGTCCATCATCCGGCTGAAATTCTGCAGGCTGTCCGATTTCAGCTCCTGGGCGCGGCTGCTCAGCTCGTCCAGGGTCTGCTCCATCGTGTACAGGCTCAGGTCTTTCACGCCGGCCGTCTTTTCCCGGATCTCGTCGAGCACGAGCTGAAGCTGCCGCGTCTTGCCGCCGAGCTGCAGGATGTTGGTTACGGTGATGATGCCGTCGGCGAAGTAGTAAACGGTCAGCCCGCCCGCGAGCACGGGCGCCGCCGGGTACGGAAGGGCGGCTGTCGCGGCGGCGGCCAGCGGATGGATCACTTTGATCAGGAGCACCGACATCAGCCCGAACAGAAGCGAGTTGTGAAGGCAGATGCGCCCGTGAAGGTTGAATCTGTGCTTGGAATAGTCCCACCAGGTGGCGTGGAACAGCTTTTCCAGCAGATAGCCGGTGGCGTATTCCAGCGCCGAGGTCAGGATCATGCCACCCAGAAACAGGAACGCAAAGTCCCACGGGAACGGCAGCTTCCCCGAAGCCGGCAGCAGCGCCGTGATGTTCAGAAGGGCCCCGAACCCGTATACCGGGCAGAAGGGGCCGTTGAGGAACCCGCGGTTGATGAACCGTTTTTCCGGAATGGAACAGTAGATGCTTTCGCACAGCCATCCCAGAAAGCTGTACATGGTAAATAAAAAAACCAGACTGATAAACGTCTCCATACTGAAAAATCCCCTGAATCGATTTGCTTTTTCTATTAAGTTTAGACAGTCCGGCGGCGTTTGTCAATCGTTCCGTTCCGGGCGGGGGCATCCCGGCCCACAAGGCTTTTGAGCCAGCGGACATCCTCGGCGCCCAGGCTGCCGCAGGCCCGCAGAAGGGCGTAATAGAAAACCGAGGAGATCAATACCTGAACCGCCGTGCGCTGCATCGCGGAGAAACCGGCGAACAGCGGGGCGTGAAAAAGAAGCGCCGCCAGAAGCACGGAAAGCGCTGCGCACAGCGCCGGCTTCACCACCCAGTTCACGGGCGCCACCTGAAGCTTCGCCACCTTGATCAGCCGGTGTATGCTCAGGGAAGCGTTGAAGATCGTGCTGAAAAACAGGACGCCGATATATCCTTTCAGGCCATAAACGGGGATTAGGGTGTAGATAAGCAGAACGCGCAGGACGGAATCGGAAAAATTGTATTTCAGCGAGCTGAGCTGCTGATCCAGGCCCTTCAGAATGCTGTCCACCACATTGTCCAGGTACATCAGCGGCACGAGCGGGGCCAGAATCCGCAGGACGGTTCCGGTCTGTTCATTGCGGTAAAACGCCAGGCCGATGTCGGGGGAAAAGGCAAAAAAGACGCCCGTGACGAAAAAGGAGAACAGCAGCGTCATCTGCATGGCGCGGCAGGCCGTGCGCTCGATCGCCCGGCTCTTTCCGGCGGCGTTCGCCTCGGCCATTTCCGGGATCAGCAGGGAGCACAGCGCCGTGAGAAAAGCCGAGGGAAAAAACAGCACCGGCATCACCATGCCCTGGATGATGCCGTACTGCGCCAGCGCGTTCTGCTCGTTCGCCCCGTTCTTTTTCAGCCCCACGGGGATCAGGATGTTTTCGATCGCGCTGAGAATGGTCCGCGCCGTATAGCCGGTCATGGCGGGCAGGCCGATGTGGACGATCTGGCGCAGCACGCCTTTGCCGTGCGGGTGGCGGGAGCGGAATGCGCGGGTGTCATGCCGGTACAGCAGAAAATAAAAAAGGAAGGATGCGATCTCCCCGGCCGTGGAGCCGAGCATGATGGCGCAGCAGGCGCCTTCCAGCGTCTGGGGCGCGAACCGGAAAAAGAGGGCCGCGACGATGCCGACGGTGCTGAACTGCTCCAGAAGGTCCGCCGCGGCGGGGCGGAGGGCGCTGCGCATCGCGATGAAGTAGCCGCGCAGGCACGCAGAGACGGCCATAAAGGGCAGCCCCGGCGCCAGAATCCGGAGCGGGAGCGCGGCCTGCGGATTTTCTAGCAGCCGCCCGGCGATCAGGGGGGCGAAAAAGAACAGGGACGTCCCCGCGAGCAGGCTGAGCGTCAGGGCGCAGGCGACGCATTTTTTCACCGCGTTTTTGGCGTAGCCGGGGTCGTTCCGGCCCGTCGCCTCTGCCACCAGGCGTGTGACGGCAAGGCTGATCCCCGACGTGCAGACGGTGACGGCCAGAATGAACACGGAGAGGATGAGCTGATAAAGCCCCATACCGGCCGCGCCGATTTTTTCCGTGATAAAGACCCGGTAGCCGATGTTCGTCATGCGCATCAGCAGGGAGCTTGCGGTCAGGATAACGGCGTTTATTACAAAGACCCTTTTTTTCATCAAACCAAACACCTTTTTCTGTCGATCAGCGTGGGCGGTCAGTTAAATGTATTCGGGTCCTTGGGAAAAATATGTACAATTCCTTTTTCATCGTGTACAATGGACAGGAATGCAGAAGAAAGAAGGAACGATATGGACTGGACGGAAGTAACGGTTGAAGTCGCGGCGGAAAACGCCGGCCCCGCCGGGGACATCGCACAGATGGCGGCGCCGCACGGGATTTATATCGAGGATTATTCGCACCTGGAGCAGGAGGCGCGGGAGATCGCGCATATCGACCTGATCGACGGGGAGCTTTTGAAAAAGGACCGCACGAAGGCGTGGGTCCACCTTTATCTCGAGCCCGGGGAAAACCCGGCGGAGGCCGTCGCGTTCCTGGGCGAGCGGTACCGCGCGGCGGGGATCGCGCACGTCATTTCCACTTCGGACTGCGCGGAAGAGGACTGGATCAACAACTGGAAAAAATATTTCAAGCCGATGCCTGTGGGGAAGAAGCTTCTCATCCGCCCGACCTGGGAGGACGAGTACGAGGCCGGGGACCGCAAGGTCCTGAATCTGGAGCCGGGCGTTGCGTTCGGCACGGGGACGCATGAAACGACGCGGATGTGCCTGGAACTGCTGGAGCGGTACGTTTCGCCCGGCTGCGCCATGCTGGATGTCGGGTGCGGAAGCGGCATCCTCTCCATCGCGGCGCTCCTGCTCGGCGTGGGTTCCGCCGTCGGGGTGGATATCGACGAGCTGGGCGTGAAAACCGCGGCGGAAAACGCGCGGATCAACGGCTTTTCCGACCGGTTCACGGCGATCCGCGGGAGCCTGACCGATCGGGTGACCGGCACGTTCGATCTCGTCGCGGCCAACATCGTCGCCGACGTCGTCATCGAGCTTTCGGCGGACGTCGGCCGGTTCCTGAACCCCGGGGCGGTGTTCCTCGTCAGCGGGATCATAGACGACCGGGAGCCGGATGTGCTCGCCGCCATCAAAAACCGGTTTTCCGTAGTTGAACGGAAGGAAGAAAAAGGCTGGGTTGCCATGGCCCTCCGCCCGCTTCCGCCGGGGGCGTGAAGAACGCAAAAGCGCTTAAAAGGAGCGCCTGTAAAAGGGCTGAAGCGGAGCAGAAAAGGGAGGCGGGCCCGTTTTGGAACGGACCCGCCTCCCTTTTGCCCAGTTTAGAGGAACGGCACCGTGCGGGCGCAAAAAACAAATGCGCCCCGCAAAGCTGCGGGCATGAAGGATGCGCAACAACCAGGTAGGGTCACTCAAACTCCACGTCGCCGCCTCTTGACATACTGCTTTTGAACTCGCTCAGGGTTTTGAACTGACAGGCATCTCCGTTAACCGTCAATTTCATAGGGCTCTCTCCTTTATTTAAGACTTAATCCCATCCTGATAGATGAGAATTTCAAGGAATGAGGACAGCAGATTGCCGCCGGTGATCAGTTCAAAATCCGGGCCGCCTTTGCCGCGGCCGATCCGCAGGGCCTGTAAAACCGCCATTTTGCAGTGGCTTTCCGGCTGTACCTTGATTTCATATTCAATGCCGTTGATATTCATGCCCACGGTATAGCTCGCGTTCAAAGGCTCCGCATGCGCTTTTTCCATTAGGGCTTTGTGAAAATCCTCAAATTGACGGGGATTTAACTGCCGAACGATCATAATGACAGCGCTTCCTTTCTTTTTTTCGTTCCGTGCTTGCAGAAAGGAAGACGGTACGGTATAATAAAAATTACCGTACAGGCTTCGGCCTGTGCGCGTGGGTGGCTGTTGGTGCATTCTTGATCGGAGGCGCCAACAGCTTTACTTTTCTTCCTTAAGGTCTTTTAAAATCAAACCAAGAACATAATCTTTCAGAGTAATTCCTTCTGTAGCAATCTTGATCTTTATTCTGCGGTAAAGTTTTTCATCGACCTTAAAGTTGATCGCTTTATCCAAGCTGTAACCTCCTTCCTGATTACTACACTACTATATTTCTACAAAAATGTCAAGAAAAATTTTCCAGAGGGAAAGCTGTTGCACGCTTGCAGAAAGGAAGACGGTACGGTATAATAAAGTTGCCGTACAGGCTTCGGCCTGTGCGCGTGGGTGGCTGTTGGTGCGCTTTGACGGGGGCGCCAACAGCCGTTTATTTTTGCTTTTTTTCAAAATACTCCGAGAGGATGACCCGAACCAAAGCCGCCAGAGAGATTCCCTTTTCCTCGCTTTCGACTTTCAGATTTCCATAGAGCTTTTCGGAAATTTTGAAATTCAACCGATTCTCGTTCAGAATGTCACCTCCTTTATACTGCCATATTACTGCTTGATTAGCAGCTTGTCAAAAAAATTTTTCAGAGAAAAAGCCGTTCCGCCACGTCTTTTGAAATCAAACATTAGGCCTTGTTTGTAAAATCCAAAGTCTTGTCTGTTTCGGCTAAAACCGCGCCTGCCTGCGTCAAAAATACTCGGAATACGGAAAGTATTCCTGCGCTTTTTTCTTTGCCAGCCACAATTTTATCTCGAAAATCCGTCGATTTTTAATTTACAAACAAGGCCTAAGCTTTTAGAAAAAATCTCTGAAAGGCTGATACATTTGTATAGATATACCTACTTTATATTACATATGATTGAATGTAAAGTTAAGACATTTACTTGAATGTGGTATAAAATATTTATTATTATCCAAAGGGGAGTGATACAATCTGTATTATTTAAAAAGACTAAAGGAATTAAGAGAAGATGCTGACAAAGGACAAAAAGAAATTGCGGAATATTTAGGGATAACACAACAACAATACAGCTTGTATGAAACGGGAGTACGAAAAATTCCTATTGAACAAATAATCGCCCTGGCGAAATATTATAATGTAACATCAGATTATATATTAGAACTTTTAAACAAAAAATGATGAAAGGGAATTTCATGTATTACACCCAACGATTAAAAGAACTGCGGAAAGAATCAGGGCTTACCCAGCAAGCGGCGGCAGAAAAAATAAGAATCAAAAGAGAGCAGTACCGAAGGTATGAAAATGGGATCAATGAGATAAAAGCCAACTATATCATAAAGCTCTGCGACGCATTTCACGTGTCCGCCGACTATTTGCTGGGGCGTGCGGATAAAAAGGAACCATGAACTTTATTTAAGAGAGCGCTATACAAAAAGCATGGCGTTTTGTATGACGCTTTGCATCGTTAAGTTCTAATATAAAAAAGGATTGACGTTGATCTGCAATGATGTTATTATGATATCAGCGACATCAATGCAAGACATATTACCTCTTGGTTTTCCAGGAGTGACCCACTCAGTGGGAATTTATAGTAATATTCATTGACCAGCAGTTATTAGGGAAAAGGCAAGGCCCCGTAACGGAAGGCATGAATATTACAAAGGGAGTCACGATAAGTGATTCCCTTTTCTATGATATTGATGATATATGTATGCGCCTGAACGGCGCATTTTTTATTTCTGCCAATTGATTGGCACACAAATGGCGCAAATTCGATTTTAATTATTTTTAAGCAATAAAAATCACGCATTGAACACTGAAAAAATTCAGCGTTCATGCGGGTTCCGGGCTGGTGGACGGTACAGGACTCGAAGGTAGTGTAGCTACAGCCCGCGTTCCGCGAGTCCCTCCCTGCTTTTTTGCAAAACAGGAACCGCGCTTTCTCTCCCGACTTGGGCTGACAGGCTCTCGCCACATATCTGTCGCTAAGATAAAAGGGACTGCCCATGGGCAGTCCCTTTTATCTTGGTGGACGGTACAGGACTCGAACCTGTGACCCTTCGCACGTCAAG
>ENA-UOOK01005581-UOOK01005581.1-fermentation-metagenome-genome-assembly--contig:-NODE-5581-length-12558-cov-17.313205_pt1 | contig 12558 bp, 12 predicted proteins | sample MGYA00245777_ERZ724023 | MGnify/ENA primary metagenome ERZ724023 (study PRJEB28704, sample SAMN03018312) | fermentation metagenome | biome: anthropogenic terrestrial biome; feature: soil... | reverse complement strand
AAATTAATGCAGAAATTATGGAAATTAAGGATAATGATCCTTTCTATGGTGCACCTGTGGTTTTGATTGTGCTTGCTGATAAAAATGTATCTACTCATGTGTATGATGGAAGCCTTGTTATGGGAAACATGATGCTTGCGGCACATGCCAATGGAATAGGAAGCTGTTGGATTCACAGAGCAAGAGAAACCTTTGAGAGAGAAGAAGGAAAAGAAATTCTCAAGAGCCTTGGAATAAAAGGTGACTATGAAGGTATAGGGAACTGTATTTTAGGATATTCAAATGAACCGGAAAAAGAAGCTGCTCCCAGGAAAGACAATTATCTGTACTATATAGATTGAATAAATTAACTATTAATAAAATCCGGACAAATATTTGTCTAATAAAAATAGGAACAGTTTATTGTATAGTAATCAATAATTAAGAGGGCGTACGCTACAAAGTATGTGGAGTACGCCCTTGTAAAATGACATGCAAGAATTCAGCTGAAAAAAATTAGATGAAGCAAAAAGTGAAAGGAATTATAAATGAGCAGCATTAGAATAAGAAAAATTATAATGGTTATTACAGTTTTATGCATTACTGCTTTCGTGGTAAGTGCGGCACTTAATTTTCTTTTGCCAACATATTTATCACATAAATTAAATTCAGACATAAGAAGTGCAAGTTCCATAGGTATAATAGGAGGTGCAGACGGTCCTACGGCAATCTTGATTTCAGGCGCCAATTTTCCATTAAAATATACTGCAATATATGGATTTTTGTCTGTAGCAGGCATCATATACCTGACTATGACAAAGAGAAAAAGGGAGACGCAATAGAGAACTCAACACCTTTATTTAAATGTTGATATTGGGTTTTTATATTTTAATTGTGAATAGTAAAATTGGATGCTTATAGCATCAAAAATTCTAAAATTATAGTGTTAATATGTTATATATATGGTATAATGTCTCATATTAATAGATTTTGTGGCAAGGAGGAACTATGGATACATTTACAGTGGCAGAAGTGGCAAGTGAACTGCAGATATCACGCTCTCATCTATATAGAATAATTAAAGACGAGGAAATTGTTTTAGATAGAACTGATACGGGCAGATATGTGTGGAACAAGAAAACAGTAGAGCAATTAAAATTAGTTTTGGATGTGCCGTCGAAAGCCGGTGATACTGAAAATGTGGATGAACTGCTTAAGAAATATGGATTGAAACGTTCATTTATTAATAATAGGAGATACCTTGGAAATAAATATACATTAACGCCATTTATAAAGGAAATTATTGAAAAAAATTGCACAAACATTAATATAGTAACTGATATTTTTAGCGGAACAGGGGCAGTAGCGGATGCATTTAAAGATAAAATGCTTATAACTAATGATATTTTATATAGCAATTATCTTTCCAATGTTGCTTTTTTTGAGCCCATGGAATATTTCAAAAAAAAGATTATTGAATATATCTATGAGTTTAATAAACTTAATACAAATGAAAATAATTATATGAGAAAGAATTTTGCTGAAACGTTTTTTTCTGCTGATGTTTGCAGTAAAATTGGATATGTCAGGGAACAGATTGAAAAGGAATACAACAAAGAAACTATCAATTTGAAAGAATATGCAATTTTAATAACTTCATTGCTATACGGAATGGATAGAATTGCAAATACTGTGGGTCATTATGATGCATATCGAAAAAATTCAGAATATGATAAAGAGTTGATTCTACCTGTTTTACTTCCCGATGAAAACCTAAATTCTAATAATAAATGTTTCAATATGGATGCAAATATACTTATTAAAGACATAGAATGTGACTTACTCTATTTGGATCCACCCTATAATTCAAGACAATATTGCGATGCATATCATCTTTTAGAAAATGTTGCAAGGTGGGAAAAGCCTGAAGTTTATGGAATTGCAAGAAAAATGGACAGGTCCTCAATGAAAAGTGAGTATTGTAAGAGTAATGCGGCAAAAGTATTTGAAAATTTGATTAATAATGCAAATGCAAAATATATTATGCTTTCATACAATAATATGTCAAACAAAGGAAATGAACGCTCCAATGCAAAAATTACCGATAAAGATATTTTTAGAATCCTTAATAAAAAAGGGAAAACTACTGTTTTTGAGAAAAATTATAAAAGTTTTTCTGCAGGAAAGTCAAATATAGAAGATAATAATGAACGCTTATTTTTATGTGAAGTGTATTCAAGAAATAGGAAAAGGCCTGTTATTTCAAGTCCATTAAATTATACAGGAGGAAAGAATAAAATAATTTCTCAATTGAAGCCTATCTTTGCAAATGCCGGTACATTTCTTGATATTTTTTGCGGTGGCTGCAATGTTGGAAAGAAGGGGAAGTATACTTGATTTTATGAGTCAGATTTAAAAATGCCCATATGGCATGATAACCTGATAAAAGAAGTTACGGGTGGGTATGATATAATTCATGAAGATTAATATGAGGTTAGTCAGAGATTTAAAAACAAGTTTTACCAGTTTCTTTATGGGTATAATATAATAAGGAAGTAATTTTATATATGTAAATTCCTAAGGTATTATAAGTTCATAAAAGAAACGGAGGAAAGTTTATGAAATATTACAATTCAGATTTTGATTATGTAAATGAATTTATTGAAAACCGGAACGATAAAATGAAAAGTCTTAAAACAACCTGCATTATAATTTCAATAATACTGATTGCTGCAGGTGCTTTATGCGTGATATTTCCATTGCAGGTATTTAAAGTTATTCAGTATATTGTGGGTATATCGTTGATTTTAAACGGAGTTTACAGCATTATTGAATATATTGAAACAACGGAATACTTCAGGGATCCCATATTAATTATTATGGGTATTTTGAATATTCTTATGGGTGTTTTACTGTTTTTCATGCCTGTGGCACTTACAGAGACGGCTTTAACCTTCATGCTGGCATTTCTCCTGATGTTCACGGGAGCAGAAAAAATTTCATTTGCCGGCAGACTTAAATACTTTCAGATAATGAATACCGGAATGATTACTCTCAGCGGAGTTTTAAGTATTATTTTATCCGTTATATTTATTTTGCTGCCATTATTGTCAAAATTGGTTATAAACTATATAATTTCATTATATTTAATTGTCAGCGGAGCAACACTGCTTATTGAGATTCTTTCAATTAAAAAACTGGACCTGAGATAATTGACCGGTCTATAACGCAGAAATGTTTTTACTTAAAACAAACTTGTTGTTACGAAATTAAGTAAAGGGAGGCAATTTTATTGCTCCCCTTTACCATTTATTGTGGTAAACTTATGCTGTATTCAATGTCAGAAGATCTTACAAGGAAGGTAAAATGGATAAAATTAAATTAACGCAAGTTGTGAATGCCGGATTATTGATAGAAGGAAGTGGCAGAAAAATATTAATAGACGGGATACATAATGTAAAAACACCCGAATGGAGCACTGTGGATAATAATCTTATGAATTATATAATATATGGCAAAGGCAGGTTTAAGGATATAAATTATCTGTTATTCACACATCAGCACGAGGATCATTTTAATATTGAAAAAACATTGGAATACATGGAAAACAACAAGGTTGAGAAGCTTGTTGCAACGAAGCTGAATAGTGCAGTACTTAAAAACTCCGGCATATTGCATGAATTGGACGGTAATTATTACGAGTTGGGCACTATTAATCCGGAAAATATTCTTATAAAATATATCAGGACAAAACACCTGTCTCATGAGAGGTTTGGTATAGATCATTATGCGTTTATTATTGGCATAAATAATAAAACAATATTATTTTCGGGAGATGCAGATTATACAAAATCGGAGTATGCAGAAGCATTAAAAAGTGTTAGAATTGATGTAATAGTTGCACCGTTCATCATGGCAAATTCGGAGTTCGGCAGGACTTTTGTCAGAAAAGTAAGTCCTTCTTTGTTGATTCTTAACCATCTTCCCAATAAAGAAGATGACGAGTATAATTACACAAGAATGGCCGAAAGAAATGTTGCGAGACATTTGAATGAACTGCCTGAAACAATTATTTTTCAAAATTTATTTGATGAAGTGATTATAGAATAGTCAGGAGGAAGAGATGGAAAATTTATACAAAATAGTTGTGCTTATTGACGCGGACAATACACAACTTATTAAAATGGATAAGGTAATGCGTGAAATTTCCACATATGGCCGTATCGTAGTGAAAAGAGCCTATGGAAACTGGAAGAAGGAAAATCTTAAAAACTGGGAAGATGAAGTAAAACGTTTAGCAATTAAGGCAGTACAGCAATTTGACTATGTAACCGGGAAAAATGCAACTGATATGGCTATGGTCATAGATGCCATAGATTTATTACATACAGGCACATATGATGCTTTTGTTATTGTCGCAAGTGACAGTGACTATACTCCAATTGCAATAAGACTGCATGAGTCCGGTGTTTATGTTATTGGTGTAGGAGAAAAGAAAACTCCCGAGGCCTTTAGAAATTCCTGCGATGAATTTATTTATCTGGAAAATCTATCTAAAGATGTGGAAAAGGAATTACCTGAAGCTGATAATGCAGATATTGAAGACAATAGTAGTTCTAATGGAAGTATTGAAGAGATTCACAGCTTACTTAAAATAGCGTTTGAAAAGTACCAGGATGATGACGGCTATGTAAATGTAAGCTCTGCAGGAACATTTATTAAGAGAACCAAACCGGATTTCGACTTGCGTTCCTATGGGTACTATAAACTGCCGGATTTATTAGAAGCATATAAAGATAAATATGAAATAAAAAGATATCGAGGTAAGGGAACGGTTACTATAGTAGCTTACAAATGTTTGTAGATAAAAACATTAAAATCACTGTATGGAGGAAGCAAATGAAGGAAAAGGGACTTACCGGATTTCAATTAAAGTTAATAGGCCTGATACTGATGGTATTTGATCACATCCATGAATTTTTCAATTATAACGGCAACATTCCAGTGGTCTTTAATTGGGTGGGAAGGATAGTTGCTCCAATATTTATGTTTACGACCATAGAAGGATATACCCACACTAAAAGCAAAAAGAAGTACATGCTTAGGCTGTTTGTAGGTTCGGTTATAATGAATATAGGTAATAGTGTGATTCCGAGATACTTTGAAAGACCAGATGATTTAGGTGTTATGAACAATATTTTTGCCACATTATTTATGATTACCGTATATTTATGTATTATAGATTACATAGAGCAAGCAAGGAATGAAAAAAATGGTCTCAAAACATTTTGGGGGATACTGCTGTTAATAGCACCCATTGCATTAGGAATGGTGTTTATCATGGGAGCCAGCTCAGGCAATATGCCTTTGATATATTTAGCGCTTATTATTCCAACCCCTATATTTGTTGAAGGCGGTCCGGTATTTGTACTATTAGGTATAATATTGTATATGCTGAGAAAGGACAGGAAGAAATTAATAACAGGCTATATAATAATGAGTCTGGCATTTATATTTACAGGAGAACTTAGCATTACCGGACTGTTTATGGAAAACTACCAGTGGATGATGGTTTTTGCAGCACCGCTATTATATCTGTATAACGGACAAAAGGGAAGAGGAATGAAGTATTTATTCTATATTTTCTACCCAGTGCATATATATGTGTTTTATATAATTTCATGTTTAATGATGAAATAATAAAAAGTGACATGGGACGGGATTGTTGTTATCTTTCTACGAATTGTATGATAATTTTTGATAAAACATAAAAAAACGGTTGACAAAACGAATAGTATGGAATATTATAAATATCAATAAAAACTATATTTTATAAAATTGCTTAGAAGAGAATCAGTAAATATATATGGACTTCAGAGAGAAAACGAATGGTGAGACGTTTTCGTCCCGCTGTATATTGAACCCGCCTCGGAGCATTTGGGCGTAACAACCCAAACGGCTGACACCGTTAGATGAAATGAGATGCTGATTTTACAGCAATTAGAGTGGTACCGCGGAACCCCGCCTCTTAACAGAGGCGTTTTTTTTATAGCCATAACCCCATTTTCCAGAATGTTTTTTTCAAAAAAATGGCGGTATGTCTTATGCAGTGCGATCCCAATTTGTACAACCGGCAGGGAGTAAACAAATCAGTGATGGAGCCTGGGTACCTGTGCGCTAAGTTGTATATTATTGTAGACGTAAAAGTGAAGATATATTAATTTAATAAATGCTGTGAAGAGGAATAGTAAATTATCAAGGACTTCAGAGAGAAAACAGAATGGTGAAATGTTTTTGTCCGCTGTATATTGAACCCGCCTTGGAGCATTTGGGAGTAGCAACCCAAACGGCTGACACCGTTAGATGAAATGAGATGCTGATTTTTACAGCAATTAGAGTGGTACCGCGGAATCCCGCCTCTTAACAGAGGCGGGATTTTTATAGCTCTAACCCCATTTTTCAGAACGTTTTTTTCAAAAAAATGGCGGTAGGTCTTATGCAGCGCAGTCCCAATTTGCAAGACAAGAAGGAAGTGAGCGAATTTGTGATGGAACCTGCGAATTTAAAATATTATAGGAGGCTTTTATGAAAAAGGAAATGAAAAATGTATTATCGTTTATTATGATTATTAGTATTGCATTGTTGTCCTTTACAGCTTGTTCATCAGCTAATGAAGGAACAGGAGGTGAAAAAAAACCTGAAGGAACTATGGGAGTTGATGAAAATATAGAAGGCGCCCTCGAAGGAGTAGAATTGTCGGTTGGAACATCCGGGTTATTTGGTCCATTTTCTTTCTATGGTGAGGATGGCTCCACACTAAAAGGATACGACCTTGATTTATTAAATGAAATGCAGAAGCTTCTGGGATTCACAATAGCCGGCGGCAGGGTTGAGGCTATGGATTATTCCGCTCTTACGACCTCTGTCGCCAAGGGTAAGGTAGACCTGGCTCTTGCTGCCTTATGTGCAACAGATGAAAGAAAAGAAGTGATGAATTTCAGCAATATTTATTATGACTCGGGACTGATTGTATCTATAAATAAGGAGACCGGTTCAAAGGACATTACAGGTATTGATTCTCTTAAGTCAGGAGATTATACGGTAGCCGTGGAAAAGGGAACTGCTTCACACATTTATGCTCAGGCTAATATCCCTTCAGGCTTCATAGAGGTGCATGATACCATCACCACAGCATATGAATCTCTGGAGCAGGGCAAGGTTGATGCTCTTATTCAGGATCAGCCGGGAGTTGCATATTACATTAAGACTAAGAACGGTACAAAGCTAAAAATGGTGGGAGAGGAATTTAATCAGGGACAGTCACCATATGCCATAGCTGTATCCTTTGATGCCTCTAAGAAATATCCTGGCTTAATGGATATATTTAATAAAGCACTAAAAGAATTAAGCGAAAACGGGAAAATGGATGAGTTAAAAAACAAGTGGTTTGAGTAGGTTATTTTAAAGTAAGGATGTGAAGAATTTGGAATTTTTAAATGTTTTGCTGCCCATGCTTTTCAGGGGGCTGAAGGTAACATTGTTAGTTTCGGTTACAGGTATTTTTTTCGGATTCATATTAGGAAGCATAAGCGGATATGCTTTGCAGGGTAAGAACCGGATTGCCAGGGTGGCTGCCAATGTATATGTTTGGATTATCAGAGGAACTCCTCTGATAGTTCAGGCTTTATATGTTTATTATGTGGTGCCTGTCTTGCTTGATATGAATTTGTCATCTGTTGCTGCTGGGATTATTGTAATCAGCCTCAACTCAGGAGCTTTTATTTCAGAAATTGTAAGAGGAGCTCTTCAATCAGTGGATTTCGGGCAGAATGAGGCGGGTATGTCCCTGGGTCTCACTGACAGGCAGATTATGCTGCATCTTATAATGCCGCCTGCTTTCAGGATTATGTTACCGTCGCTGTTTAACCAGTTCATAATTACTGTGAAGGATACGGCAATTTTGTCGGTAATAGTAGTAAATGAAATAACCAAGGAAATACAAAATTATGCGGCATTAAGCTTTAAAACTATAGAAGCTTATACAACCGGAGCTATATTTTATCTTGTTATAATATCCGCACTGATAATAATTCAGAAAAATATAGAAAGAAAGCTGGTGTAATTATGATACAAGTAAGGAATTTATCAAAAAAGTTTGGAAACCTCACTGTGCTTAAGGATATAACCATGAATGTTGACGAAGGTGAGGTGGTTTGCATAATAGGACCGTCAGGTTCAGGAAAGAGTACTTTCCTGCGCTGTATAAATCAGCTTGAAAAGCCTGATGGTGGAGAAGTTTTATACAATGGAAGGAACTTGCTTGAAAAAACCGCTGACATAAGAATGTTAAGAGAAGAGCTGGGAATGGTATTTCAAAACTTCAATTTGTTTCCTTTGAAAACAGTGCTGGAAAATATAACACTGGCGCCTGTTCTGACAGGAAAAGAATCCGGGGAAGAAGCATCTAAAAAAGCTATGAGACTTCTCAGAAAAGTAGGACTGGAGGAAAAAGCGGGAACATATCCCAAAGAGCTGTCAGGAGGGCAGAAACAAAGAGTTGCCATAGCAAGAGCACTGGCAATGGAGCCTAAGGCACTGCTTTTTGATGAGCCTACCTCCGCTCTTGATCCTGAGCTTGTGGGAGATGTGCTGGAGGTCATTAAATCTTTGGCGGAGGAAGGCATGACAATGATTGTGGTGACTCATGAAATGAGTTTTGCCAGGGAAGTGGCAGACAGGGTTATATTTATGGCAGGAGGAGCTATTGTTGAAGAAGGTAACCCGGGTGAAATATTTACGTCCCCGAAAGAGGAAAGGACGCGAGTCTTTCTTTCCCGCGTGCTTCATGTGTAACAGATTATTCATCCTGGTCAGCAAACTGGCTGTTGTAGAGTTTGGCATAGACGCCGTTTTTCTCTAAAAGTTCATTATGAGTACCCTGCTCGACTATATCACCGGAGTCAAGAACAAGTATAAGGTCCGCATCGCGGATTGTAGACAGTCTGTGTGCAATTACAAAGCTTGTTCTACCCTCCATAGCCCTGTTCATAGCAGACTGAATTAACATCTCAAGCCTTGTATCCACACTGCTGGTGGCTTCATCCAGAATCAGTATATGGGGATTGGCAAGAATTGCTCTTGCAATAGTAATCAGCTGCTTCTGTCCCAAAGATACATTGCTTCCCTCTTCATTTATCATCATGTCATATCCCCCCGGCATTGTTCGGATAAAATGATCTACATTGGCAGTTTTTGCAGCCTCTATAACTTCCTCGTCAGTAGCATTCAGGCGACCAAATCGTATATTTTCAGCAATGGTATTGTGATACAGCCATGCGTCCTGCAATACCATACCAAAAAGAGCTCTTTCATTATTTCGCCTGATTGCATAAATAGATGTTCCGTCAATGGTAATGTCACCCTCATCGATGTCGTAAAAACGCATCAGCAGATTTATGATTGTAGTTTTACCTGCCCCTGTTGCTCCAACTATTGCAATTTTTTGTCCTGATTTTGCTTCAAAGGACAAATCCGCTATTACAGGTTCACTATCCGAATAGGAAAATTTCACATTCCGGAAATTTACATTGCCCTCAAATTTACTTAAATCAAGTTTACTGCTTTTTCCTTCTTCGTCGGGCTCTTCATCTTCTTCCAGAAAGTTAACAATTCGTTCCATTGAAGCGGTAGCACTTTGAATGGGAGCCGCAAGCTGGGTAATTTGATTCATCGGTTCAAAGATGAGCCAGATGTACGTTACAAAAGCCTGCATGTTTCCCAGGGTCATATTGCCTGACAGAACAGAATATCCTGTAATCAATATCATTACTGCATAGAGAATGTTAATGAGAAATTCTATTGCAGGAGAGATCAGACTGGATATAAAGCCGGACTTAAATCCTGCCTTATTCATACGACCGTTGATTTCTTCAAATTTATTTATGGTGTCTTCTTCGTTGTTATAAAGTTTTATTACTGTAAATCCCGTGTATCTCTCCTGTATATAACCATTCAGTTCAGCCAGTGTGTTCTGCATTTTGCGAAACTGTCCCTGACTTTTTTTCATTAGAAATCTTGAAATAAAGAACGAACATGGAAGAAGAATCAGGCATACAAGACCAAGAGGTACAGAAATTACCAGCATCATGACGAACGTCATAATTAGGTTGGTTACTGCGTAAATTAGAGGCATCAGACTCTGCTGCATCGCATTGGAAACTGCATCCACGTCATTAGTCAGGCAACTCAGTATAAAACCCAGCTGATTGCGGTCATAATAGCTCACGGGAATCTTGTTTATTTTGTCACTGATTTTACTTCTCAAGTCCCTGAAGCTGTCCTGTACACAGCCGGATGTTAAAAAGCTTGCGGTATAGGTTGCGCATTGACGAACAACTGCTGATACCCCAAGGATTGCCACAATAACGGCAATGTATGACAGGTTTACTGCAGCACCAGGCTTACCTTGGGCAATGTCTGTTACATTTTTACCTAATTCTGTAGTAGCAAATCCAATTATGAAAGGATTAAGAGTTCCCAAAACTGCTCCAAAAAATTGGAGGAACAGTGCAATAAAGAATTTGTTTTTATATGGACTCATAGATATTTCTATAAGTTTTCCTGCTTTGCGCAATCTGTGGTTGTTATTGTTCATATAAGTTCCTCCTTTGAAAGCTGACTTGCTGCTATATCATAGTATATTCTGCAGTTTTTCATAAGCTCTTCATGAGTACCTTGACCCACAATACGTCCCTCATCAAGTACAATAATTTTGTCAGCATGACGAATTGTGCCTATGCGTTGGGCAACTATGAGCATGGTAGCATCTTTTATTTCCTTGCGAAGCCTTGTGCGCAGCTTAAGGTCAGTTGAATAGTCAAGAGCAGAAAAGCTGTCATCAAAGACATAAATTTCAGGATTTTTAACTATTCCTCTTGCAATGGCAAGTCGTTGTTTTTGTCCGCCTGACAGGTTGGAGCCCCCTTCTGCCAGCATATCATTAAATCCGTTTTCTCTCTTGGAAATGAAATCAGAAGCTTGTGCAATGTCAGCAGCTCTCATAAGTTCATCCATGGATGCGTCAGGATTTCCAAAACGCAGGTTTTCTGTGATGGTACCCGTAAAAAGCTGGGCCTTTTGCGGTATGAATCCAATTTTATCCCTGAGATCATGTATATTATATTCCCGAATATCTACACCATCTATTAATATCCGACCGCTGCTCACGTCATACATCCGGGGAATAAGCTGCACTAATGAGGTTTTTCCGCAGCCCGTGCTGCCGATAAAAGCAACAGTCTGCCCAGGCTCTGCAGTGAAGCTTATATTTTTCAGCACAGGTTCATCCGGAGAAGCAGGGTAGAAAAAGTTCACATTTTCAAACTCTATATAACCTTTTTTATCTGTTTTTGTAACACCGGTTTCCAGGTTTTCACTAATTGCCGGCTCTGTTGTAAGTATTTTCTGGATTCGCTGTGCGGAAACAGAAGCTCTTGGATACATAATGAACAGTACTGCCAGCATCATAAAGCTGAACAAAATATGGAAAATATACTCTATGGATGCACTTAATGTTCCCACATCCAGAGTACCGTGATTTATTTCATTTGCACCCAGCCATAAAACAATAACAATCATAGTGTTAAAAATCAGGTAGAAGCCCGGCTGGGTAATTGATACGATACGGAACATTTTTTTAGATACTCCGCAATACTTTTCATTAACTTCCTCAAACCTGTTATTTTGAAATTCCTCATTGCCAAAAGCACGGATTACCCTCAATCCGCTTAAGCCCTCTCTCATAATAAGGTTAATCTTATCTAATGATGTCTGCTGCTGGCGTGAATACGGATAGCTCTTTCTGTTTATGATAAACATACCCAGGAGTAAAATCGGAACACTTGACAATACTACACCAAATAAGTTTGGATTATTGTTTAAAATCATTATGAAACCACTTACTGTCATAACAGGAGTAATAAGAGCGCTGCGAAGCATAGCCTGAACAAAAATCATGATTTGATATGCATCGCTGGTGGTACTGGTAATTAATGATGAGACACTGAATTTCTCATATTCGCCGTGAGAAAAGCCCTGAGTTTTTATAAACAGATCGTTTCGTATATCCCTTATAACATTAGAAGCAATCCGGCTGTTAGCAAATGACATGCATACTTCACATCCTATACCTGTTACCATAACTACTATCATCAGCTTAACCAATTGTTTAAGAAGTTCCGGTTGATTAAGCAGCAATGCGTCATTAATTACATATTTAAGTATTGTAGGCACTCCCATTTGTATTGCAACAAATCCGCCGACTCCCAAAAGGCTGAGAAGAAGATATTTTTTATAGCGCCAGGTATATTTTAAAATAAGTTTCATTTTACACCTTCTTTAAATTTTATAAATAGTTTTCTGACTGTATATTTGTATACGCATTTTTAGCGTGTAATTAAAATTTTCGCCTTCTGATTAGAAGGCTTTCATAAATAAAAGAGCACCAAATACTTGAGCACTGCGGAAAAACACAGATACTTGGCACCGGTACTACTCGTGTTAGTATGTGCGACAGGACAA
>ENA-UOOK01005579-UOOK01005579.1-fermentation-metagenome-genome-assembly--contig:-NODE-5579-length-12561-cov-3.959619_pt1 | contig 12561 bp, 20 predicted proteins | sample MGYA00245777_ERZ724023 | MGnify/ENA primary metagenome ERZ724023 (study PRJEB28704, sample SAMN03018312) | fermentation metagenome | biome: anthropogenic terrestrial biome; feature: soil; material... | reverse complement strand
TACAAATGTAAATATATATTTATCTATAATTTTGACATTTTTAGCTATTTATGTAACTGCAACAAACCATTCAATATAGCCATAGATTTCTTGCAGTATGAAGATGTCAGCTTTCTTCGCAAAAAAATCAGAAATGAAAGCAACGGATTTATACATCTGATGTAACTAAAACACAGTACGCCAAAACGAAGTGGGCCGAAAAACTTGGCGTTTCCACATCTGGATTTTACACCTGGTTGCATGAAAGGAATCGGCGAAAAATAGTGATGGTACCCGCCAAAAAAAGTTATAGTTGTATTCAATGAAGGACAAGATGTCTATGGTGCCAACCGTATCTGTGGAGTTTTCAGGCACAATGGAGTCTCTGCTTCCTACCCGGTCTAAAGCGATAATGTTGCAGGAAGGCTTGAAATCTTGCTATTTAAGGCACAAACAGTAAGCCTTTGACAGACAGCTGAAGAGCGTGCAAAATCGAATACAAGAATCTAAACAAAAGGGCTTGAAATAAAAGGCCGTTTCAGGTTTTGTCCAGTTGATATTATTTAAACCCTACGACAATTCAAACACTTTTGCCAAACGTAGCTTGATTCATGTTTCGACTTAAATTGTGAACTCCTCTTGACATTATCGTCGGAAGTGTGTGGGTAAAAAATAAGAGAAAAGGTTGCAACAAGACGAAAGTCTTGCAGCGGCCGTTTCTCTTTAACTTACTTTTTATGCACATATATGATCTGTTGTGCTATCCCTAAAATTACCACTTTACTTCTCTTGAAATTCGGATATAATAATAAACGTACAATGTATTTTTTAAATGCGAAAAGAGATGGATTCTTGTGCGTCCCTCCCAAAGAGACAGAATCTACCGATTCCTCTCGGGCTTTTACCGGACGAAAGGCTATCCGCCCTCCATGGCGGATGTGGCGGCAGCGCTCGGTATGAAATCAAGGTCGAATATTAATGCCCAGCTTTCCAAGCTTACTAAAGAAGGGAAGCTGACCAGAATCAACGGGAAGTACTATCCGATCGAAGCGGCGGAGCAGCTCCGTGTTGTGATGGTGCCGATTCTCGGAACCATTGCCGCCGGTGTGCCAATAGAGGCGATTCAGGAACTTGACGGGTATATTGGCTATCTGCCGCAGGGGCATCACGTTGGGGCGCTGTTTGCCCTCCGTATCCATGGAGATTCCATGATTGGCGCTGGCATTAACGACGGTGACATTGTTGTGGTAGAACAGACTCCTGTGGCGGACAACGGCCAGATTGTTGCGGCGATGATTGACGGTGAGGCTACGGTCAAGCGCTTTTATAAAGAAAATGGGCATTTCCGGCTGCAACCGGAAAACCCGTCGATGGAACCGATTATTGTTGACCATGTGGATATTTTAGGCCGCGTGATTTCCAGCATGCGGTATTACTACTGAGGCAGGCCATTATGGATCGGGTTATTCTTCACAGTGACTGCAACTGCTTTTATGCGTCTGTAGAGTGTCTGTACCATCCGGAAATCCGAAATAAGCCGGTAGCTGTCGGAGGGGAACCGAAGCACCGGCATGGAATCATTTTGACGAAAAATCAGATTGCAAAACAATATGGCGTCAAGACGGGGGAGCCCATTTGGAAAGCAATACAAAAATGCCCGTCCCTTGTCATTGTCCAGCCCAATTATTCTTTGTACCAACGCTTTTCACAGTTGACGAGAAAAATCTATTTGGATTATACCGACCATGTAGAGCCGTTCGGGATTGATGAAGCCTGGCTGGATGTAACCGGGAGCGCAAGGCTGTGCGGCGGCGGAAAAGAAATTGCGCAGGAAATTAACCGACGTATCAAATCAGAGCTCGGCATCACGGTTTCAGTTGGCGTCTCATGGAATAAGATTTTTGCCAAATTCGGCAGTGACTATAAAAAGCCGGATGCAGTTACTGTGATTGCAAGGGATAATTTTAAGGATATAGTCTGGCCGCAGCCCGCAGAGGACCTGCTCTATGTTGGGCCGGCAACCAAGCGGAAGCTGAACGGGATTGGGATACACACTGTCGGCGAGCTCGCGGAGATGCCGCAGGGCTACCTGCATAGCCGATTCGGCAAATGGGGGGATGTCCTGCATGACTTTGCAAACGGGTTGGATTTTTCACCTGTTGAGAAGTATGACAGCGTGAGGGCTGTGAAATCAATCGGAAACAGCACCACGACAATCCGTGACTTGAAGACAAACGAAGATGTGAAGATGGTCCTGTTTGTCTTGGCCGAAAGCGTTGGACGGAGAATGAGGGAGCAAGGGTTTAAAGGGCGCGGTCTGTCGGTGTCAGTGCGAGACAATCAACTTTGTACTGTAACGAAGCAGTGCAAGTTTGAGGAATTCACAAGTATTTCTTTAGAAATCGCCGATAAGGCATTTTGGCTGTTCAAACAATTTTACAACTGGTATCATCCTATCCGCAGCATCGGCATTTCGGTTTCGGACTTTGCACACGACAATGTCCCGACGCAGATTGATCTGTACCATAACGAACAGCAGAAGATGCGCATGGAACGGTTGGACAATACGCTGGATGTCCTCAAAAGGCGGTTCGGAAACTTCTGCGTCCAACGCGCATCACTGTTGGAAGAACCGTCACTGACGAGATTTAATCCCAAGGATGAGAACACCATCCATCCGGTAGGATATTTCTAAGGGGGATTAGTTTATGGCAGTACCGGTTTACAAGAAATATGTAAATATGATTGTTCGCTGCTACCCGGATGGCAGGATCCTTCCGCTTGCTGTCTACTGGGATACCGGAAAGCTGTATGAAATTGACCGCGTGCTGGATATCCGGCCCGCAGCATCCCTGAAAGCCGGTGGGGCGGGAATACGCTATACCTGCCGGATTCAGGGCCGGGAAACTTATATTTGGCTGGAAGAAAACCGCTGGTTCGTTGAGGCAAAAGGATATCCGGAGGACCAGGACGCGGGATGAAAAAGTATGTGTGCAACAGGCAGTAGGTCGATACTCAATTTTATTTTCCGACTTTATTGGTCGACACACTGCTTACTCTGAAAGCGCTGAAAGAGCAATACGCCGGGCAGGTGAAATGTATCTACATAATATCTGCTGAACATGCGGCTTTACAGCATGTTCAGCAGATATTAACTATTCGGAGATATCCGGAGCATTTCTACGCTCCCGAAATTTCATGGAGTCTGGGACAAGTTCCACCAGACTGTTGGGGTTGTTATTTGACTACTTTTTGACTACTTACTCAAACAATATCGTACCATACACATAATTATTAAAATACTGAAAAACGGCTGTTCCACGCGATTTTTGGCATACTTTATTCCGCTAAATTAGGCTAAAAATCTGTCTGGGGGTCAAGAGGCCGTGAGTTCAAGTCTCGCCACTCGAACCAAAAATGGAACCCGCATGGATGCTGGAAAATCCAGTATTTATGCGGGCTTCTATATACATTGATAGCGCTGCATGGTACAGAAAAAGACATGAATGAACGCTTTTAAGTAGGCGCTTTGGTAGGCGTTGAAGACGCAGAAATAAGGGCGTCGAGCGCTGCCCGCGTGTCCTCTATCATTTTTGGCTTAAGGCTCATATAGACCTCATGAATCATTTTTGCGTTTGCGTGACCTACAATTTGGATTGCAATAGCCTCCGGTATGCCAGCCTCCGCAAGCATACAGACATACTCATGCCGGAACTAATGGGCGCATACGTCCGCCACGAATTCTGTGTGATGGTATTCACAGATTACGCCGAAACGGTTTTTGTAATGGTAGGTGTGCTCCTTTTGATGCACGCACCCATGCTTGGACCAGAAGCCCACCCACTTATGCTTGTATTGTGATGCCGTAAGCGGAATGCTCCCCCCGCCCAGAATATAAGTGCCGGGCGCCATACCGCGCAACGGCTCAATGGCATCCCGAAGCATTTTTAATAAGGGGATGTCTCGAACTCCAGCTTCGGTTTTAGCTCCATCTAAAATATGTGGCTTATTGCCAATATGCTCGATATGCCGCCTGATGTGAATAATGCCCGCTTCAAAATCGATATCCGAAAGTATTATCCCGCAAGCTTCCCCACGGCGTTCCCCGGTATAGAGGTAAACAACGGCTGGCAACGCGTCAGGGTCAAGATAATGGTCTTTTACTATTTTCACTTGATTGTCGGTCGGCGGCTGCCGTTTTCCCCGTTTCAAGCCGCGCGGCATTTTTGCTTCGGCGGCCGCATTCATTTCACCGCTCCATTTTGGAGATTCAACTGATTCTTCGTATTTATCAGCATAGGTGTCAAAAATTGGCCCCGCGTCTTGCTTCGCTTTTTCTTCCGGCCCGGTAGCAACAGCAGCGTCCCTTTTCTTCCAAACTTCCGCCGGGTTCATTGATGAGAACCAGTGCATTTTCCCATTGATTTTTTCTTTCCGTTCCCAGCGCCCGTCCGCGCGCTGGTGTAGGCCGTCTGTAATTTTGCGCCTTGACATATTATTGCCTCCGTTTTCGAGTATAAAAATGCCCGGGATATTGATTATTCCGGGCTAAAACAGTATAATTATTTCGGTGTAATAACCATGCTGTCAGCCCTGCTGATGGTGAGCCGCTCTTTCCTATCGCAAGTAGGAGAGAGCGGCTTTTTTGCTAATAATTGCTATTATTCTTTCCTATAATTGAAAATACTAATTATCCGACATCCTTATCAACAGCGGCATATTTTCCACTGGAAAGCAAATATTTTGAATAATTCAATAATTCGCAACGTCCCTCAGCGTTAAGAGCATGAAAACTATTCATGAGGGATTTCTCTTCTTCGGCGAGTTCAATACGAGTAAAAGAAGAAGAAACCGTTTCAACTGAATCATCCGCTATATAGTCAAGCGAAACATGAAAATAATTAGCAAGTTTTTTCAGAGTTGACAATTTCACGTTGTCTGTTCCTTTTTTATAGAAATTAACTATAGTCATATAAGGAATTTCTGATTGCTGAGAAAGCTGCCTACGGTTGATACCTTTTTCCCTCATTAAATGGTCTAATTTTTCGGTTAAAGTCATTCTTATCACTCCTGCAATATTTGTATTATACATCATAATTACCATATTGCAATAGGAAAATACCATGTAGCATAAATTTATTTCATAAATCCATTGACATTTTACCGTGTGTGGTATATTATTGTGCCATGTAGTTACCACACACGGTAAATTTGAGGCGAGAAAAAGATGTTCATGCAGATTGATGTTGAACGTGCCAAAGCAAAACTATCTATAAAAGGCCTTGCGGTGGCGGCCGGTATGAAGTATGACACTTTGCTTTCAAAATTGAATGGCCACACTGAATTTACAAGAAAAGAAATGCTCAGCGTTCAAGCCGCATTTCCTGAAAAAGTTCCGCTCGAGGAACTTTTTGCTACCGGCACCGGTCAGCGTAGCGCATAGCCCCTATGAAGTGAAAGGCAGGTGAAAAAGATGCCCCGTGAAAAAGAACTCTATGAACCGACGCTTGAATCTATCCGTTGCCGTGCGAAAGAGCTTTACCCGAGCAAGTTAGTTTTCCGTCAGGAAGAAGCCGCAAAAATATTAGGTGTTAGCCCGAAAACACTCTATCGCCGTGGATTGAATAAATTCATTACCTGCGAGCAACTCGCTCGGACGTTCGCCTGACCTTGCGAAAGGAGGGACAAGCCATGGTTTTACATTCTTACATCGTCCAGTTTTACCGCGATGTGTGCGGCCAACGTCAAAACTTCTACACACAACTCTATTCCGACAGTCCCGAAAATGCAATCAATCAGGCGAGGCACAATCTACAACGGTGCCACAGTTCCAAAGCAACATGGGGCGCAGAAGCAAGACTGGAGGGGGACAAGCCATGAGACTGATTGACGCGGACAAACTATGGGACGCAATCAATGAAATTGGCGGCTGTGATGCTCCAAAGGGTTCATGGGCTAACGGATGGGATGATGCAATCGACAGCTGCATCGGTCTGGTTGAGGATGCACCGACAGTAAAATATCTCGTCAAACCGAAAAGGAGAAAAATGATGACTAAGAAAGGAATTAACAGACTTTGCGAATGCACGGAATGCGAATACGGGCGCAACTGTTACATGTACGAAAAATTTCAGCGCTTGCCGCGTCCAGACGGCCTTGGGCTGTGCCCGAAGCTCAGCAAACAGAAGCCGGAAGGGAGTGAAAAACCATGAGATTACGTAAACAGCCCCTCGGTACCCGGAACATCTGCGGTGCCCGCGTCGAGCAGGCACGTAAAAGCCAGAGCATGAAGCAGAAAGAGCTTCTTACAAAGCTTCAGGTGAACGGTGTTGATATGAACGCGTCGGCCCTGTCAAAGCTGGAAGGGCAAGTCCGTTATGTGACCGACCGTGAGCTTGACGCGCTGGCCAACATCCTGAATGTATCGGTGGACTGGCTGTTGGGGAGAGGTGAACAGTCATGAGACATATTCGGTTCCCGGTTACCTGCTGCATCGCAGACCTGTACTTAAACGTGTGCCGCCGGCATCATGTGAAGTCGACATGGAACGGCCTGCGCCGGTACGCGGGGGCGTTCGGATATGAAATGTTACAAGGGAGGAAGAAAACAGCATGAAGTTCAGTGAAATGAAGAGGGCCGCCCATAACTGGCTTGCAGACCAGAAGGTTTGGCTAAGCATAATGGTAAACCCGGAATCCATTAACCGTGATGTTGATATTGCCGAAGGCTTCATCGACGCACTCCATCTGCTTGGCATCTACAGTACAGACCAGGCCAAAGAAGCTTATGGGAAGTTGCGTGCCGCGCACGACGAAGCAATGAAAAAAACCGCCCTCAGCGCTGGTAACACTGAAAGCGGCAAAACAAAAGAAAGCTGCCCCACTGGGGACAAAAGTTTAGCACATATCTACAGTATAGCAATGACGCCCGGCAACGTCAAGTGCTGCAATGCGGACCTTTACAATCTGATTCGTTCCATGCAGGTTTCGCGGGTTAGCGACCCTGAGATTGTATGCACGCTGCTAAATATGCTCCGCCCACAAAGAAGTGACGCTCATGCGGAGTGATATTGTCGCCTATCGCGGTGTTGGCCCAGAGCGTGGGAAATACATAGAGGCGGAGGATGCCCTGGACTACGCGATGGAGCGCTGCGGGATTCGCCCTTCCGCGGCGCCCGCTGATATGCAAGACAGGGACGAGTTCAACCGGATGCTGGTGGAGTGGTACTTTTCCGGCAACTGGCTTCCGGTGGAACAGGAAGACGGGCAGGAGGTGGAAGGCCCATGAGCAAGCTGACGCATGAGCAATGGCTGGCGGAACGCCGGAAGTCAATCGGCGGAAGCGACGCGGCGGCTATTGTCGGGATGAACCATTATGTCACGCCCTACATGCTTTGGGCGGACAAGACCGGCCGGCTGCCGGACAAGCCGGATAATGAGGCAATGCGGCAGGGCCGTGACTTGGAACAGTATGTTGCCGACCGGTTCATGGAGGCTGCGGGGAAACGAGTGCGCCGCCACACGGCAATGTTCCGCAGCACGGAGTATCCGTTCGCCCATGCGAATATCGACCGTGCGGTTATCGGGGAGCGTGCCAGGCTTGAATGCAAGACTACCAGCGTCCTGAACCTGAAGAAATTTAGGAATGGCGAATACCCGGAGAACTATTACGTCCAGTGTGTCCATTACCTTGCCGTGACCGGGTGGGACCGGTGGTATCTTGCCGTTATCATCCTGAACCAGGGCTTTAGGTGGTTCACAATCGAGCGTGACCAGGCGGAAATAGACGCGCTGATGCAGGCGGAGAAAGATTTCTGGAATACCTACGTGATGCCGGATGTGCCGCCGCCGGTCGACGGGCTGCCGCCGACAAGCGAAACGTTGGAATCAATCTTTCCAGGCGGTGGGGAGCAGGATGCGCCCCTGGATATGTTTGGGTGCGGAAACCTTATCCAGAAGTATCTTGCGACAAAGGACCTCGTTAAAACATATCAGCAGGAGCAGGAACAATGCAGGCAGGCCATCCAGCAGAGCCTTGGCAATGCGGAATCAGGCGTCTGCGGTGACTACTCAGTCATATGGAAACAGCAGTCACACAAGACATTTGACCTGAAGCGCTTTGCAGCAGACCACCCGGAGATTGACCTTGGCGGCTATTATAAAAAATCTACATTCCGTAAATTTGATATAAAGGAGAATACAAAATGACATCCATTCAAAAAGCTGCTGAAAATACCGTTACAGCAAAGGCCGAAAAACGTACCATGCAGGACTACATAAAGAAGATGCAGGGGGAAATAAAAAAGGCACTGCCTTCTGTGCTGACACCGGAACGCTTTACGCGCATCGTGCTTTCCGCCCTTTCTACAAACCCGAAGCTGCAGCAGACGACGCCTCAGTCTTTCCTTGGCGCCATGATGACGGCGGCGCAGCTCGGCCTTGAGCCAAACACACCTCTCGGGCAGGCTTACCTGATTCCATTCAAAAATAAGGGCGTTTTGGAATGCCAGTTCCAGCTTGGCTATAAAGGGCTGATTGACCTTGCATACCGTTCCGGGCAGATTACGGTCATCCAGGCACACACCGTTTACGCGAACGATGAGTTTCATTATGAATTTGGGCTTGACCCGCAGCTAAAGCATGTGCCGGCTAAAGGTGACCGCGGAGATCCGGTATATTTCTATGGTATCTTTAAGACGAAGGACGGTGGGTTTGGGTTTGAAGTCATGAGCGTAGACGACGTCCGCCGCCATGCTGAAAGGTTCAGCCAGGCTTATAAAAGCGAATATTCCCCCTGGAAAACGAATTTTGAAGAAATGGCAAAGAAGACAGTCCTCAAAAAGGCCCTCAAATATGCACCGCTGAAAACAGAGTTTGTCCGTGGCGTCAGCACAGATGAAACGGTAAAGACGGAAATTTCCGATGATATGTTCAGCGTGCCGAATGAAACGATTGAAGTGGAAGGCCATGACGTGGATGCATCCACCGGTGAGGTGCAGAAATGAGCGCAAAAGATGAATTCCTCGAAGCCTTTTCCCTTTCCGTCAAGCGTCCGGGGGCCGACCGGCTCCTGGCCTGGCTGAAAAAGACGGATTTTTTCACGGCCCCTGCCAGCACCCGGTTCCATGGAGACCATGAAAGCGGCCTCGTGGAACACAGCCTGAATGTCTACCACAGGTTACAGGAGGAAATAAAGGCCCTGCCCGTTGCGCCTTCTGAAGAAACGGTTGCTGTTTGCGGTCTGCTGCATGATATCTGCAAGGCGAATTTCTACAAAGTATCCCAGCGCAACGCGAAGAATGAGAAAACCGGGAAATGGGAGAAGCAGCCATTCTACCAGGTGGAAGACCAGTTCCCGTATGGACATGGCGAAAAGTCGGTTTTCCTCATTGAACGGTTCATGCGCCTGAAGGTCGAAGAGGCCGTAGCCATCCGGTGGCACATGGGCGGTTTTGATGAATCGGTGAAGGGCGGAAGCTATGCCGTTTCCGGCGCGTTTGAAAAGTATCCGCTGGCCCTGTTGCTCCATGTGGCCGACATGGAGGCAACGTACCTGGATGAAGGAAAGAAGGAGTCAGTATGAATTCTGAAATTGTTGGGCTGCTCCGCCGTGTTGGGGTTCCGGCTCATATCAAAGGGTATGCCTGCCTGAAAGATGCACTGGAGCTGTGTTACGGCGATGGAAGCTATATTCATGCGGTCACTAAGCGGCTGTACCCGGATATTGCAAGGCGTGAAGAAACGACTGCCTCCCGTGTTGAACGGGTAATCCGTCACGCGATTGAAGTGGCATGGAGCCGCGGTGGCCTTGATACCCTTCAGAAGATTTTCGGCTGCACGACAGATGCCAGCCATGACCATCCCACCAATGGTGAGTTTATCGCAACGCTGACCGAACAGCTCCATATCGAGCAGGAGGCGAAACAATGACTACAGCCGTTAAATACACGGACAATGACACCAATTCCGCGGACGATGGCGCAGAGCAGCAACCGCAGACCTGCGACTGGAAGAATGCTTCCGGAGATGATGAGGAAGCATCGGCAGATTCCGAGAGCGAAAAGCCGGTCGAACCTTTGCCAGACGGTCCAGACCTGAGTCTTCGGCTCCCTGCTTTCGATTCAGTCTTTGACGATGCCGATGCAAAACTCCGTGACCTATCACGTGCCATGAAGACGAAACTGATTGAGAGTGGAGAGCTATCAATCAAAATCGTCATCAACAACTACGGCAGCATCCTAAAGCCTGACCCAAAGAAATGTAAAGTTGAATGCGTTCCAAAGCCCGCGAAGGTATCAACGCAAATCCGTTTCCCGTCGGATATTGAGATTGCCGTGGAGCAGGACGGGCGCGTGATTGTTCCGGCAGACCGCGACCAGCAGCTTTCCTTTAAAAACGACTCGGCACCCGGCGGCACAGTCACAGTGGATGGGAAGACCGGAGTTGTTGAGAAATATCAGGAGGACGGACAAGACTTTGAAGGGCCTTCCGTGGATGAGAAACCCTGAGCAGGGAAAAGGCCAGAGAGGGCGGTGATGCTGGTTGTCTCGTCCGTTAAAGGACGGGGTTGATTATTTTCCATTCGATGTCGCGCTTGATGAGAAGTTTGAGCTGATCGAGGCGGAGTTTGGACTGACAGGATTTGCGGTAGTCGTTAAGCTGTACCAGAGAGTGTATCAGCGAGGTTACTACTGTGAATGGACAAATGAGGTTGCATTATTGTTCGGCCACAGAGTTGGCCTGGGTGGTAATGCCGTTTCTGAAATAGTAAGCGCCGCGGTCAAAAGAGGTATTTTTGACAAGGACATGTTTGAGAAATACCATATCCTCACTTCAAGAGGAATCCAGAAAAGGTATTTTGAGGCAGTCAGCCGCCGTAAATGTGTAAATGTCAAAAAAACGTACCTCTTAGTTGATGTTACCCAATCCCTGCCGAGTGCCAACATTTCATGGATAAATGATTGCAATAACCCCGAAAATGTAAGCGATAATCAACAAAGTAAAGGAAATAAAAGTAAAGTAAACAAGAGTAAAGAAAAAGATAATAATAAGCCCGGAGCTGCTTCCGCCCCTCCGGACCGCCGCCTTTTCATATCGCTTGTCTTGAATGATGAATCTGAATATCTGGTTTACGAAGACCAAATTGAAAAGTGGGTTTCCCTCTATCCAGCCGTAAACGTAGAGCAGGAACTCCGGAAAATGGCGGGATGGTGTGAAGCAAACCCGAACAGAAGAAAAACAAAGTGCGGGATTCTGAATTTTATCAATTCATGGCTTTCCCGTGAGCAGGACAGAGGGGGGGGACGCAAAGAAATGAAAACGCAACTAACCGGTGTGCAGGGAATCCTGCGGAAAAAGCTCCGGCAGGGGAACCGCTCGGCACCGTCATTTGAAGAGCACACGCAGCATCAGTGCGATGCAATGAATGCGACGGCCGGGAAACTGGAAGATTACGATTGCCCGAAGTGCAGAAATAAGGGCGTTATCTATTTTGTAGGCGAAGGCGGTGAAATCAAATGCCGCGAGTGTGCTTGTATGGCCATCCGGGCCAGTATGGCGCGGATTCGGAACAGCGGCCTTCAAAATCTGCTGGATATCTACACCTTCAGCAGATTCCAGACTGACACGCCGCTGCAGAAGCTCATGAAATCAACCGCGGAACAGTATTTGGATGACAGCGACGGCAGCTGGTTCTTTGTCGGCGGCCAGTCAGGCGCTGGAAAGTCCCATATCTGCACGGCCGTCGCCGGAGAGCTGCTGAAACGCGGAGAAGCGGTCCGATATATGCTCTGGAAGGATGAATCCACAAAAATAAAGGCGGCCATCAATGACGAGGATGAATACGACCGGTTGATTTCGCCGCTGAAGGCCGTGCAGGTCCTCTACATTGACGATTTATTTAAACCTGTGTATGTGACGACCGCGGCGTGCGCAGGCAGCCGAGCCCTGGGGACATTTCCCTTGCGTTTGAGATTATCAATTCGAGATATATCGCCGGGCCGAGTGGCGTGACGATTATTTCCAGCGAATGGACGATGGACGAGCTGCAGCGCCTTGATCCGGCAACGGCTGGCCGCATCTTCCAGAAGGCGCAGGATTACTGCATTTCCATTACGCCGGGCAAAGGCCGGAATTACAGGCTCAGGAGGCAGAAACCTTGAAACGGAAAATCAGGAATGAAGGCATGTATATCACGCCGCAGAAAATTTACGGCACCATGGAAGGCGAAACCTGCAAAGACTGCCGGTTCTGCCTGGCCAGCGGGAACGAGAGAATTCGAGCGCGCTACTGCATCCGGTTTTGGAAACAGGAAAACCCAAAGGCCCGCATCAATGCCTACGACCAGGCGTGCGGAAAGTTTGAGAGGAAGGAACAGACATGAACAGCGTTGCGTTTACGATTCCCGGGCCGCCGCAGGGCAAAGCGAGGCCGAAGGTAGTCCGCATCAAGACCGGCGCCAGCGTTACATACACGCCGGACAAAACTGTCCGTTACGAAGAACTGACGCGCTCCCGTTACCAGGCGGCCGCACACGGTTTCAAGTTTTCCGACGATGCCCAGATTGCCGTGCAGATTACCGCCC
>ENA-UOOK01005578-UOOK01005578.1-fermentation-metagenome-genome-assembly--contig:-NODE-5578-length-12563-cov-8.582028_pt1 | contig 12563 bp, 11 predicted proteins | sample MGYA00245777_ERZ724023 | MGnify/ENA primary metagenome ERZ724023 (study PRJEB28704, sample SAMN03018312) | fermentation metagenome | biome: anthropogenic terrestrial biome; feature: soil; material... | reverse complement strand
GGGGAACCCGATCTGCTGGCCTCCTGTTACCGTAAAAGTCTCGAACTGGCCGTGGAAAATGGATGTAAATCTGTTGCATTTCCATCGATAAGCTGCGGGGTCTATGGTTATCCCTTTGATCAGGCCGCTCAGATAGCCATAAGGGAGGTTTCTTCTTTTATCCAAAAAGACTCAAGACTGGAAAAGGTCATTTTCGTATGCTTTAGCCAAGAAGCTTACGATTTATACAACAAAATTCTATCGAAATAAATATTAAAATTTAAAACGTTTTCATTGTGTTCCTTATTACACCTCCTCCTCCGTTTTAAGCTTTGTTAAAAATAACCTTATTCTAACATTGGAATAATAGTATTTTTTGATTCTACAAATATTATAGTAGCTATTTTTGGAATTGTCAATTCCATTTTAATATATTTTTAAAAAATAATTAAATTTAGTTTAAGTTAAGTTATTTTATTTTATTATTTTTTACTCTTATTCCAATCTCATTGCACAAAATCAACGTCATTTCATCTTGCAAAAGGAAATATATGCTATATAAGGAATAGTTTATTCCATTTTAATAAGTTAGTCGCATTAATAGCATAAATAATTTTGGGTTTATTTTTAGGCATAAATATAACTCCCGCTTAGATTCCCATAACTGTAAAATTTATCGTCAAACATGAGTTAGTATTTAATTCATATAATTAATTTCTTTTATATCCTAATTATTTACATAAAAATCTAATGGATATGCTCTGAATTTAAGAGAAGGTAGATTATCGTAAATAATATACCCGGATGCACTATTTATTATGTCGGGAATACGATTGGCCATCTGTGTGCATATAGTTGTTTTTGCGTCAGTTATCAAGGGAGAATTATGGATAAAATAAGTATAAAGTTATATTGCAAGCAGTTGAAAGTGGAAGTTTTGTAAAAACCGGAGAAAAGCTATAATACACCCAGTCGGGAATTACCCATATGATAAATTGGATGGAAGATGAATTGGGATTTTCATTGTTTATACGAAGCAACAAAGTGTTACATTGACAAAAGAATGTGAGTATCTTCTTCCTATTATTCGGGATTTAGTAAAATTAAACGAGCACCTTAATCAAGAAATCGCACTGATTCAAGGAATCGAAAAAGGAACTATAAGAATCGGCAGCTATAGCAGTATAGCAATGCATTGGATGTCTAAAATTATTAAGAAATTTCAAAACCAATATCCAAATATTCAAATTGAATTAATAGAAGAAGGAAGCGGAGATGTCTTAGAATTGTTGCTACTCGAAAATAACGTTGATTTGAGTTTTCTCAGCATTCAACCACAACACACCTGTGATCGTGTAGAGCTTAGAAATGATCCTATGTTGGTAGTACTTCCATTAGGACATCCTATATCAGCACTTGATGCCATTCACATAAGTTAACTAATCAACGAGCATTTTTTTATTGCCAGTTCGTCAACAGAATATGATAAAGATATTTTCAAAATTTTAAAAAAGCAAAATTTACACCCAAGATAACTTTTACATCGAACCTTGACCATTCGATTATTTCTATGATAGAGCATAACTTAGGAATTGGCATTATGCCAGCGCTGATGATTAAAGGACGTACTGAAAACGTAGTAACAAGACCTCTCCTTCTGGAGGTTAATAGAATGCTCGGAATAGAATTGTGTGAATATTCCGAGCGAAAATTAGCACTGTAACCGCCCTGGTTGAGCATCAAAACCGCATTGATTTAGCAAAGCTACCGGAAGAAATTGAGCGAAATAAAATCACAAATCTGTATAATGAATTTATGCACTCAAAAGTGTAAATAATTCAAGGAGGTCATAAAAATGACCAATTACAGAGAAATCCTAAGACTCAATAGCTTAGGAATCAACAAAACAGACATAGCAGCAAGCTGTAGCTGTGCCCGAAACACAGTAGCAAGTGTATTAAACAAGGCTAAGGAAGCGGGTATAGCATATCCCCTGCCGGACGATATGTCAGACAAACAGCTTGCAGAAAATCTATTTCCCTCAGTAAGAACAAAGGTTACTTACAAAATGCCTGATTACGATTACGTACATCGTGAAATGGCTAAAAGTGGAGTTACTCTTACCCTTCTATGGCTTGAATACTGTGACAAATGCATAGAAGCAGGGGAAATCCCGTACAAGTCCACACAGTTTAATAAGTATTATGCTGACTATGTTAAAGCTACAAAAGCTACAATGCATATTACACGTAAGCCAGGAGAACGTATGGAAGTAGATTGGGCAGGACAAACTGCAAAAATTATAGATACAGATACAGGAGAAGAAATCTCTACATACATATTTGTAGCCACACTCCCCTATAGCGGATATTCGTATGTAGAAGCCTTTCTTTCTCAGAACCAAGAGAGTTGGATATCTGCACATGTAAACACCTACAATTACTTTGGAGGGGTTACAAAAATGCTTGTGCCGGACAATCTAAAAACAGGTGTTGATAAAGTGACAAAGAGTGAAACTATCATTAACAAGGTTTATCAGGAAATGGCACAGCATTATGATACCGCTGTAATTCCTGCAAGGGTACGAGCTCCCAAAGACAAGGCAACTGTTGAGAATTCAGTAGGCATAATATCAACATGGATTCTTGCAGTTATACGTAATCAACAGTTTTTATCCTTAAAAGAATTAAATGTAGCAATTAAAGAAAACCTTGAAAAGTTCAATAACAAGCCATTTCAGAAGAAAGAAGGCAGCCGTGCAAGCCTATTTTTGGAAGAGAAATACTTTCTAATGCCTCTTCCTAAAAGAGAATTTGAATTATCAACATGGAAGATTGCTACTGTCCAATACAACTACCACATAAGCATAGATAAGCAAAATTACTCTATTCCATATGAATATATTAAGCAAAAGGTTGAAGTAAGAATAACTAAAAATGTAATCGAAGTATTTTTTGAGAACAATCGTATTTGCTCACACCCAAGACTTTACGGCAGACCAAATCAATATAGTACTTCAGAAGCTCATATGCCCCTTAATCACCAAAAATATGTACAGTGGAACGGCGAACGTTTCAGGCAATGGGCATCTAAAATCGGAGAAGATACATCTGCAGTGATAGAATTATTCCTTACATCTAACAAGATAGAACAGCAAGGATATAAAAGCTGTATGGCACTATTAAAGCTTGCGGATAAATATTCCGTAAAAAGACTTGAAACTGCTTGTACTAAGGCATTTACATACACTCCAAGACCAAGCTTTAAAAGCATTTATGCAATCTTAAAATCAGGACAAGATAAAATTACAGACTCACAACCAACCTCCTCAAATACGTCAGAATATGGCTTCACAAGAGGTGCTGACTATTACACAAGGGGGAATGAGTAATGTTAAATGATAATACAGTATCAAAATTGCATGAAATGAAGCTGAGTGTTATGGCTCAGGCATTTAAGGAGCAGTTTTCTAACGATAACTTTAACTCAATGTCATTTGAAGAACGGTTTGGATTGCTTGTAGATGCCGAATGGATAACAAGGAAGAATAACCGTCTTACTAGGCTTATCAAAAATGCAGATTATTCTATAAGCGACGCTTGTGTGGAAAACATAGAATACCATTCAGACAGAAATCTCAATAAGGCACAAATTGCACGCTTATCAACCTGTAATTACATACAGGAATGCCATAACATAATTATTCTCGGTGCAACCGGCAGCGGTAAAACGTATATATCTAATGCTTTAGGTATGACAGCCAGCAGAAACTTCTATACTGTTAAATATATACGTGTACCTGACCTGCTTTCGGAATTAGCAGTCGCAAGGGGTGAAGGTACATACCGCAAAGTGATAAAGCAGTACAAGACGGTAAAGCTTCTAATTTTAGACGAATGGCTATTGTTTCCTCTAAAAGAAAGTGAAGCTCGTGATCTGCTTGAAATTGTAGAAGCAAGATATAAGAAGTCTTCTACAATATTCTGTTCTCAGTTTGAAGTCGCAGGCTGGTATCACAAAATTGGCGAACCTACTCTTGCTGATGCTATTTGTGACCGTATAGTACATGATTCCTACAACATAACTATTCATGGCAAAGATTCAATGAGAAAGAGAAAGGGTATTAGCGAAATTTAAGCCTTCGGCTTATTGGGGCTTTGCCCCAAACCCCAAGGTTTATCGCTTTGGTTTTCCAGAAGTGACGATTTAAAATCTTAAAGTGTGACGATATCGCATGAATTTGTCTACAATATCGTCACTTCCGCCAAACCTCAAATACCGCTCAGGTTGCTCCTCAGCATAGCCCTATCCTGTATTTGAGTAAAAGCAATTTTATGATACTATTTATATTTTTCACTGTCAATATTCAACTTATGCGGCTTATGTGCTCATTCTTCGCGGAAACAATGCTCAACCTACTGCGGTTTTGCTGCTCATTTTTAACGGTATATACAAATTGTGTTCTTTAGATAATGCTCCTCCGGCCGTTAAGCGGTTTATAGCTTGTACAAAAGAAGTATTAGAATTAGATAAATTATAAAGATGAATTAGTGATTAATATAATTTTAGAAAGTTGTTTAATCTCATGTAAACCTTATGTATTATAAACATAAAAACTATTAATTAAAAATTACAAATCTTTAATAGTTTTTATGTTCTAATCTTTACGTTACATCTAATACTAAAATTTAATCAATTCTTCAGAAATTTTATTTGCAGTTTCAATTATATCTTTAATTATATCCGGAATTTTTTCTGGTTCTAACCTATATTTTGGTATTGTTGTGCTAATTGCCGCAATTACCCTGCCTTTATAGCCTCTGATCGGTGCGGATATACAAAATAACCCCTTTTGAAATTCCTCATCCTCCATAGCATATCCTTGCTTTCTGATTTTGCTGAGCTCTAACCGCATTTTATCAGGATCAGTAATTGTTTTATCAGTGCAAGGCTCTATAGAAGATGAAAGCATTGTATCAATTAACTCCGAAGGTTGATGTGCTATTAAGCATCTTCCAAGAGATGTACAAAAAGCGGGATACTGCACTCCAACATTGAAATTCGGTCTTAAAATATTAGGCGAATCCACCTTTGTTACATAAACCACCTTTTGGCCCTGCAATATTGCTAAATTTACAGTTTCCTTATGCTTCTCAACCATTTTCTCCATATGAATCTTTGCACTGTCTACCCAATCGAAATTCTCAGCATAACTTTTACTTATATTATATAATGCAATTCCCAATCGATATTTATCATTTTTAGGATTTTGCATTAAATAGTTTTTCAATTCCAAAGTATTAACTATACGCTGCACTGTACTTGCCGGAAGTCCAGTAGATATACTGAGTTCCTTAATCCCTAATTCAGTTGAACTGTTAAATTGTTCCAATACCAACAATGTTCTGAGTATTGATTTCCCATATGAATCTTCCCTTGCCATAATTACCCCTACTTTCAATATTTTATCTTATTTTCCATTATAGAATAGATTAACTTGTTTTTCAATATACTTATATATATATCCATAGTATATATTATTAATCATCATTTAGATAGTTTTTTTCTTTCACAAATTTTTACGCAATTAGAGATACATATGGCATTAAACCCATTATATTATAAATTACAACAATTCTATTACCGTTGCGATTGCGGGACCGCCGCCTACACACAGCGAAGCGACACCATACCTCTCCCTACGTTTTTGCAATTCATATATTAAAGATACAACTATTCTTGCACCTGTACAGCCAACCGGGTGCCCCAAAGCTATTCCTGAGCCATTGGAATTTACTTTGTTCATATCTAAGTTAAGCTCTCTGTTAACCGCTAAAAACTGTGCGGCGAAAGCCTCATTTATTTCATAATAGTCGATTTCTTCTTTGGTTAATCCTGCATTTTCTATAGCCTTTGGTATAACTTTTGCAGGACCTATTCCCATAATTTCCGGCTCAACCCCCATATTATCCACTGTCAATATTCTTGCTAAAGGCTTAATTCCTAATTCCTCAGCTTTTTGTGCCGCCATCAATACCAATGCTGCCGCACCATCATTAACACCCGATGCATTTCCTGCGGTTACCGTTCCGTCTTTCTTAAATGCAGGACGCATTTTGGACAGCTTGTCTAAGGCGACATCTGCTCTTGGATGCTCGTCCGTTTCTACTAAAAGCATTCCCTTCCTTGTCTGAATTGGTACAGGTACAATTTCATCTTTAAACTTGCCTTCATTAATAGCTTTAACAGCTCTATGATGACTCATCATCGCTAATTCATCCTGTTCCTCACGTGTAACACCATAACGCTCCGCCAGGTTTTCGGCAGTTATTCCCATGTGATAACCCATCATGGCGCATACCAATCCGTCATTGAGCATTGTATCCACAACCTCAGAATTACCCATTCTAAAGCCCTCTCTTGCAGTTTTCATCAAATAAGGAGCCTGCGACATGCTTTCCGTTCCTACGGCAACTCCTATTTCCGATTTGCCAAGCGTAATGGATTGATAAATCATTTCCATTGCCTTCATTCCCGAGCCGCACTGCTGGTCTACTGTATAGGCAAATCCTTCAGCAGGCATTCCGCACTTTATTTGAATCTGGCGCGCCGGATTTCCTTTTGCTCCACCCTTGTAAATCATTCCGCATGCCACCTCATCAACATCAGCAGGCTCAATATTTGCTTGTTTAAGTGCGCCATTTACAGCCGCAACACCCAAGTCTACCTGTGAAACATCCTTTAAGGAACCTAAAAAATCTCCTATAGGGGTTCTCGCTGCTCCTACAATTACAACATCTCTCATACAGTACCTCTCATAATTTGAATTTTTTATATTTTATTGCATATACAATCAGGTAATGCCAAGTTATAACTAATCTAAATAATAAACATTTAAAGCATGGCGAAGGATATAAACTCCAATTTCTTTTTCCATTAGTATTACTGCGTTTTATTCACTATCTAAGAGCTCTTTTATATTAGCATATGATTTCGGAACTGTCAATTCCACATTTTCTCTTTTTCATTTTTATGATCTTTGTAATATTATAAAAACACCCCTATAGTGCAATTGCTCATAGGGGTGTTTTATTGTTTTATAAATATTTCAACAGTTGAACAAGATAAGTACCATCCATTACATCTATTTCATCACGATCTAATCTCCTTTTTCCAAAAACTACAAATCCATTTTCAGAATAAAACTGAATAAGTTTTTCTTTATCTTCACACTCAAGGTATACAACTCTTCCACCTATTTCACCTTGAATAAATTTTACTTTATCACATGCTAATTTTAATAATTCATCTCCTGTAATTAAATTATAGTGGTTATAAGTATTATTTTTCGCTAATTGACCTATTAGTGGTGCTGATAAAACATATCTCTTTAAATCACTATCATATTGTGCAAATTTATTTATTCTTTTTTGTAATGATTTACTTAAGATTGTCCTATAAATTACTATAAATTTCGTTGCAAGAGTATAGTATCCGATAATAAATATTCTTTTTTATAAGAGGTAAACACTAAATATGTAACTGCAATTCCTTGTTTTGAAAATTCTATTGATTTATGTTTTAGGAACAACTCGACATCCTTATTAAGTGGACACGAAAAATTAGAGAGGATATCCTTTACTTTATCCTCCCCAAGGTTGTTTATCATATCCTTCAAATTAACTTGGATATAACCAGTCATTATTTATCTCCAAATATTTGGTTTATCTTAAAGCCTTTTACTTCCTCACAAGTGCGATTTAATACAACATCTTTACCTTTTTTTATTTTTGAGTTTTCTAATGCTGATACAATGGCATATCCAGTTTTTTTATTACTAACATTAATATTTTTTAAAATACTTTTGGTAGCCATTTTCATCATCCCCTAAATTTTATTTCTTTAGAACTATTATTAGTATTATATGATATTTTAATAAAAAAATCAAATATACATCAATAATTCAATAATTTTCTAAAAATTTTTTTATTTCCAAAGAAGCCTTGTATGTTTCATTCTTAGAAGCAATCCCTTCTTCCACTACTTCATTTACAGCTTCCTTTAAAGTGTATCCATTTTTAATTATCTTGTCAAATAAAATACCGTAAAGGCTGACCTGATAATCCGAAACTTCCTTTTCCACATAATCATTGTTGCAGCCTACAATTACATATTCACCCTTTTCCGCTTCCCCATGATTTCTAAGCTGCTCCAAAACACTTTCCACATTTCCGTAAAAAGTTCTTTCATGAAGCTTTGTTAATTCTTTGCAGACACAAAGAGTTGAATTGGGCATGTGAACTTTTATGCATTCGACTAAATTCAATATTCTCTTGGGAGATTCATAAAATACAAATGTTTTGACGGGATTATTAAGTACCCTTTTCAAAGCATTGTCCAGTTCACCTTTTTTACGCGGCAAAAAACCGTAAAAAACAAGCTCATAAGCTTCGATTCCGGATATTGAAATAGCTGTCGTTAAGGCTGAAGCACCTGTTAAGCCAATTACTTCAATACCATTTTCTCTTGCTTCCTTTACAAGTTCATAGCCTGGGTCGGAAATACACGGTGTGCCCGCATCGGTTAACAACGCAACATTTATTCCTTCATCTGAAATCCTTTGAATTATTTCTTCGCTTCTTTGTTTTTCATTGAATTTATGATATGAAATCATTTTTGTTTTAACTTCAAAATGATTCAAGAGCTTTTGGGTGTGCCTTGTGTCCTCAGCTAAAATTAAATCACAGCTATTTAATGTTTCTATTGCCCTCTTGGTCATATCGCCTAAATTGCCTATAGGTGTGGGCACAACATACAATTTACTCATTTTTCCTCCTATTGCGGGAACCTTCCTAATTTATACAGGTTCGTCCTTCTTCATCTTAAACAATGCAAACTTTATTTCACCATATGTGATATGTTCAGGCAGTGCTTCTTTAATGGGTCTTAACTTATCTCCGCCTACTTTTTTGTATGCGTTTACTATCATTTCTTCATTTTCATGTGATACGAAATCGTAATAATTAATTTCCAAGCCTAATTTTGCACAGTCAAGCAGATGGTCTTCGATCGTATTTGTTTTAAGTCCTCTTGCTTCTGCTATTTCATTTATGTTTTTTCCCTCTTTGTACAAATTATAGCTTAGGAACCTTGTATCTATGCCCTTGTCGGTCTTGTTTTGATTTTTCACCAGACCCGCACCTTTAATATCTGAATTTTTTATTTTATCTGAATCTTTTGCGATTGCCGCAAGCCTGCTATTAACATCAATTTTATTCAAGTATGGGGACATTCCTCTTTCCTGCAAAGACTTTCCCTTTAATAGAGGTGTGTCCCCCTTCCTTAAATGTTCTTTGATCTTTTCAATAAACCTATTTCCGTATTTATTTGCCTTGAATTCACCGACTCCAGTTACATTCAGCATTTCGTTTTTATTTAACGGATATTTAACACACATGTCCCTCAATGTTGCATCGGAAAACACTACGAAAGGAGGCACGTTCAATTCTTCCGAAATTTCTTTCCTTAAAGCTCTTAATATTTCAAACAATTCCTTATCATATTCGCATTCCGCAGGTGCGGCTTTCTTAGTGAATACTTTCTTTATCTCAACCTTTTCGGTTCCTTTTAAGACCGTGTAACCTAATTTTGAAATATTCAGTATAGGATATTTATCACCGACAATATTAATATATCCATCGGAAATCAAGCATGAAACCATATCCTTCAACGTATCCTTGTCGTACTCCTTCATAATCCCGTAGGTGCTTAATTTATCAAAATTAAATGATTTAATACGTTTATTTCCGCTTCCCTTCAAAACATCTATAACTGTGTTGCTGCCGAATCTTTGATCCATCCTGTAAATACATGATAATATTTTTTGTGTTTCAACAGTAATATCCTGACTTTCTGTTTCATTTAAGCAATTCCCGCAATTATTGCAGTTTTCAACGTTATAGCTTTCATCAAAATAGCTGATTAAATACTTTCTCAGGCACTTGTCCGTGTTGCAGTAATTTACCATATCACGCAGCTTAGCATAATCGCCTGCCTTAGAAGTGCCGCTGTCGCCTGAGCTGTTTTCAATGAGATAATTATTCAAAACTATATCCTGAGGGCTGTACATTAATATGCATTCGGACATTTCACCGTCACGTCCTGCTCTTCCCGCCTCCTGATAATAGCTTTCAACATTTTTAGGCATGTTGTAATGAATGACAAATCTTACATTCAATTTGTCAATACCCATGCCGAATGCGTTGGTTGCAACAATAATATCCGCATTGTCAAATAAGAAATCGTCCTGCCTTATACTTCTTTCAGCATTGGTCAAACCTGCATGGTAGCTTACAGCCTTGTGTCCTGAATTTATTAATTTTGCACAAACTTCATCCGTAATTTTTCTGGTAAGACAATATATAATTCCCGACTTGCCTTTGTTTTCCTCTGCATAGTCTAAAACGTACCGGTCTTTTTTATTGGTTTTAACAACTTCAAATTTAAGATTTTCCCTGTCAAAGCCTGTTATTATTTCAAAATGATCCTTTAAATCTATTAAATTTATTATATCCTTCTTTACCTCAGGAGTTGCGGTTGCCGTAAAGGCTGATATAATTGGATTATTTCCCGCAATATCCCTGATATTCTTAATTTTTAAATAGCTTGGTCTGAAATCATGACCCCATTGGGAAACGCAATGTGCCTCGTCCACGGCAATCATGGAAATTTTAATATTTTTTAGTAGTTCAATGAATTCTTCCGACTCCAAGCGCTCCGGAGCAACATACAAAAGCTTAAACCTGCCGTGCACAGCTTCATATACAATTTCATTAAGCTTTCCCCAAGCCAGTGAACTGTTTATAAAGGCGGAAGGTATTCCTAATTGCTGCAGCGTATCTACTTGGTCCTTCATAAGAGAAATAAGGGGAGAAATTACTATTACGGTTCCCTCCATCATTAATGCGGGTATCTGATAGCAAAGGGACTTTCCGCCTCCCGTAGGCATAATTGCCAAAACATCCTTTCCGGATAATATATTTTCTATTATAATTTCCTGTCCTTCTCTAAAGTCCTCATATCCGTAATATTTTTTCAACAGCTCCAAAGACTTTCGCAACATTTCATTCACCCTTTATTTTATTTGTTAAAAAATTATAGCACATAACTTAATGTAAATTCAAGTGGACAAATGTTCGACTTTGCTGTAAAATATTATAGTAAAGGGGAACAAAGCTTTTGAAGGAATATCCCCAAGCATGGAGGATAACATGGATTACGTAATTATATCAATGCTTTTTATTTCAATCTTAATAAATATTGTTATATTTATAAAAAACAATTCATCTGAAAAAATAATATCCGAGCTGAAAATAAATTTAAAGGAGAATAATTTGAATTTAATTGATTCGGTAACAAGAAAAATTGCAGATTCGGAGCAGAAGCAATTGAGGGAATTATTGACCAATAAGTTAGAAACAGTTGAAAGACTGGACGGAAATTCAAATAAATTAAATGAATCATTTGCTAAATTCAGCAGTGATACTTCCAAGACATTAAATGAGAATTTTTCCTCGCTTAATGAGCAGGTAGGCCAAAATCTTGACAGAATAAACTTAAGGGTGGAGGAAAGACTGAATGAAGGATTTGAAAAAACAAACAAAACATTTATAAACGTATTGGAAAGATTGTCAAGAATAGATGAAGCTCAAAAGAAAATCGACAGCCTGTCAACCAATATAGTTTCGTTGCAGGATGTTTTAACCGATAAAAAAAGCAGGGGAACATTTGGGGAAGTTCAGCTTAACCATATTTTGTCCGTGGTTTTCGGAGAGAAGAACGATAAAATTTATGAGCTCCAAAAGAAATTAAGTAACTCAACGGTTGCGGATGCAGCTTTATATATTCCCGCTCCGGTTGGAATGCTGTGCATAGATTCCAAATTTCCCCTTGAAAATTATCAGCGCATGATTGATACAAATAATTCAGACAGCGAAAGAAAGCAGTATTCAAAAGACTTTAAATCAAATGTAAAGAAACATATAAATGATATTTCTTCAAAGTACATTATTCAGGGAGAAACATCGGAACAGGCAATTATGTTTATTCCCGCCGAAGCAATTTTTGCGGAGATAAACGCATATCATCAGGACCTGTTGGATTATGCAGGTGAGAAAAGGGTCTGGATTACTTCTCCCACAACGTTAATGTCTGTTCTGTCAACCGTACAGGTTGTTTTACGAAATTTGGAAAGAGAAAAATATGCAGGCATAATCCACCAGGAGCTTAACAAGCTTGGAAAGGAATTTAAGCTGTACAAGGACAGATGGGAAGCATTGGCTAAAAATATAAAGCGTGTTTCCGACGATGTGGATAAAATAAATATCACCTCCAACAAAATCGAGCGAAAATTTGACAGAATTTCAAAGGTTGAAGTGAGTCAATGCACCGAACAGGAATTTGAAGAAATCGAGTACTATAGCAATGCTGAGCAAAATTATTTTTAAAAACCACTTGCATTTTATTTTCATATGTGCTACTATCTTAAAGTAGCATTTCGCCGTAGTGATGGAATGGCAGACGTG
>ENA-UOOK01005577-UOOK01005577.1-fermentation-metagenome-genome-assembly--contig:-NODE-5577-length-12565-cov-3.367946_pt1 | contig 12565 bp, 16 predicted proteins | sample MGYA00245777_ERZ724023 | MGnify/ENA primary metagenome ERZ724023 (study PRJEB28704, sample SAMN03018312) | fermentation metagenome | biome: anthropogenic terrestrial biome; feature: soil; material... | reverse complement strand
GAAGATACTTGGGGGAATAATGATGGAACCGTTTATGGTTTTACAGTTCTTGCAACTAAAGAAGAGTGTATTTATGGTCGTTGTTATAAATTTAATGGAACAGATGATTATATTGATTGTGGAAATAATTATAATTATGAAAGAGGTAATAATGTTACAATATCTGTTTGGATAAAATCAAATGGTGACCAAGAAAATGGAAATGGAGGAATAATTTCTAATATTTTTGGAGAGTTTAATAAAAATAGAATTTTATTAAGAAATGATAATGAGATCTATGTTCAATTTATTATAAATGAGGTGCAATCAAATTTTATCTCGACAAAAAAAATAAATACTGGATATTGGAACTATATTGTTTATACATATGATGGAACTAAGGAAAAAATATATATAAATTCAGAATTTGATGAAAAAGTTAATTCTGGGAATATAAGAACTGGAACTTCTTCAGTTGCTATTGGTATTGGTCAATCGAATTATCCATTTTATCATTTTAATGGATTAATAGATGATGTCCGTGTATATAATGGTGCTTTATCTTCTTCTCAAATCAAACAAGAATACATCGCTGGTTTAAACTCACTTCTAGCTAGTGGTAACATCTCAAAAGAAGAATACGATCAAAGGATTAATTCTTTAGCTCAAAAATGATTAACATATTTTAATATTTGTGTTAATCTAAAAATATGAAGAAACCAGAAGTAATGAGTCCAATTAAAAATTGGGCGAGTCTAGAAGCTTGTAAAAAATATGCTGATGCCATATATTTTGGTGTTCCAGATTTAAGTTTGAGAGCAAGAACTAATAGCTTAACTATAAAAGACATTCCTGCTTTTGTAAGTAAATGTCATAGCTATAATATAAAGGCATATATGACAATTAACTCTGTCTTATACAACGATGATATTAAAAAAGCAGAGAAATTAGTTAAAAAAGCAAAAGAAGCTAAAGTTGACGCTATTATTGTTTGGGATTTTGCAGTTATTGAAATAGCAAAAAAAGAAAAAGTTCCTTTTATCATTTCTACTCAAGCTAACGTTTCTAATTACAAAACAGCTGAATTCTATAAAAAACTAGGAGCTAAAAGAGTTGTTCTTGCTCGAGAATTAACCTTAAAACAAGTTCAAGAAATAAAAAAGAAAGTAAAGATTGAAATAGAGACTTTTGTTCACGGAGCAATGTGTGTTGCGATCTCAGGAAGATGTATTTTATCAGCTTATCTTTTCAATAAATCTTCTAACTGCGGTTCTTGTGCTCAGCCTTGTAGAAAATTATGGAAGTTAAGTGATGAAAAAGGAAACGAATTTGAAACTGAAGGTAAATATTTTTTAAACGCAAAAGATCTTTGTATGATTGAATTTATTCCAGAGCTTATTAAAGCTGGAATAGATTCGTTTAAAATTGAAGGAAGAAGAAGAGATCCAAAATATATTGAAGTTACAGCAAGATGTTATAGAGAAGCCGTTGACGCTCATTTTAATAAAACCTTTACTAAAGAAAAAGTCAAAGCTTGGAAGAAAGAATTAATTGAAGTCTACAACCGTGGATTCTCTACTGGTTTTTACTTTGGAGAGCCAGGAAAAGAGGGTATTAGTTACGACAAAGCAGATAATATTTCAAAGTATGAAAAAGTCCTTTTGGGACATGTGACTCATTATTATTCTAAAATAGGAGTGGCTTTAATTAATCTAGAACACAAAGGAGTTTCTTTAAACGAGAACATTCAAATAGAAGGAGAAAAAACTTTTTTAGAACAAAAAATAGAATCAATGCAAAAAGAAAACAAAGAAATAAAAAAGGCTAAGAAAGGAGAAGAAATTGCAATAAAAGTAAAAAGTAAAGTTTTTAATAATGATAATGTTTTTATCTTAAAAGAAAGAATATGACTTTAGAAACAATTTTAATTTTAATTTCTGTTTTAGTTCTCATTATCACTCTTCTTTTGTTTTTGAAAAAAATGAAAAACTTTTCTTCTCAATTTGATTTAAAACAAGAAGTAGCAAATGAAAGAAAAGACTACATCAAAGAATTAACAGAACAAATAAGGCGAGAGCTTGAAAAAAGTCAAAGGGAAATTGCGGTTTTAGAAAAAGATAGAATAGGAGAGTTTAGTTCTCTTAAAACTATTTTAGAAGAACACAAACTTTTAACCAAAGATTTAAAAGAGTCTACAGACGGATTAAAGAACATCTTAGCTAACAATCAAATGAGAGGAAGATATGGTGAAGAAATAGCAGAAGAACTTTTAAAATCAGTTGGTTTTGTAAAAGGAGAAAATTACATCATTAATACGGCTCAAGATACTAATTCTAATCGTCCAGACTTTACCATCTTTCTACCAGACAAAACTAAAATTAATGTTGATGTTAAATTTCCTTTAAGTGCCTTAATTAAGTTTGAAGAAGCAAAAGACAAACTAGAAAAAGATAAATATCTTGCTGAATTCAAAAAAGACGTTAAAGAAAAAATTAGACAAGCCTCTTCAAGAAGCTATATCAATCCCGAAGAAAAAACCGTTGATTTTGTGATTCTTTTTATTCCAAACGAAATGATTTTTAGTTTCATTTACGACAAGCTTTATGATACTTGGCAAGAAGCAATGTCAAAGAAAGTAATTTTAGCTGGACCCTTTAGCTTTGTCGCCATCTTAAGAATGATTTTCCAATCTTACAAAAACTTTGTTTATCAAGAAAACCTATACGAAATCATTAAACTCATTAAAATGTTTGAAGAAGAATATGAAAAATACAACGAACAATTTAATGTTTTGGGAGACCGGATTTTAAGTGCTTCTAAGAAATATGAAGAAGTCGCTTCTACGAGAACTAAAAAATTAAACAGTGTTCTTGAGAAGATAAAAAGAGAGAAATTAAATTAAATATGAACTTACAACAAATAAACGAAATAATAGAAAAAGAACCTGCTTTTAGAAAAAAACAGATTGAAAAATTAATTTACGGAGAAGCTATTGATAACTTTGATAAAGCAACTGTCCTATCTTTAAAATTAAGAGAAGAATTAAAAGAAAAAGTTTCTTTAAAAATTGAAGCTGAAGTCTTTAAAAGTAAGAATACTAAAAAAGCGTTAATCACTCTTTCTGATGGTTTGAAGATTGAAACCGTGCTTATGAAACACGAAGACAGAACTACTGTTTGCGTTTCTTCTCAAGTTGGCTGTGCTCTTAAATGCAAGTTTTGTGCTACTGGAAAATTAGGCTTAAAAAGAAATTTAACTTCTGAAGAAATACTGGAACAAGTTCTCTTTTTTAAAAGAACTGAGAATATAAACAATGTTGTCTTTATGGGAATGGGAGAACCTTTTTTAAATTATGACAATGTTCTTGAAGCAATTAGAACTTTAAATAATGAAAATGCTTTTAATATTGGTGCAAGACATATCTCTATTTCAACCGTAGGAATAATAGAAGGAATTAACAAGTTAAGTAACGAAAAACTTCAAGTTAATTTAGCTATTTCACTTCATGCTCCTAATAACAAAAAACGAACAAAGATAATGCCTATTTCTGAAAAGTATAGTCTTGAAGCAATTTTGACTGCCGTTAATAAATACATCAAAAAAACAAACCGAAAAGTTATGTTTGAATATACTTTAATGGAAAATGTTAATTCTTCTTTAACTGACGCAAAAGAATTAGCTAAAATAATGAGACGCCCTTTGTATTTAGTTAATTTAATAAAATACAACAACACAGAAGATTTTAAAGCGCCTTCAATTGAAACAATTAAAAAGTTTAAAGGTTATCTAGAAAAAGGGGGAATCTATGTAACGGAAAGATATCGTTTTGGAGGTGATATTCACGCAGCTTGCGGACAGCTTTGTTTAAAAAAATAACATATGTTAAGATAATTTTATGGAAGATAAAATTAAAAAATTAACAAAAGAATACGAAGACTATGCTAAAGAAAATGGTTTTCGTTTAAATCCTGATAAAAAAGTTGTGGAAAATATTATTCTTTTACTTTTAAAAAAGAATAAATATTGTCCTTGTAGAAGATTATCTAATAATGAAGAAGAAGACAAAAAAATCATTTGTCCTTGTTATTATCATAAAGAAGAAATTAAAAACGATGGACATTGCCATTGTTTTCTATTTGTAAAATAAAACTTATGACAAAAAAAAGAATCTTGTTAAAACTTACTGGGGAATTGTTTGGAGACGAAAGCAGAGCCGTCTCTCTTTTAAAAGCAAAAGAAATTGCAGAGAAAATTGTTAAGCTCAAAGAAAAAGATATTGATCTTGCAATTGTTATCGGTGGAGGAAATATTTTTAGAGGAAGAGAGGTTGGAGCTGAAAAATTTGACCGCGCTGTGGCTGATAATATGGGAATGCTTGCAACTATTATTAACGGATTATCACTTCAAGAATCTATAGAAGGAATGGGGGTTGAAACACGAATGCTTACCGCGATTGAAATGCCTAAAGTAGCCGAACCATTTTTTAGAAGAAAGGCTTTAAGTCATTTAAAGAAAAACCGTATTGTTATCTTTTCAGGAGGAACAGGAAATCCTTTCTTTACAACAGACACAGCCGCTGTTTTGAGAGCTTGCGAGATTAACGCTGACTTTATCTTAAAAGCCACTGATGTTGATGGAATCTATGACAAGGATCCAGATAAACATAAAGAGGCTAAAATGTTTAAAACAATTTCTTTTTCAGAAGTTATTTCAAAAAATTTAAAAGTAATGGATTCAACTGCCTTCTCTTTGTGTAGAGATAATAATATTCCACTTATTGTTTTTAATGTTAAATATCTAGATAAGATAGATGACATTCTAAAAAACAAGATTGGAACTTTAGTAAAATAAAATTATGAGTGATTACTATAAAGCAAGAAGAACAACGGGACTCTTTGATCCAAAATCAAAAGAACCTTTTAATTTAAGTCGATCTAAAATAGACCTTTTTTGTGAATGTCCTCAATGTTTTTATTTAGACCGAAGGCTTGGAACAGGTAGGCCACCAGGCTTTCCTTTTACTTTAAACAGTGCGGTAGATACACTTCTTAAAAAAGAATTTGATCTTTTAAGAAAAGACAAAAAACCTCATCCACTTTTTGAAGAATTTAAAATAGATGCCATTCCATTCGCTCATAAAAATTTAAATGACTACAGAGATACTTTCGTTGGAGTAAGATACCTTCACAAACCTTCTAATTTTTTAGTTTTTGGAGGAGTAGATGATTTATGGGTTAATAAAGAAGGAGAAGTCATTATCGTTGATTACAAGGCTACTTCAAAGCAAGGAGAGGTTAGTTTAGACGCAGAGTGGCAAATTGGATATAAAAGACAAATGGAAATTTACCAATGGCTAGTTTCAAATAATGGTTTTAAAGTTTCAAAAACAGGCTATTTTGTTTATTGCAACGGAGATACTGGTCAAGATAAATTTGACGCTAGACTAGACTTTAAAATAAAAATTATTCCTTATGAAGGAGACACTTCTTGGATCGAAAATAAACTTTTAGAAATAAAAGAATGTTTGACTAAAGATGAGATTCCAGAAATGAATCCTAATTGTGATTATTGTAATTATAGAAAAGAAGCCGTTTTAGCAAAATTAAGATTTAATAAAGAATTTAAAAATGTATCAGGAAATACTAAAAAATAATATCTTTTCGATTTCTGAATACATTGAACTTTTAAACACTGTTCTTGTTGGATGTACAGCAAAAGTTGAAGGAGAAGTTAATCAAATTAAAAAAAGTACTAAAGGGCATGTTTACTTTTCTTTAAAAGACGAAAAGGGAAGCATTTTAGAATGCGTTATTTGGGGCTATTACTATAAAATATGTGGTCTTAATTTAGAAGAAGGAATGAAAATTATTGCCTCAGGAGTTCCTAGCGTTTATGGTCCTAGCGGAAGATTAAGTTTTAAAGCTTCTTTGATCGAACTTAAGGGAGAAGGAGAATTAAAAAAACAATACGATCAGCTTAAAGAAAAATTAGAAAAAGAAGGACTTTTCAAAAGAGAACTCGAGCTTAAAAAATATCCTAAAAAAATAGGGGTCATCACTTCTAAAAGCGGAGCGGTAATTCATGACTTTTTAAACAATCTTCAAAAATACAATTTTAAAATCAAATTTATTGATTCAAGAGTTGAAGGAGCGGAAGCTATAGAAGATTTAATTTCATCAATTAAAATGTTTAGAAAAATAGACCTTGATTGTTTGGTTGTTATTAGAGGTGGTGGTTCAAAGAATTCTTTTGATGTTTTCAACAATGAAAGTGTTATTAGAGAAATTGTAGATTATCCTTGCCCCGTTATTGCAGGACTCGGACATCACGAAGACGAACCTCTTTTTGCTTTGGCGTCTGACTATTCTGTTTCAACCCCAACAGCAGTAACAAAACTTTTGAACGAATCTTGGAATGAATTAGTTTTTAAAATTAATGAAGAAACTCAGTCAATCTTTGAAGAATATAATCACATTCTAAACGAAGTTAATAAAAAAATAGAACTCGCTTCTCAGAGTTTTCTTATTCTTAAAAATGAAATAAATAGCAAGAAAGTTTTTCTTCAAAACTTAAACAACAACTTATTTACTGATTTTTTATCTTTAATAAAAGAGAAAAAAGAAAAGATTATGTATTTTGAAAAAGAAATAAAATATTGTGACCCTAAGCGTCCTCTTTCTTTAGGTTATTCTATTTTAAGAAAAGATGATAAACTTATAAAAAGCATTAATGAGGTTCAAAAAGAAGACTTAATTGACTTAGAAGTCTTTGATGGTATAATTAAATCAAAAATATATGACACAAAAAGAAAATAAAAATTTAGAAGAGATGATTAGTAGTTTATCTTCTATATCAGATTGGTTTCAAAATCAAAAAGAAATTGATATTGAGCTTGGGCTTAAAAAAGTTAAAGAAGCAACCTCTCTTATCAAAGAGGCTAAAAAAAGATTAGCTGAAGTCGAAAACGAATTCGAAGAAATTAAAAAAGATTTATAAATAAAACTATGGAAAATTTAAACGATCAAAATTTTGAAGAAGTAATTTTAAACGCCGGAAAACCAGTTGTAGTTGATTTTTGGGCTGAATGGTGTCCTCCTTGTAAAAAATTAGGACCAGTCTTAGAAAAAGTTTCAGAAGAATACAAAGATAAGGTTCTCTTTTGTAAAGTTAATGTAGATGAAAATCCAATTTTGGGAGGTACTTTTAAGATAGATGTTATTCCAACGGTTATTCTTTTTAAAGGGGAAGAAGCAACTTCTTTCTTTGTTGGGTATAAAGAAGAAGGAGAGATAAAGGAGTGGATAAATAATAATATTTAAAACATTTTTATCACAATTTTCAAGATTGTTTTTGCTAATTAATTGTGATATATAGAAATAGATTATGAACAAAAAAATATCAAAAGAAATTATTATTGTTTTTGTTTTATGTTTAGGCTTTGCTTTTGGTTTTTTTGTAAACCAAAAAATAAATGAAAAAATTTACGATGATGTTTACTCTGAAAACGGACTCAATTTATCAATTTTAGCAGAAGCTTGGAGAAACATTAAAGAAGGTTTTGTTTTTGAAGAAAACATTGATTCGGAAGCAATGGTTTATGACGCTGTCAAAGGGCTTGTTTCTTCTCTTGGCGATCCTTACACTTCTTTTCTAACACCAGAAGAAGCAGAATCTTTTCAAGACGATTTGGATGGAAAATTTGATGGCATCGGAATACAGATAGCGAAAAAAGATGATGATGTTATTGTCATTTCTCCAATAAAGAATACTCCTGCAGAAAAAGCAGGTATTATCTCTGGAGACATTATTAAGAAAATTAACGACGAAGAAATTTCTAGTTTAGCTCTTGATGCTATTGTTCAAAAGATAAGGGGAACTGCTGGAACAAACGTTCTTTTAACTGTAGAAAGAAATGAGATTGAAAGAATATTTGATATCAAGAGGGACACCATTATTGTTCCAAGTGCAGAACTTGAATTTATAGAAACAGAAAAAGGAAAAGTAGCTGCTCTATCTATTTTTCAATTCTCTGAAACCTCATCTAAAGACGTTAAAGAATTAACTAATAAAATTTTAAATACAAGTAATGTTAATGGAATTATTCTAGATTTAAGAAACAATCCAGGGGGACTTGTTTCAGAAGCTAAAAATATCGCCTCTCTTTTTCTTGAAAAAGACCTTCTAGTTTTAAAACAATGTGACAAGGAAGAAGAATGTTTTTGGTTAAAATCGGACGGTCCTGGAAAATTAGCTGATTACAAAATCGTTGTCTTGATTAATAAAGGAACCGCCTCAGCCGCAGAGATATTAACAGGAGCTCTTGATGGTAATTTAGAAAATGTAACCACTCTTGGAGAAACTTCTTTTGGTAAAGGCTTAGTGCAAAAAGTTTTGTATTTAAGTGATGGTTCTATCCTTAAAATGACAACCGAAAAATGGTATACTCCTTTAGATGAACAAATTCATGGAATAGGAATTGAACCAGAGATAAAAATAGAGAACACAGAAGAAAATGACGATTCGCAGTTTAAAAAAGCGCTTGAATTAATTGATAATAAATAAAAATAAAGATATGTTAGTACTACTACTTAAAGACGTAAATAAAATTGGAAGAAAAGACGAAGTTAAAAATGTTAGCGATGGATTCGCAAATAATTTTCTTTTTCCTAAGAATTTAGCTGTTAGAGCTACTCCTGAAATTGTTAAAAAAGCAGAAATAAAACAAAAAGAGGAAATCGAGAAAAAAAGGATTGAAAAAGAATTAACTATTAAAAAATCAAAAGAAATTGAAGGAAAGAGATTTATCATTAAAGCTAAAGCAGGAGAAGAAGGACAACTCTTTGAAGCTATTTCTATTAAAAAAATAGCAGAAAAAATAAATCAAAATGGGTTTGAAGTTTCTGAAAAACAAATTATTGTCAAAGAACCTATTAAAAAAATAGGAGAGTTTAAAGTATTAGTTAAATTAAATTCAGATTTAGAATCTGAAATTAATGTAGTTATAGATAAGGAGGATAAATAAAAAGCATATGTCAAAATATATCTTTATAGGAGGAGGAGTAATGTCTTCCGTTGGAAAAGGAATTACCACTGCTTCAATAGGAAAAGTCTTACAATCAAGAGGTTACTCAGTAACTGCCGTAAAAATTGATCCATACATCAACGTTGATGCAGGAACAATGAATCCAATTGAACACGGAGAAGTTTTTGTTACCGATGACGGTACAGAGTGTGATCAGGACATAGGAAACTACGAAAGATTTTTAGATTTGAATCTTTCTAAAGATAATTATATGACTACGGGAAGTGTTTATCTTTCTGTTATTAAAAAAGAAAGAAATTTAGAGTTCGAAGGAAAATGCGTGGAAGTAGTTCCTGATATTCCTAATGAAGTTATCTCTAGAATTAAAAATGTAGAAGAAAAAACAAAAGCTGATTTTGTTTTAATTGAAATTGGAGGAACTGTTGGGGAATACCAAAACATGCTTTTTCTTGAATCAGCGAGAATAATGAAATTGAAGCAACCTAAAGACGTTCTCTTTGTTCTTGTAAGTTATCTTCCTATTCCTTCTGTTGTTGGAGAAATGAAAACAAAGCCAACGCAAACAGCAGCACGAATGCTTAACGAGGCGGGGATTCAACCAGACTTTATCTTTGGAAGAGCAAGTAGACCACTTGATGAACCAAGAAAAAAGAAAATTTCTCTTTTTTGTAATATAAGAGAAGAAAATGTACTTTCTTCTCCTGATGTGGAAAGTATTTACGAGATACCAGTTCGTTTCGATGAACAAGGCTTAGGAGATTTAATTCTAGAAAAGTTTGAACTTGATAAAGGAACTAAAGATTTAAAAGAATGGGAAGATCTTGTTAATAGAATAAAGAGTTGCGAAGAAGAAGTTAAAATTGGAATTGTAGGTAAATATTTTGAAACAGGAGAGTTCAATCTCCTCGATTCATACATCTCTGTGATTGAAGCTGTAAAACACGCCTCTTGGTTTTACCACAAAAAACCAGTCATTACTTGGCTTTCTTCTTCAAAATATGAAAATGGAGAGAACTTAAATGAATTAGACGAGTTTGATGCTATTGTTGTTCCTGGAGGATTTGGAACAAGGGGAGTTGAAGGAAAGATTAAAGTTATTGAATATGTTCGTAAAAACAACATTCCTTTCTTGGGACTATGTTTGGGCCTTCAGCTTGCAGTAATAGAATACGCAAGAAATGTTTGCAATATAAAAGACGCTACCTCGAGAGAATTCAACGATAAAGCAGAAAACTTAGTTATTGATATTATGGAAGAACAGAAAGAACTCTTGAAAAACAACAACTACGGAGGAACAATGAGACTTGGTTCTTGGGATTGTAATCTTAAAAAAGATTCTTTAGCTTTTAATGTTTACGAAAAAGAAGACATTAAAGAAAGACATAGACACAGATATGAAGTTGATAACAATTACAGAGACATTCTTGAAAAAAACGGACTTATCTTTTCTGGAATTAATAAAGATAAAGATCTAGTAGAGATAATTGAATTAAAAAACCATCCTTACTTTATTGCCTGTCAGTTTCATCCAGAATTAAAGTCTAGTCCTTTAAAACCACATCCTTTGTTTAAAGGATTAATAGAAGCCACCAAACAAAAAACCGCTTAAAAGCGGTTTTTAATTTATTTTACGTGAACAATTTTTGCTATTCTCTGAGATCCATCAAACTTTTTCTTTCTTGTAGTTGTAAATCTTACCACTCCATCTTTCATGGCGTAAATAGTATGATCTTTTCCAAGTTTAACATTGTCTCCCATTAGAAACTTTGTTCCTCTCTGGCGAACAATAATGTTTCCTGTTTTAACTTTTTCACCATCATAAAGTTTAACCCCTAAGTATTGTGGCTGTGAATCTCTTCCCAGTTTAGTTGTTCCCGAAGCTTTCGTTTTTGACATTTTCTTTATAAACTGATTTAATATATATTAGAAACATATTAAAAACAGTATTTAATTTATATGAAAATCATAGCAAAAATAATATTTTTTGTCAAAACATACGAGAAGGAAATCATTCTTTTTATCGCTGTTTTCCTTATTTCTTCTTTTTCGTTTATGCTTGGCTACATTTATAGAGAAGAAAATATAAAAGATCCTATTAAAATAGAAAAAATCAATTATGAAATTAAATCATTTAGTAATCATTCCTGATGGAAATAGACGTTGGGCTAAAAAAAACATTAAAGAAGCGTCTTTAGGGCACGAAGCCGGCGCCTTACAATTTGAAAAAATATATCAAAAAATAGTAGAAATAAAAATTCCTTATTTTTCTTTTTGGGGAGCTTCTTATGATAATTTAACAAAAAGAAATCCACTAGAAACAGAAAATCTTTTAAACATCTTTCACAAACAATTTGAAAGACTTTTAAACGACGAGAGAATAATGAAAGAAAGTATTAATGTTAATTTTATTGGAAGATGGCAAGAAGTCTTTAAAAAAGAAACTCAAGAGATTATTTTTAAAATTATTGAAAAAACCAAAAACAATAAAAAGCTTGTTTTAACTTTTCTTCTAGCTTATAATGGAACCGATGAAATGATTGACGCTATTAAAACTATCAAAGAAAAAGATTTAGAAGTTAACGAAAAAAATATTAAAGAAAGTCTTTGGACAAAAAACCTTCCTCCAGTTGATTTAATTATTAGAACTGGAGCGGGAGAGGATCCTCATAACTCAGCTGGCTTCATGATGTGGGATACTGCCTACTCTCAATTGCATTTCACAGAAACACTCTTTCCAGAATTCAAAGAAGCAGAACTAGAAGAAATCATTAATAATTTTAATTTAAGAGAAAGAAGACATGGTAAGTAATACTAAAAAAAGAGTTTTTATCGCTGTTAATTTTGGAAATAGAGCTAAAGAAGAAATGGTTCGACTTCAAAACAAAATTGAAAACTCTTTTAATGATGCTTGTCCTATAAAGTGGACACGCAAAGAGAATCTTCACATTACAGTTTTTTTCATCGGCTATGTTTATGACGATGACCTTATTTCAATATTAGACCAAGTAGAAAACGTTGTTAGAGATTTTAAACCGTTCAGAATGAAATTCAATGAAGTTGATTTTATGCCAAGAGAGAAGCATCGAAAAATGGTTTGGGTTTTTGGTGAAAAAAATGAAGCCTTAGAGAACCTTAGACAAAAGATCAAGAAAGTCATCTTGAGTACAGAAAAAGAAACTGAGTCTTTTTTACCTCACATAACACTAGGAAGAATTGTTCAATGGCAATTTAAAAAAATAGAGGAAGAAGAAATTCCAAACATTAATGATAATCTAGTTGATTTTGAAACAAACGTAGAATCAATTGAAATTATGGAAAGTGAAATTAAAAAAGGAGGTACAGAATATATAATTTTAAAAAGAATAATTTTATGAGAATATATTTTATAGGTATTGGGGGAATTGGTATTTCCGCTTTAGCTAAATACTATCTTTTAAAAGGAAATGAAGTTTATGGTTCAGATGTAGTAAACTCTGATTTAATTGAAGAAATGCAAAAAATGGGTGCAAAGATTAACATCGGTCCTCAAAAAAAAGAGAACCT
>ENA-UOOK01005576-UOOK01005576.1-fermentation-metagenome-genome-assembly--contig:-NODE-5576-length-12565-cov-14.936291_pt1 | contig 12565 bp, 30 predicted proteins | sample MGYA00245777_ERZ724023 | MGnify/ENA primary metagenome ERZ724023 (study PRJEB28704, sample SAMN03018312) | fermentation metagenome | biome: anthropogenic terrestrial biome; feature: soil... | reverse complement strand
AATCCAGGATGCATTTCCAAGCAAATCTTACTGATCCCATGATCCTGAGCAAATTTTGCTGTTGCTTTCCAGTAGGGAATTAAAACCTCATTCCATTGATAGTCCAACACTTTCTGGAAATCGTCCGGCCATGGGCAGGTCACCCAGTTCGGATAGAGTGAATTGGGTGAATCTCCAGGACATCCTGAAAAACCGGCAATTCTGTCAACTCCTAATTTTTCAGCAAGCAGAACCGCTTTTTCAAAATCTTCATGGAAAGAACGTGCTATCTCCTTTTGTGGATGAACCGGGTTCCCATGACAGCTGATTGCACTAATTTCCATGTCATATTTTTTCAATAATTCTTTAAGTTCTGTAATAGCAGCCTCATCTGAGAGGAGTATATCCGGGTTGACATGGGCTTTACCGGGATATCCTCCCGCTCCTAATTCTACTGCCTGTACACCCGATTCTTTCAGATAGGCCAGGCTTTCTTCAAGCCCTTTTGCTGATAAAAGAACAGTAAATACACCAAGTTTCATAATCTTCCTCCTCATTATACTTTGATTTTTGCTTTCATCTTTATGGCCTGCATCCCTGTATTTCAAGATGTACAGACCATAAAGTATATTTAAGCATTTACGTATTACAAAAGGTTGCAACCATAAATTATATGCCCATCTGCTGTGCTATCGCCTTTAAGTTTTGGAAACTGATTTTACTGGACTCCAGAGTAGGCATGTCGGTTTGATCCTGCTCTACAGTAAAATACAGAGCTCCCATCTCCAGACCTTTTTGAATAATGCCTTTCATATCCAAAATACCACTTCCTACTTCAGCGAATGCGCGTTCTCCTTTAACTTTCATATCTTTAAGATGGATTACATCACATCGTTTTGGATACTTTGAGATGTATTCGATAGGATTAAGCCTGCAAATTCAACCCAGAATACATCGATCTGTGGAAAAACTCCAGCCTCTTTCGTAAGATTCATTAGAATATCCAGACCATATTCTCCATCGTATATCTTCAGTTCATGACTATGATTATGGTAACCAATCCCCATTCCTGCCTTGCTTATCTTCGGAGCAATTGTGTTCAATAACTCCGCCATGCTCTTGATATCTTCCAGGGTTTCTATCTTTGCAAAGGGGCAAACGATGTACTTCGTTCCAATGGCCTTATTATAAGCAATAACGTTATCCAAATCCTCTCGTAAAAGCTGAACTGACGTATGGCTTGCAACAGGTGTCAGAGAAAGTCTTTCCAGGGCAGCTTTTAAATCACTGGCCTCCGTATTGAAGAACCCTGCAAATTCAACCCCTTTGTAGCCCATTGCGGCTACCTTTTCAAGTGTTCCCAAAAAATCTTTTTCTGCTTCATCCCTGACCGTGTATAGTTGTAGGCTTACCTTTTCTAAAAAACTCATAATAAAGCTCCTCCTATAATTTGATTTCTTTTTTTGTTTCAGCCGATTGATAAAACCCATCAATAATTTTCATTAGTTTTACTGCCTCTTCCGGTTTTGCCAAAGGTTCCTTATTATTCTGGATACAATCGATAAAGTGTTCGAATTCATCGACAGGACTCTTGAAATGCAGGTTTGGCTGTACCTCTACAACGGTGGAGATCTGCTCTGTGACAATTTTTAATTCGCCATGCCGAAATATTGCACCACCTTTTGTTCCCCGGATTTCATAAAAATTCTCTTCCTTCTCAATATTGGATGCCCAACTGAATTCCAGATCCAATGTAGCTCCATTATCAAGACGAACAAATCCTACAGCCATATCTTCTACATCCATTATTCCACTTTCGTCTCCTGTCATTCCCCATCCGGATGAATTTATACATTTGTTTTCTCCAAACATGGCGTAGGTTGCACCTGTAACAGAAACCGGATTAGGGTATCCCATAAAGAACATTGCCAAATCCATAAAATGCACGCCCAGGTCAATGAGCGGACCGCCACCGGACAAAGCTTTATTCGTAAACCAACCGCCCTTTCCGGGTATGCCACGCTGACGCTTCCATCCACAACGCACATGATAGATTTCTCCAAAAAGGCCTTCGTCTGCATATTTTTTCACAAACCAGGCATGGTTTGTAAATCGGTTGTTTAAAGCTATCATCAGCTTTTTACCTGTCCTGTTTTTTGCATCAACCATCTGCTGTGCTTCAAAAGCATTCAGTGCAATGGGCTTTTCGCAATGCACGTGAATTCCCTTATTAAGAGCCAGGGTTGCTACCGGATAATGCAGAAAGTTAGGTGTACAAATGCTGATAAAGTCCAATTTCTCATTCTCAATCATCTCATTGTAGTCACGGTAATATGTTTTAAACCCAAACTCCCCAGCCACTTCCTGTGCGAATTTTTCATTACTGTCACATACTGCGACAAATTCTATATCCTTAAGTTTCTGATATCCCTTTATGTGTTTTCCTCTGGCAATTCCCCCGGCTCCAACACATCCATAGCGCAATGGCATGCTACTCGCCTCCTTTAACTATAACTTCTCTGCCTGTTTTAGCTGATTCCAGGCAAGCCAGTACAATACGTAAAGCTGCAAACCCTTCTTCTCCACTAATTTCAGGCTCTTTCCCGTTGTTGATTGCATCTGCAAACATATCAATTACGCCCGACCCGGATTGATTATCATTGGTCTGGATTTTCCCTACTTTATAAAACACCTTTTCCCGATTCTTTTTAGTTAGAACTGGTAAAACTCCCATTGATACCGACATATGTTTCTTCAATTTATTCCACCCTTTTAATAATTATTCACCCATTAATTCAAGCTCATAAGCTAAATCACTATTTTGAAATTCCTCATTTTGTTCATCTGAAAGTACTAACATAACTTTTTCTCTGCATTTATTACATAATGCAATTGGCTTTATTTTTCCGCCAAAATTAATTGCTTTAACACCTTTATCACTACCACATAATTCACATTTAGTATAAGAATCATTTTTAATTATTTCTATCATAACTTTATTTTCCTCCTATTTTTTACTTCAATTATATCAGGAACCATCTTAACAATAGCCCCTGATTATTATTTTATATATGAATTACTGTTTGACCATTTTTCATTTGAATTTGTGCTGCTAACTTCCTAGAAGGTTTCCATTTAGTTAGAAAATCTCTACCCACTTCAAAATCTTTTACAGCAGTATTTTTATATGAATTAACTAAAATCCTATTTTTATAACCGCCCCACATTTCAGAAAAAGTTTTATTTCTGATGTGTTTATCGCGATATGCAGGGCTATTAATCCCGCCTAAAGCACTAACTACTTTAGATTTTCCTAAGTTCTGTAATGCAAGTTGCTTGGTATAATCTATTGTTTTAGTTTCTTCTAAACTTTTTATTCTACTTTCTACATTTGCTAATTTATTTTGCACTATTTTATACAGTTGTAGTTCTTCTTTATTTTCTTTAACTTTAAAATAAGTTTCCTCTAAGTTATCAAATTGTTCCCATGCCATGCCAGTATCTAAAATCTTACAATGTCTATCTGCCCCACGCTCTGTCCATAGATACAATTTATTTACATTTTTGGCGACTCCGATATTATCGTATTCGCGCTTAAAGCTTCTCAATGCATCACCTTGTAGTAAATAATAATGCCTTCCTTTCTCAAATCTATCTAAATGATTGTTAAAGTTATCAGATATGTTTCTTTCGCTACACTCATAGACTTTTGCAAGTTGCTCAGTAGTTAATATCCTTTCTCCATTATAAATTACAGGTGTCATTTCATTTGCCATATATTTTATCATCCTTCCATTTGTATTTTTATAATTATTGTGATATACTAAAGGTATTAAAAATCATTGCGCTCTCGTTGCTATTAATTTAGTAATTGGGAGCTTTAATTATGTTTTCATTTAATCGCCTTACTTTCTATTTCTATTATACCATAAAACGGTAAAAACTACAAGGTGTTGCATGAAATAAAAAGATATATTATAATATATTAAAGGAGTGATTAAATATGTCAAATAGAGGATTAAAGACTAGAACGGCAATAAGTAATTCTATAAAAACTGAAATATGGAAAAGATTAAAAGATTATTCTAACGAAACCGGAATACCTATTTCAAAATTGCTTGATAAATCTGCAACTTTATTTTTAGAATCTATTAAAAAATAACAGGTTTTATTTTGCGGTATAAAAAGAACATAGATTAAATTCTATGCTCTTTACTTTTAAACCTACTATTTCACCGTAGCAGACACATTACTCTTATTTGCATACTTTGAAGCATCTTCTATTTTAGGTTGGCTATTTACTGTATTATTTGTACTAGTTTCTTGTTTAACCTCTGTTTTAGGCTCTGTAGTGGCTTTTTCTTCTACTTTTGGTGTAACTGGTTGGCTACTTTCTTTTTTATCAGTCGTGGCTGTCTGTGCTTGCTCTGTATGCTGTGCAACATTTTCTTTAGCTACTCCATATTTGCAACTATCTGTATCTTTTACTTTAGGGTCTTGATAGTGTATAGCTTTTATGTAACACATTCTGCCATCTTTCCCTACTTCACTTTTTTTACAATCTTTGCAATTTACCATTACTTTTTCCTCCTTAAACATATGTTTTAGTTTCAATTTTACATTTAGGACATTTAAAAGTTGCTTCTTTTTTCTTTTGATTTCGCTTACCTGTAAATGAAGTAATTACTTTTTTATTTGTCATAATAGATCTTCCTGATGCAGTCCCTAAATTTATTCCGCAATTTTTACAAAATATTTCACGAGTTATCACTTTTTGCCCCTCCTCAAAATGTTTTTTACATTGTTCACACTGCTCATTACGTAATTTCATCATTTCTTCATCTAGTTTTAGTTGTTCTTGAACATCTTCTTTGGTTAAAAGTAGTTCTTTCCCGTAATCTCCTATAGGGAACCATAAGGGACATATATTAGGTTTCTGACGATATTCACATTCTTGCATTACTTTTGCCCCTCCTTACGTTCTTCATCAATCTCTTTAATTATTTTCTTCTCTTCCTCTGTAAAAAGTTTGCATTTAATAGATGGATTTTCTTTCATGCATTTTTTAAATGCATTATTTACCATATTTTGTATTTCTTTATCTGTTGGGATACCATTTTCTTTTATAAATTTTTCATTTTTAGCTTGTAATTCTGGTGACATTATTAATTCCGGTCCTGTTTCACCTTCTAAACCCACTCTGTTTTTCTCTGGCCTTGCATACCCAGAAAAATAAGTTTGGCTACCTTTACAGCTTCCACCTTCATATATACTTGAATTACTCATTTAATCACCTCTACTTTCCCCAAATAAACTTATCTATTGTCTGGTTCTCAACTGCACTGGCTCGCATATTATGTAAATTTGTATTATAATCTTTTAATGTATTTGCACATTTTTCAGAACAAGCAGGAACATTCCTTTCAGCTCCGTTAGATGTAATTATCTTAACTCTGTAATATTCACTTCCATCTGGTTTCTGTGCTCCACAACTTTCACATATGTAAGGCATTTAATCTCTTCCTTTCTTGGCACTATTTCTCTCGTCAATCGCTACAGGCCTAAACCCACAAGTCATTATGTACCCTCCATCTAAGTATATTACACTTAGAGTTTTTCTGCCTTTGTTGGCATATATTAAAGTACCTCTTTTTCTAGCTTCTCGTATGTTCTTTTTTACTGGTTCACTATCTGCTGGAACAACGGAAAGTACTTTATTTGTATTAACATATTGGTTGAATCCTACGTTTAATAAATTCATATAATTCCTCCTTAAAATTTATACCCTAAGTTTACAAGTGACTTTTTTACTGCTGCTAAATCTTCTTTGCTTATTAGAATATTACCTATGTTTTTATCATTTATAGGTGTATTTTCTAATACATTTGTCCACTGTTTTACTATCTGAAACATAGAATTATTTATCTGGATTAAGCTTACGTTTTGCTGTTTGAATCTCTCTAACTCTTTATGCAATTTTTCTATTTCAGTAAAAGTTGTTGAATATTCATCAAGAGTCGCCGAGTATTCATCAAGAGTTATTAAGTGTTTAGCGATTAGTTTTTTATATTTTTCACAATATAATATTTCTTTTGCAGCATGGCTTTTTTCTTCTTTATTGTAATGCGGTAGTATATTTTTTATGGCTTCTATTATTGTTTTATATGCCATTGTAATACCTCCTTGAATTTCAACATTACATTTCTAACATGTGGCAATAAAATGTAATGTTGATTTTTAACACTAATCTTCTTTAGGTTTTTTCTCTCTTTTAGTTCTCACTTCTTCAAGCGTATATCTTTTGCCATTGTCCTTTTTATTTCGTTCCTCTATTATGTTTGCTATTTCTATATCTTCTTCTACATTAGCAATTACCTTATTAGCTTCTTCTAATATATCTTTCATTTAATCACCTTGCTTTCATATTTTTCTTTAAGTTTTAAATATAGATTATGTTCGTTTTCTTCCTGCTGTCTTTCATATTCGGCAACCTGTTTTTTTCTTTCCTTTTCAATCTTATCTTCATAATCTTGAATATCTTTATCTGTTATAATTCCTAATTTATTTAATTCTTTTCTTACATATCCTTCCTTTAATACATATCTTCTAGCAGCACCTTTTGAATAGATAGCTATTTCTTCATCTTCCTGTACGTATACAATTATGCCTTTATCTTTAGTAACTATTGTCATAGCTTCTGCGAATCTAGCAAAATCCGTAAACGCTATTTCTTTGCCAATTAAATCTTCTTCTTTGTCTATAAAATACATTTCTTATACCTTCCTTTTATTTAAAATTTTAATTCTTAGTTTTTCACTTATGTACTTTTGCTACATCTAAAATATTTTAAAATGATCTTTTCTAAGAGAATCCATATCCCATATTTTAGGACATTTCATTCTCAATTAGCTAAATTTTTACTTATTTTAGGATATAACATTTATTTACATTCTAACAAACCGTTGATATAACTGTATTCTTATTATAACTTCGCTAAAACTTAATTTAGCGAAGTTAGGTTTTCTTTATAATGCCGGCTAAACATACTCTCCTTTTAAAGTACAAATTAAACAATTATTTTTGTTCCATTCTAAATCTACTATTGATTTAACTTTGAAGCTATTTTCTTTACCGTCAATTGCATCTTTTACTTTTAGTATTTTTTTAGGTGTAGGCAATTCTCCCTGCAAAGGTACTAAATATAAAATTTCATCCATATTAACTCTCCTTTATCTTGTCTTATAAGTAATATAACTTGCTACATCTGCAATTAACTCTGGTAGCCATAGGAAAGCGTGTAGTGTTCCTGTAAGTATTGCAAATATAACATTACCTAGTGAATATACATATTTGTCCATTGCATATCCATACCTAAACCCTATAATAAATCCTGTGGCCATATATATGTAAATTAAAAAGTATAGTAAGTATCTCATTTAATCAGCTCTCTTCTTCGTCTAACCATTTAATTGTATTAGCTAAACACTTTTTCCGTTGCTCTATTTGACACCTTGGCATTGTAGGACAGCAGTCACATCTTTCCCATGTTAATTGCTTTGCCAGTTCTTCTTTACTGCTTATTAATCTTTCAAAATTTTTCATTTAATCACCTTAGTTCTTTTTGAATATTTGGACTATTTTTCTGCTTAACTTTTCAAGTATATTCTTATACCTTGGTTCTTTCATTCTGGTAAGCTGATCTATTACAAAATCTACGTGTTCAAAATCCATTTGTCTTAATAACTTCTTTTGAGAATAATATCCAACTCCTAAATTTCCTAACTTTTTCATTCGTTTAGCCTTTTCTCTTTGATATTTATTCATTTAATCACCTACCTTTATTTTTTTATAAATTATGCTTTCGCTCTGGCTGTACTTATAATCTTTTAAGGCTTTCCTGTATACTCTCATTCTTTTACTATTTGTGCCTTCTATTTCGATTCTGATTAATTTGTGTGGATACTTATCTAAAGTAAACATTTCAAACTCTTTTAATTGTTTTTTAGCCCACACAAGTCCTTCAATTCCACATCTACCTGTATAATGTAATTCTAAGTTGTTAGGTTTTTCGTCTAGCCAATTGCGTATTTGTTTTCTTTTATTTGCTATTGCAAAACCTACCGAATATCCTATAAAGTTTTGATAATTCATATTGTGGAAAATCATACATGCTGTCTGACCATTTGAGAGTAATTTTCTGCTATAATAGGTATCTTTTACTTTTTTAAATTTAGCTATTGCTAATCATCTCCTATAGCTTATTTAAAGCTTTCTGGTAGCCTTCATAGTTGCCATATAACTTTTCTACTTCATTGTAATTTGCATAAGTTATATTTTTACCAATCTCACCATTCTTTTTTATAAATTTTATTGCCATTCTCCAACTTAATACTTCAAATATAACTCCAATTTTATTGCCAACTTGTATTACATTTCCTGTTCTAACTCCATGTTTTCTGTATATCTTTTCTTCTCTTAGCTGATTTAATTTTTCTTCATTTTCTAATATATTTTTCTCCCATTCTTTTATTTGTTGTCTTTTACGTTCAATAATTGCTTCTATATCTTCATCATTCCATTTTGATATATCCATAATTATTCTCCCCCTTCTATATCCTTTTGGAACTTAATAAGTGTCTGTAACGAACTTAATTGAGCTTCTCTGCTCTTTAATAATTCTTTTGTTGATTTATACATTTCCCTGGATAAATCTCTCTGGAACTTTGATTCTGACACTCCATCACTACCTCTTGCTATATCTGGAATAAGTGTTGCAGGAACTTTCTCTGTTCTAAGTGTTATAATCTTTTTCGCTAAAGCTATTCTGTATGTTTTTTCTTTTACTGCTGAATCCTTTGCTCTGTCAAGTAAGGTTTTCATGTCTGTATCTAATTGCTGTGATGTATTCCATATAGCCTTTGATACTTCTATTAATTCTACTGCCATCTATTCACTCCCCAACCTTCTTAGTAGTTCTCCATGCTTCTTGGTACATTTATCTATAGCTTGTTTTACTCTCTCTGTATCTGCTTCTATGTAAGTATTTTTAACTTTCTCATAAACTTGTTTATCATTTAGTCCTAATTCTTCTTTAAATTCTTTTCCTGTTGAAATCATAGTGTTGTATGTATCTTTACTACTTTTCATTTACTCACCTACTAATATCCATAATTTCTTTTTACCTAGTTTAATTTCTAAGAAGTCAAGTTTATCTAATGTAATACATAAGTCTTTTCTGTTTCTTCTTACTTCACTTGTAGATTTCGCAAATCCTATCTCTTTTAAAATTTTAGGGAGATACCTTTCATTTGTGAAATATGTTTTATCTAATTCCTTTTTCCAATCTTCTTCAAACCCATTAGAAAACATTTCTTTAGGAGATACAAGTGGTTTGCCTATTACTATATTTTCTATATGTTGCATTTAATCATCTTCTTCCTCTAGTTCCTTCATAAAATCATCCCAATTTCTTTTAGGCAATTTGCCTTGTCTCATTAATTGCATTTCTTTTAAACTCTGTTCTATAGATTCTTTTACAGTACATGGTCTTTCACCGTTTTCCTCTCTTGCGTTTGTGCTACGGTTGGCACATTCTTCTTCTACTATCTTTTTGACTTGTTCTTTAGTAAATCCATTCCTTTTTATAACTTTCTGGTTAAAATTCATTAGCTCTTTTATTTCACAATTCATTTTAAATCCCCCTTATACAATTCCTCTACTTCTTGTTGGTGTTGTAGAAGCTTCTTTCATGCTCCGTCCTAGTTGCTGTACTCTGCTTTTAAATGTATTAGCATGAATACCATTCTCTTGTGCTAGTTGTGAATACCTATTAAACTCTTCCTGTGTAATAGTATTCTTATGTTTATGTCTTTTCTTTCTTACTGGAGTGGTGGCGGCTTTCTTTCTATCCCACCCTAGAGCATAAATTCTACTTGCAAATGTGCCAAATGAAATATTATTATCTTTGAGTGCTTCTATAATTTCCTTAGACCATGTTTCGTGTCCTCGTACTGGTGTATTAATAGCTTTCCTTTTGCTCCATCCTCTTTGTCTTATTCTGTCTTCTAAAGTGCTTCTGCATATGCCATTTTCTTTAGCTTGTTTATATTCCTGTGGACTTATATACCAGCTATAATCCATACTTAATCCTCCTAACATTGAAACATTCTTGCTATAGGTGTTAACCATCTTAAACATTTGGGAAGTGCTTTATAGAAGTAGCAATCATTGTTTATATTTAGCTGTGTAGGGTGTCCATAAATCATACTATAATTGCTGTTGCAAAAACTAATACGCTTTAAATGTGATTTAATAAAGCTTTGTCCACTCTTATCAATATATTTTTGTTTTCCTGTAGCTTTACGAAACTCTGAAGTATTCTCACGGTCGTTAGACGTTATCCCACAACTAGGTATTTCACATTGGTCCGCTCCTGTGGAATACCATCTAACACAATTTTTGCAGTATACTTTTTCTTGTACTAGTGTCCATTTTTCTTTTTCCATCCCTATCCACTCCTATTCCATGTAAATATAATTTTCCTGCTGTAGTAGCATATATCCTATTAAATAACTTCTTTTTAGTCCTGGTTCTCTTAGTATGATTTAATATATTAAATAGTCTTTTGGCTTCTTTAAATCCAGGCATTTTTACATTTTTGCAATCCATATGTAACGTACCTTTGCTGTTTGCTAGTTCCATAAACTCTTTACTTTCTGGCGTTGGACTAGATTTAATTTCTGCTTCTCCTATACCTTTTATTTCTGTTTCTTCTCCTGTCTCTGCATCTTTGATGTATAACTTTGCATCTTTAAATATTGGTAAATCCATATAATTACTCCTTTCTTACATTCTTTTTGCTATCTCATATATTACATTTACGGTGGTTGCATCTCCTGCCCCTTTATACATTTGTGTATCACTTATTCCTGCTGCTATTACTTTATCTGTTATTTTGTCTGGTATTCCTTGTAATCTCCAACATTCCTTTGGAGTAAGTCTTCTTATTTTACCTTGATACTCAATTCCATGTATATCTTGTTTTGTAAGTGTAAACATTGGTTCTCCTGGTTCTTTAAATCTTCTACCATTTTGACGTTTATTTAATCTATCTGGTGTTAAAACCGGTCTTACTTCTTGTGCATACTGTTTACTTTCAATAACATACGTTCCTGTAGCTTGGGCTTCGTTATATCTTCTTGTAATGCAATTAGTATATTGTCTTTGTATTGCATTAATCTTTTTGTCATTTCCTCTGATAGGAAATATTTTTCGGGTACTTCTTCCTCTAAGATGTCCGATAGTGAACACTCTTTCTCTATTTTGGGGTACTCCAAAATCTTTGGAGTTGAGTAAACTATATTCGATTGTATCGTAGCCGAGTGACTCCATTTCAATGAGTATTTCGAGGTAGTCAAGTCCTTTATTTGAAGACAACATTCCCTTAACATTTTCATAGAATAAGTATTTGGGTCTATATTCTTCTTTAGTTTCCCTGAGGAGTCTAAATACTTCTCTAACCAAGCTACTTCTGTCTCCTTCAAGTCCTTTTCTTTTTCCTGCAATTGAGAAATCTTGACAGGGTGCTCCGAAGCACCAACAATCGGCTTCCGGTAATTGAATAGACTTAATTGTTCGTATGTCTGCTCCATCTGGTTCACCTCCAAAAATTATTGAATATATTTTTCTTTTCCATTTATCCCATTCAATGCTGTATACACATTCGTGGTGTGCTTGTTCAAATCCCATTCTTATTGTTCCTATTCCACAAAACATATCTATAAATTTCATATTTACATCATCCTTAAAAATAGTCTTCTTTCATGCTGTTATTGCTTGCCATGCACAAGTTTATGACAATCTTCGCACAGTACAATTACATCGTTGAATGTTTCTCTACCACGGTTTTCATATGTTTTATGATGTATAACTAGTGTAGTGTCTTCTTTGTTGCATAGTTGACATTTATGGTCTGCCCACTTTAAAGCTTCGTTTCTAAAATGTTTCCAATGTTCTGTTCCCAAGTATTCATCATAAGGCATAGATTTTAAATAATGTATAAGCTTTCCATAATCATCTAAAGAGTTAAAATCTATTTTAATTTCTGGCTCTGGTATAACCTTTTGTGTTCATCTTTTACCATTAGTTCGTAGTTATCGTCAAAGTAATCATATATTCTGCTTTGAAAAAAGCTACTTCCTAGTTTAATAAATTTAAGGTATTTTCCTTTAACGCTTTCTGTGTATCTTAAAACCGCTCTCTTTATTTCTTCAACTGTGTGTTTATTAATTAGTGCGTTGAAGCATCTCTGGGCGAGCTTTTTCCCGTTTTTCCTAGGATATAGTTGCCATATTTTTAAAAACTCTTCTTCATAATCATCTGATTTATGGTATGCTCTAGTCCCGATTTTAACTAAATCATTCAAACTATTTTCACTCCCTGCATTTTATATTAGATTTAATTCTAACCTTCTTTCAATTATCTTCCGTAGTTTCTATAGGTTCATAATTATTCTTTAGTCGCCTAGGATTTTCTCCACATTCTACATAACTGCAATAATCACAAGGACATTTTCCACAATCTTTAA
>ENA-UOOK01005575-UOOK01005575.1-fermentation-metagenome-genome-assembly--contig:-NODE-5575-length-12566-cov-4.352570_pt1 | contig 12566 bp, 13 predicted proteins | sample MGYA00245777_ERZ724023 | MGnify/ENA primary metagenome ERZ724023 (study PRJEB28704, sample SAMN03018312) | fermentation metagenome | biome: anthropogenic terrestrial biome; feature: soil; material... | reverse complement strand
ACCATCATCCGCATCAGGGTCCCACATCAAGCGACGATCATACAAGACTTCCCCGTCATTATCTTTCTGATAATGCTGCTGTGCTTCAGCCACCATAGCAGCTTGGCGATTATAAATGCCCTTTAACACCTTCTGATAACTAGCCAAAATCTGACTAGTGAGCTGGAACTCCAAAGCAGATGTCGCATATGTCCCGCTCTGCGGTTTCATAATTGCGTCAGAAAGCCCAAATGCCGAAAAAATACGCGCATCATACATATCAAGGTCTTGCTTATATGCAGAGAGGTTATTCCCCATGCGCACAACTTCGGTAGACGAAACTCCATCATGCGTGACAATGGCGCGGAAGTTAGAGGCTAGAGCCAAATCGAGGTTATCTCTGAACGCATCGAGAGCTGTAGAGCTAGGGATATAATGATCACCATTTGGCAACGTGCCGCCAATGGTAAACATCAACAGTGGAGCGTAAAGCCTGTCTGCTGTTGCCTCCATAGCGTTATGCAATCTGTCCTCAAGCCTTAACGTATCCCAAGCCTTTAACATAGGAGGAGTACCATACGTTTTAGACGGACGAGACTTTTGTGCTATGAATGTAACGCGGTCGTTTGAAAGCGTGATATTTTGCCCCGACATTACCGCCTTGTAAATATCTGGATATTGTTTTTTGAAAAGAATCGCATTGTCCGATTGACTACGCAGAGCATCTTTCAACTCTTGCCCAGGCACCATCTCAAATACGTCTTCAACACCAAATGGAATATGAACAATCTTGACCCCCGTTGGATCAAGAATATCCTCCCCCGTCCATACCCCCAACTCGTCCGACCACGACCCATAGATATAGGCCATGCCGTCGCACCAATACGACTCACCAACTTGTACCAAAAAGTCCTCAAAATCAAGGTCTTCAAGGAACAACTCTGTATAGAACCGTTCCATGTCTGCATCTTGATGTTGCAGTTTTAACCCCTGGACACAATAGCGAGAAATCACAGAAATACAAGCCGCCACCACGGGATGTGTTTCCTGAATATTACGACACGCAAGTAAAATCCTGTTTCTGATCTCATCATTCGTATCAAACTGCATGATATCGTCCGCGCCATACGCGCCGTATGCCGTCTGCATACCGCGACGCGAGGGGTCGAACTGCTTAGGCAAGGCAAACGAAGGCGAACCTGTCCCCAAAGATGCAACATGAGTTGAATTGCGAGTGGCAGAATCATACAGCATACGAACATGCTCTGAATCATCAGCACCATGCATTTGCGGGAGATTAATACGAACAGCCATTTATCCTACTCCATACTCGTTATTGAACTCGCTGACGTGCGTGTTCGTGTCGTCGCTCACATCGTAGAACTTATCTGCCGTGGTCGTTACATGACAGTCTTCCACATACACCAACGAGTCAACCGCACGAATACACGCTTTCTTTACATAGCCTATCTTACACCTGTTGATAGAGGCAAATCCATCACTCACGAAAATACCGTTACCGGTCGAGTCATACTCCACTAGCAACTCCGTAGATTGATTGGATACCGTCCCCGCAGAGTCCGTTGCCGTCACAGTTATCCTCGTCTGCTTCGGAGACATGCAATAGAACACATATGAATGCGACCCATTCGCCTCAAACGCAGTTGCTAGTGGGGTCTGCACCGTTGCTGCCACATCATCCACATACACCGTATAGTGGTAGCCATACGCCGACCCACTAGAAAACGGCGACCCGTATTTGGCATCAGAGAATTTCAGTGTGAAATAACCATCTTGACCTGATGTGGCCGCAACCGACAAAAGCGTGGGCGGAAGCAAGCTCTGTGGGACATACGTGAACGAACATGTAGCCGCTTTTGCGTTGAACCCGTCCAGGTATGCCACGACAGATATCGTAATGGAATGCGTGTTCATCCACGTAAATGCTGTCGAATAGCTGCTTGCCCCCGTAGCCTTCACAGTGATAGGGGAGGGCACAGCCACAGACTTATCGCTCGAGGTGACCGTCACCACATAGGATATTGCTGTCTCGCTGCCGCTCGTCAGCGCACTAGGGAACGTCACAACACACTCAGACACAGACCCATCCGTCTGTTGCAACGCAGAGACACTAGCGACACCATTCGTCGCCGCCGCTACCGTACCCGTCACCCACGCAGAGGCATGAGACTCGACATCAACACCGGAGATGTTCGGCACCAGCCGCCATTGTAGCGTAGCCGACACAAAGCTATAGGCGCTCCCCTTTATCAACACCTCTTGCTTATTGACGCTCGTATACGCAGAATCCCCAGAGAACTCGTACCGAGACTGCCAAGAATATGAGTAACTAGCACCAGTGACACTGGCCTTTGCATCCAAGTAATAGCCATTCGCAGCACTCCACCCACGAGTGACAGATGCCACGGTCGGCACAGGCAACGTTCCATACATGGTCGATGCAGATTTAGCGCTTGAAGTACCACCTATGCCATAAGCGGCAACAGAGAGCACATAAGACTTGCCCAACTGCGAGGCAAACGTCACAGTCTCCGTCCATGTCGCCGCCTCACCAGACGTATCTTGATACACAGCGACAACCGAACCGTTGCACATAACCTTAAACCCAGCACGAGGAGCAGATGTTGTCGAAGCAGCACACGCCCATGTCACAACAGCCTGCGTGTTGCTGACAACCCCACTACTTGTCACATAAGAGGCAGACACACTAGTCGGTACAGCAGGCGCACTTGCGCCATTAGACAAGCTCGCAGACCGTATTCCCGCACTGCGTACCAATCCGTCGACATAGCCAAATCCAGACATGGCAGCATCGGACTTATGAGTATTCGTCCAAGCCGCAAAACTAGAGCACTGCACGACTGAGAACATCTTGGTAGTCCTGCCGCCACTAGTCGACCACAAAGAAGTTGAACCCCACGTAGAAACCCCAGGGCCAACTGTCGCAAGCAACTTAGCACCAGACGGAACACTATAGCTATGCTCAGTGGAATTATAAGTCAGGCCACCCTCGTAGATGAACGTCTTGTAGTCGTTTATTGCCTGGTTGTTCGTCCATGTCAGCGTCGCTCCAAAATTGCCGTTTGGCACAATAGATAATCCAGACATTGCAACAGGAGCGCTCAAGAACATCGCAGAAGTAGAAGCAACAGAAGTGCCGCCATGAACGGACGTGACCTGTGGACGAGCAACCACGATATTGCCAGCAGCAAGGACAGACCTATCCCAATACCCACTATCATTCTCTACGCTATCATTGTTTACAAACCCGCTGGCATAGGATGTCTCGTCCTTGAACTGCATCACGTTGGAGCTAACTGGGCATTGGTCGCTATAGTTGTTCGTCCAACGAATCTCGCAAGAGTCTGCCCCCGTAGCAACTATCGACTGTATGGATGGAGCAGGCGCGTCCTGGTATGTGTCGCCATAGCCAACTGAGAAGCTGCCAAAGTCAACTTGGCCGGACATAGCGGTACCGTTCATCACACCATAGCCAGATACGTTCACCTGCCCAGCGGCATAGCCAACATCCCATTCCTGCGTCTGGTAGCCGAAGTCATAAAACCCGTCCTGATAGACACCCGCAACCCCAAAAGCGAAATAATGACCGTCAACCCACACGTACACGTCACGTTCAGAGCCCTCAACCCAGCAATTGACGCAGTTGCAGCACCCGCGTACCGTCACGGAAATCGTGCTATTATCATGCCAATTCACATAGCACTCCACGGAGAACTGAAGTCCCCATCCATCACGAGTAGTTCCAGTCCAACCAGAAGCAGCCATTAGTCGTCACCTCGCAACATAAGATCGGTAATGTACGACGACCCACCAGCGACAGCGATAATCGGCCTTGTAGAACCACTAATTAGCTTCAGCACGGAGCCATCCATAGTCTGCCCCTCAAGCGACACTCCATCGGTCAAAATTAACCCAGACACAAGATAGACCCCTACGGGCACCCGCACTGTGCCACCACCATAGAAGGAAACGCTATCGATAGCCTGCTGTATGAAATACGTGTCATCGTGTATACCATCGCCACGTGCGCCAAAATCTTTAACTGACACATTCCGAAAATCAACATCGGTCATCTGCACGTCGATGTTGAATGTAGACAGATCATTTTCGAGAGCATATGCAACATACTGGGCATTTGACAAGAGCAACCGCCCATGCGCTGCTATCGTCATGGAAGGGTAATCACCTGATGCCGCAAATGTCAATTCACTATTCGATTTATTACGTATCTCTACAGGCCTGTACATTAGCAGCCAATCAACACACGGTCAGGCTCAAATGCCACTGCCTCGCCCTCGAATGAACGCCCCGACTCAAACATCACTCTATACTCCCCCACAGGTACAACGGCATCTAAATCGCCAGCCATAATGGGCAGAGACTCTACAACAACACCGTTGCTGCAAAAGTTGGCATACACATCCTGCATCATATTTTTGCCCCACATAGGCCATCGAGCCTTTTCAGGGAACAAAAATACGCCACACACATTATCAGGCATAACAACACCCATAAGCCCACGAGTACGTGTCTCTGGAGTATCACATAGATATGCCATCTTTAATGTTTTCATACTTCTAATAATAACCCATCTGACGCATATAATCATCGCCCATTTGCCGCCTTTGGTTAGTGGCAAGCCCTCCCTGATCCGCCATACCAAACCCCCCCATAGCGGCACCAGTCAAATTAGAAACCGCTTCATCACTAACCCCATTCGCCGCGTCACCCAGCAAACTTACGACAACGGTTGAAACAGCATCGACCATATCCCCGTGATGCAACCCCGGCCCATCCGTAGGCCACGTAACGGTATTCCCGTTCTTAATAATCATTGCCTTCATTTCGGCTTCGACAAGACAGCACTCATGTCCCACATGATGAATAAACTCTACTTGGTGAGGGATATGCACCCAGCCTTGATAACACGCCGTTTTGAACGCCTCCCACCGCTTAAAGTTATCAGCAGAAGTATGATTATCGACACTAACGCCCATTGCAGGGTTCAAGAGCTGCCCTGAAACAACATCATGCCGGATTTGGTCTAGAACAAGTGCCGAGTTCCATTGATCCATCGTAAACGCCGATACCGCGAATTGCTTAAACTCATGTTCGAGCCAATCTAACACCTGCGTATAATCAACACTATGAATGCCGCGATCATCTTTCGGGAAATCTGGTGGTTGCCACGTCTTCATCACATCAATAAATGCGTGCTTATGACCATCCGCCATAATCTCGCTATGCCCCATAGCAAAACAGAAGTTATCCTGTGACCTACCAGCATCAGCATGGGCACGATATAGCACAGAAAGATTGCCAATCTCTTTAGTCACATTGATATTTGATACCGCATCAGGATACGGCTTAAACACCGCATCAATAACCTGCGGAGACATATATGCATTTTCTGTCTCGGCAAAGTTAGCCGCCCATTCTACATCAAACTTCTCTGGATTTTGAGACTTTTTCGCCCGCATCTCAGGACTTTTATCTGGGGACAGAATAATAGGGGCAGTTTTGCGCGGATCATAGTCCCAATAGTCATATATACGCCAGGACGGTATTTTGATACAAAACATTTGAGGATTAAGAGTCTTCCCATTAGCATCAACATCAAAGGCCTGTTCGTATAATTCATAGAACTTCCCCGCCTTAGAATACGGAGAAGACGGCACATAGATCAAGCCAGAGCCACCGAACTGCATTACAGAAGGAGTAGCGGCCTCATATAGCTCAGATGAAGAAGACTTAGACTTAGTGCTATCAAGGCCATGCGCGAACTCATCATACATCTGCATAATCGACGCACGACCGCGAATAGCAGAGGACACAACAGCAGAAGGCTCAACCACCAATGTAGCAGAAGGAACATTGATCGCGTTTTTGCGCCCATTCCTTTTAGCCATCAATTTTATTTTACGTTCGCGCTCTGCATCAGCATCAGTCTGCAACATAATTTTTTCAGAAGACGCACGATATACGTATGGCGCGAGCCAATCATTATTAAGAATTGCGTCCTTGGCGTCGTTGAACAACATCCCTTGAGCCTGAGAAAAGTTAGTGGCAAGAACGTCAATGTATATCTCTTTGCTCGCATCTATATGGAATGCCCTTTGCGGCGACCCCATGCTTATCATCTGCGCGAGTTTATATGAAACCGCCTTGCCCCCTACAAACCCTTTCCCGCTACGACGCCCTGCGTCAAAAATGACCGTATTGAAGTTTTGATACCCATGGGCACGGCACCAATCCATGCGATCATAAAGATCAAGTGGGACAATAATCTCCCCACCATTCTCAGTTGACTCTTGCCAACTTCTAATAATAAGGCGATCAAGCTCGTCCAAATGCTCAACATCTAAAAAAATTATTTTCAAGATTGTCGCTTGACAAGGGTAAAGGGAGGCACCATTATCGTATCTATCCAAGAAGTCACAAACGGGCGGCAACGAACTAACCATCTGCCTCGGCGAGACACAGCTCCCCATCTTGTCAAATGACTTATCATCCATATCTACGCTTAGCCAAGTAGCAGATTTGTATCAAGACCCTGCTTCTCAAGATCACTTGATGTTTCATGCCGAGCTTCGTAAACATGACGCTCATCGTCAAGTCCTTGAGTATCAATAACCTTTTGGTGTGCGCTATCAGTGCGTTCCTCAATCGTCACCATAGGAATCCAGTTGTTGCCAGCGTCGTTTGCCATGCTGATAGAAATGCGAAATCCAGCATCCGCAAATCGTGTACGCAGCTCATCACACATGTTATTCCAAATACGAATATCCTTGGGCTTCCCAGCAAACTCACGCGTCACCGATTGCTCAATAAAGGTCAGCTGCTTAAGCTCCTCAACACTAACATCAATCATCTGCATCTTCCTGACTATCATCAATATACTTGCATTCTTCGATGGACTTATCGTAAAACGCTGGGCAAACACCGCCGTAAGGTTCGTATATCAGTTCAGGAGGATTTGTCTTTGTCGCATTGACAGTACAGACGCAACACGAACTCGTGCCATCAACGCGCCGACAATGCCAACATTTAAAACAGTTGCAAGAACGATCAGACATAAATCCCCTTAATCATCCGCCACAATCACAGCATCACACGAACCGCAACGATGCTCATGGTTGCCCATCATCATGATATACCCAGCAAGCCCCTGTAGCTTCATGGCACTTGCACCTTTTACGCCTGGTGCATACATCAAAGAACTAAATAGGTCAATCATATCTTCATATGTTGCTTTCTGCAAACCAGAATCGTCAAATGCGGACATAGCATCAACACGGATGCGATCAGGAAGGCCATGTTCACGGCACAGCAAAGCAACGCGGTGGCGCGGGTTCTTCACTTCTCCGCCCGCAACCGCCATAAAGTGCTTAAAGTAGTTGGCAATACCACTCACACAAACATCGACACGAGAAGCTATCAGATCAAGAATCTTTTGGTACTCAAGCCCTTTAATGCCTATAGGGTCTTCCATGCCACAATTCACAATTGCGCACGAATTGACGTTCAAAAAAATAGTTGACACGCTCGGCGCGATCAGTTTTTTAGGGACGATCACGCGCAACCCGCCATAATATGTATCACGCTCTGTGTCAAACGCTGTCTCACAGTCAAGGATATCGACCATCACTGCGTTGGTCTTATTCTGCACTTGGAATACCTTCCACCCATCACAACGCTCTTGCAAAATCCCTAACACATCAAGCAGCTCGATACTCGTGCCGACCTGGATATCAATAAGCTCACCGTTTTTCGTGAAGAGACGCATAGACTTATCGGCTAAGTCCTGTAACCAATAATTGATATTCTCTTGTCGCATCTGCGTATTGAGACGCATCAAGTAAGGAGTTGGGATACTAAGAACCGCTGCCAGTTTCTCATAGCCCATATCATCAACGGCACACAACGACTCTTCGCCGCGATATAGAAAATTGGTTCTTAGTTCCACATCACCCATCAAGACATCCTCATGCTGCGCACCATCACGATCTTTGGCAACATCATTATAGAGAGTAATGAGCAAAGGCATTTCCCCTTGCTGCACCTCAAAATCGTCAACCAACATTCCAAGCCCTGTCACCTTATCCGCCACCGCTATTCCTTCTTTCGATCGTCTAAATGCCACAAAACAGTTTTTACATTCTGCGCGCCCATGCTTTTAGGAGTCACTGTACAGACATATTCCAAAATGCCTTTTGGCACCAGAACAGCGCATACACCAAGCTCTTGCAAAGCGCCCTGCAAATACTCCACATCCTCTTTCGTAATGGACTTTTCAACTTCAAAGATATAAGCAGGTCGCCCTATATCGTTTTGGAGGGCAAAAGCACGAGAGATAAAACCCGTAATCTTACCAACATCAACGGGATCATCCACCGTCGCAAATAGCGCAGCCACAAGTTCTTCTCGCGTCAGCACAATTTGTTTACCATCGCTTATCATTTAATCATCTGCCCCCTCATATCATCCAATAATTCAGTGACAACCTGCATAGCCGCTTCTCGTAAACTTTGATCGACTTTACCCACAGGAAGAGGATTCAATAAATCATACGGAATAGGGTCAATGTCTTTTGCAACATGGCACCACCGGTCATCCATACGCAAGAACAATTCAAAATGCCACTTTCCAGCGCGTACCTCATGGCAGATATTAACACCCGTTACAGACTCTATAACCTCATCGTTATCCCGCCCCAACGCGCTGCGCCAATTCCCAACACAACCACGTTCGACTATCTCTGAGAAATCATTAAACGTCGACATTAAGACACGACCTGCTTCGCAACTACCCGCGCGATGTACGGAGCAGTGATACTCTGCACTTCCGCAACATTCTCTGGGGTATCATCTAATTGGTCGGCAACTGCCTTGATACCTTGCGCAGCCTTGTCCTGTTGCACAGACAGAGTATCCATTTTCTCCTCTAAAGCCGCCCTCTTGGTTTCTAACTCAATAATCTGCTCTTGCAGATCGTTAACCTGTTCGCCAAGCGCAGCCCAATCCTCAAGATATCCACTTAAAGCTATACGCCTATCTTCTTCCATGCTACCCCCTATTCGTTGTACAATTATACGACAGAAAAATGTCGCGGGAGACGGGAAGTAGAAAAAATGTTTAAGAGAATTTGTGATCGGTGCGGCAAGCAACTTAGTACCGATAAACCCGACAAGGATTTTAATGACCTTGATGTACTAGCAAATGGGGAACCAATCTTTGCATATGTCGATCTTTGCGAAAATTGCAAAGCACAAATACTTCAACTACTCAAAATGCCGCAACATTCAACAACGCCACCAGCCGCCACGATTAGACAGACCGTTATTCCTTCTACAGATAGCACTATAAACGAAGCAGAAATCGATACCATGATCCAACAAGCGCAACCGCCTAAAACACCAGATATGCTACGCGAAGAAGTCACAAAAATTATTCCAGTTACTCTCCCCGCGCATAAAGAAAACCCCGGAGTTTAATCCGGGGTTTGTCGCGCCTTTGCGTGAATCACGCGACCTGCATATTCTGTAAGCGCGGACAGGAAGACGTTTTACAGAACTGCAATACGATCTGCGGGAGTCAGACCGTCACGCTTTACACAGAATATCACATATCATATGACAAATCTATAACGGTAGGCTGCATCCCTTTATGGTCGCCATAGAAGCGGACAACTGGGATACCCCACCCCGGAGGAGCGTAGGCTTTAGCCGCTGCATACCCACCACGCAGAAGCCCTCCTGGAGTGACAATAAAAAGCTGCTGGACATTCTCAATATGAGAATGATCTTTCGTAGCGCGCTGCGCGGTCATGGTTTTCACCTGCGGATCGTGCTGATGCCCTTGGACATAGCAATCCATAAACGCAATATCCCGTAGTCGAATTAGGTTGTTGATCTTCGCCCCCTGTGTGCGACCACCACCGACACCGTGCGTCACATAGATGTCATAGATATACGGGACACGTTTTGAATAGTGCTTATTACGCCCAACATAAAGTGCGGTATATGCTTCGATACCATTATAGCGGCAATGCGCTTCTTTGCAGACATGCTCAACAGGGTCTATACCAACAGCTCTATCAACTCTCTGATCATGATTACCATCGACATTAGCAATAATTTTGTCTGCAAAACCTGCTAACCATTCCTCCGCAAGCCCCATCGCCTCGTTCAGAGTTTCGCTCTCTCCATACACATCAGATTTCCCGCCCACAATAGCAGCGTTGAACAAATCTCCGGTTAGGATAACGTAACGATTATCATTTCTATTTACCCACTGAGAAATGAAACGCATATACGCAGGATCACGCAGAGCATCGCCAATATGTGTATCGCCCGCCATCATCACATCGACATATTCGACATTGCCAACATCAATCTGTACCATGTCTCTGACAATGCCACGATTTGGTTTCTGCTTATGACCTTTTGACATATCATCCTCATAGGAAAGGAGCCGGAAATCCCGGCTCCAAATGCTAACGTAAAGCCTTATTCGCCCGTCTCCACCTTTTGAAGCGCCCAGAAGTCGAAGGTAAGCTCAGGATAGAGCAAATAATCCCAAGGGAGGTAGAAGTACCCCTTGTCACCCCAGGAAGCGCCCCACGAGTTGCGTATGATACCGCCATCCTGATTGTATCCAACCATCAGCACTTCATGACCGCCGAGAAGTGACTCGTATGATTCCGGCATAGGAATATGCCCCGTGGAAGCCGCCTCTTCACTCTCAAACGATTCATACACAGCAATACCAATGCACAGAGGAATACCCTGCGAGATTGCCGCCTCAATCATGATCTTCGACTGAGAAACGCGCTCATACTTCAAAGCCTGGTGATCTGCACCATAAGCATAGCAATCCTTCGTAGGCTTTTCGGCAAAATGCTCATCCGTATAGCTCCACATAGACTCAGGGCAGACACCAAACTGAGTCATAGCTTCCATAAGGGTACGACCCGTCGAACCAGCATCCTCATACGCGGGCGAGCCATCTATATCACGTTCATTGCGGTAAATATAGAACCGACTTGGGGTGATGTACTTTCCGCCCTCACGATGAAATATCCAGTCCCAATCAGCCGCACCCGCATTAGCCGTACACGAACCGTAGTTTCCTTGGTCATAGACCGCAGGCATTTGCGAACGAAAGTCGCATGACTTTGGAACAGTAGCCAAGTCGATACGAGGTATGAAAAACCTATCGCGCTCAGGATTCTTATCTCGATGCAGATTATAAATATGCTTCACCATTTCTGCCTTTCAATTCTTACGCAAACCTAAGTTTGCTGATTGATTCCTGCTTCTCAGAACAAAGCCGGATGCTTATCACATCCGGCTCAAATCCATGATTAAAACGTCCCGTTGTTCAAAGCGTGCTGCATAGCCTTAACCGTATAAGACGACGAAGACAAAATACTATCAGGGGTTACGCCATAATGAGATTCAAGGGCATTGACGAACTGCGGTCCTGCAACACCATCGTCGGGAATGCCGAGCGTGCGCTGCATTGCCGCAATCAGGAGCGAGCCGCCTGCGCCTGCGGAGAACTGCCAGCCCGTGGTGCAAGCCTTGAGAATACTCTTGCGTCCGGTCCACTGGCCGCTGACGATTCCGTCAACTGGCGTGCCGAAGTGCCTTTGCAGCGCCGTGGTGGTCGCGGAACCCCAAAGGCCGTCCTCGTCAATCTGATCATAATCCGGTGTAGGATCAGGGGTAGGATCAGACCCATCATAAGACGGACGAACAGCACACAGAACAACAGAGTACGCACGGGTACGCCTGCCGACCGCGCCAGTAACACCATTGATTGTAGTGTTGCCCTCGATGGTCTGGAAATAGGTCCCGTTATTGACTTCGACCATACCAATATGATCTGCAACGCGATCGCCGTTCCAGTCGAACAACAGCACGTCCCCAGCCACGGCAGAACCCAAATCAATAGTCGCGCCCGCAGCTTTGGCAGCAGCCACGATAGAGGGGCAATACGCACCAGGAAGTCCAGCACATGTAGCCCCAGCCTCGTTGAAGCAATAGCTTTGGAACATAGCGCAATAGGCTACCCCTGAAGCAGCATACGCAGAATCGCCTACGAGATCAGCATACCAGCGTCCATATTTCGTACCGGCTTCAGGATCGTCCCATCGGTTATATCCGATCTCGGCGATCTCGGCAGAAAGAACGTCAGAAGCGTTATTGGCCTTCATCCCGGTCGGAACAACTACAGGTGCTACATCATCAGGGCCATCGCCATCGTCGGGGATGTTCTGCGGGCCTATATCATCTTTGGCAACCTCATCTTTGACAACCACACCAAGTTTCTGTTCGTGTTCGACGTGCTTCGTATCCTCGGCATAGACCGTCGTGATGATATCCGCGCCCTCGCAGAATTCAGCCGTGGCAAGGTCGATGACGAACCGGCCTTCCTTCGATTTCGTAATACCGTCTACTCGGCCCGTATCGCCACTGTAGAGGATTTCGAGGGTATCACCCTTACGAATCACAACACCTTTAGAATCATGTGCCATATCAT
>ENA-UOOK01005574-UOOK01005574.1-fermentation-metagenome-genome-assembly--contig:-NODE-5574-length-12568-cov-3.908255_pt1 | contig 12568 bp, 7 predicted proteins | sample MGYA00245777_ERZ724023 | MGnify/ENA primary metagenome ERZ724023 (study PRJEB28704, sample SAMN03018312) | fermentation metagenome | biome: anthropogenic terrestrial biome; feature: soil; material... | reverse complement strand
TTAATAAACAAAAAAGAATATCCCTATTCAAGAGACCCTATTGCAAAAATTACATTGAATAACGGAATGGAATTGTTGTTTGAGCTGTATGACGATAAAGCACCTTTGGCAGTAGGAAACTTTGTTTACAGAGCTAATAACAAATATTATAATGAAACCATAATTCATAATTATAAAAAGACTTCGGATGGTGGAATGTTTATTGAAAGTGGTAGATATGTTAATGAAAGCAAATATGAATTAGAAAACAAATTTGAATTAAATACAGATATGAAATACACTATAAGAAAAGACTCCGCCTCTTTGGATGCTGATTTGACAAGAAAATATTCTCTTTCAACTTGTACCACTTCTTCAAACGGCAGGGCAGATTCGGAATTTAGAATTTGTCTAAGAGAAAGTAATATGCAAAACACCTCAAATAATGTCAACGGAGTTGTCTTTGGTTATCCTTATGATGAAAAAACAGAAGACAATCTTGATCAATTATATAATCAAATTTTATCTGATGAAAATTTGCCTGTAAAAATTATTGGAGTAAAGATTTTGACTGATAAAGATTATTGGAAGAACTTTGATTATAAAAAAGAATGGACAAAAGATCAAGATTACTTTCTGTCATAGGTTAATATTTTTAAAAAATTTTTTTTGATGTTTTGGTAATTTTAGAATAAATAACAGTAAAATAGCACATTCTTAATTATAGTTAGGAGGTGCTGTATGCCGAATTATTTTCCGATTGGATTAATATTATTAGGTATTTTATTAATTTTGATGCTGTTCGGTGTCACTCAGCGATTATTCGACAAGTTAAAAATTTCCACCCTATGGACCGTTATATTATTAATAGCAATAGGTGCTGGATATTTTATACCAAACATCAGAATAACTAATGTGTTTTCGTTTAATATAGGCGGATTTATAATACCTTTAGTTATTTGTTTGTATATGTTGTTTTCTATCGGCTGGACATCAGACATGCTGAGAGCTTGGATATCCACAATTATTACCGCTGGTGTTGTTGTTCTTTTGTATTGGGTAATACCTACCAACACGATGACTATGCAGATCGTTGCCGCTGTAATAGTAGGCATAGTTGCGGGTGCTTTGAGCTATTTGATAGGACGTAGCCGCAGAGGTGCTTTTTTCTCTGCTGTAATGGGTATATTTATCGGCGATACCGTCAGATTTTTGATTAACTATTACGGAAGAGGAATAACCACAACCTTAAGGCTTGGAATAGGCTCGATGTTTGACACAATAATCATTGCCGCCCTGTCTGCCATGCTGCTTGCTTTGGCTATCGGTGAAATTAGAGAAAGAATGGTTACCGAAACAAGAGCAAGGCATAAATATAGTTATGAAGCGGGCGAGTTTTATGATTATGACAGACATAGAGGCTATCGTAATACCAATTCTTATTCAGACGACCATTATAACAATATGGCTGAATCTGAACATCCTGAAGATTATAACGATTACTTCAGAGATGATTAATATTGACTATATCCAAAATATTATATCCCCCCCTTCAAAAACGGCTGTTATTTTAACAGCTGTTTTTGATTATAACAAACTTATGACAATGTGTAGGAATACTTTTAGTTATATTAAAAATATTTTTCTTTTTGTGTTTGTTATGGTATTATAAGTTTTAGGAAAAAATGGAGAAAAGATTTGAAACCAACAGTAGCAATAGTGGGAAAGCCCAATGTAGGCAAATCCACATTTTTTAATAAAATAAGCGGAAGACGAATTTCTATCGTGCAAGATATTCCGGGCGTAACCAGAGACAGAATTCTGGCTGATGCCGAATGGTGCGGGTATAAATTTAATCTTATAGACACTGGGGGATTAGAACCAGCTTCAGAAGACCAGATGCACCAGCATATAAAACGGCAAGCAGAACTAGCCTTAGCTACTGCAGATGTGATAATATTCTTTACTGATATAAAACAGGGTATAACGACATCAGATTATGATATTGCCGATATGCTGCGTACAGTTAATAAACCTGTGATTTTGGCTGTTAATAAATTAGATGTATACAAACCTGAGCTTCTATATGAATATTATGAACTTGGGTTTTCAGAACCTTTTGGAATAAGTGCTGAACAAAGTCTTGGATTGGGTGAGATTTTAGACAAAATAGTAAGCTATTTTCCTAAAATAGAACTTGAAGACGAATATAAGGATTTAATAAAAATTGCAGTAGTGGGCAAGCCAAATGCAGGAAAATCGTCTTTGGTTAATAGGATTTTGGGCGAAGAAAGGGTAATAGTTAGTGATATAGCAGGAACAACAAGAGATTCTATTGACACACCTGTGACAATAGACGGCGTGGGTTATGTAATAATAGATACAGCTGGCTTGAGAAGAAAGAGATCAGTTGATTCTTCAGTAGAGGCTATAAGTGCTATTCAGTCAATGAAAGCCATAGAAAGGGCAGATGTGGTGCTTATAATGATGGATGCTTCGGATAAAGAAATTTCCGAACAGGATATAAGAATAGCAGGCTATGTACATGAAGAAGGTAAACCCTCGATAATAGTTATGAATAAATGGGATATTGTTGAAAAGGATTCACACACAATAGAAAACTACAAAAAAGACCTTGATGAAAAGCTTAAGTTTATGAGTTATTACCAGTCAATTTTTTTATCGGCAAAAACGGGGCTTAGGACTAATAAAGTTTTGGATCAAGTAAAACTAGTATATGACAATAATCGCAGAAGAGTACCCACTGGCGTCTTAAATGAAATTGTAAGTAATGCTATAGCGGCAGTGGAGCCGCCTTCAAGTGCAGGAAGAAAGCTCAAAGTTTATTATGCCACTCAAACTCAAGTTGCACCGCCAACCTTTGTCTTTTTTGTAAACGATTATAGATTGATGCATTTTTCATATGAAAGATATCTAGAAAACTGTATTAGAAACGCATTAGATTATTCAGGAACACCTATAAAAATACAACAAAAAAACAAAACTAGAGAGGTTTAGTTATGTCTGAAGGCATGGAATTGTTTTTAAAGATAGTCATACTGGTTGCTTGTTCTTATTTTATTGGCGGAATTCATTTTGCTGCTATTATTTCAAAAATTAAAGGCATAGATATCAAAACCTTGGGCAGCGGTAATCCCGGAACTATGAATATGCTTAGAAATTTTGGTGTAAGTACTGCTGTATTAACATTAATATTAGATGCTTTAAAAGGAGCAATTCCCGCAATCGTCGGATATTTTTTATTATATGATAATGAGATTTTGGGCAATGTTTTACCGACTGCACCTGTATGGTTAGGCTTTTATATGGCAGAAGGCACAAAAGCGGGGTTATATATAGGCGGACTTAGTGTTATAATCGGTCATGTTTTCCCTATTATTAAGAATTTTAGAGGGGGTAAGGGAGTTGCAAGCAGTGTAGGTATATTCTTAGTAGCTGATCCGATTGTTGCCCTTATATCCTTTACAGCTGCATTTTTTTATCTTTTCTTTTTCAAATATGGTTCTGTTGCATCGTTTATTTTCTTATTTGGCACCGCAATAACTGAAATAATTTTGGCAATATTATTTAAAGACAGCATTTTAGATATAATCCTAATCTTAGGTATTTTATTATTGATTTTATGGGCACACAGATCCAATATTGTCAGACTTTTTAAAGGCACAGAAAGTGATATAAACATCAGACGGCAACTTAAGAAAAAGAAAGACGGCAAACTTCTTAAATAATCAGATATATATCAGAATAAGTATAAAAAGACGGCAAACTGTCATTAATTTGTAATACACACAAGATAGACTAAGGCTTGTAACTGTGTTACAAATTTTTTTTACGGAGCTATTGATATGTCTTTTACTATTTCTACTGATGCTTGCTGTGATATTCCTTCTAAAAAGTTAAAAGAACTTAATGTGCATTACATCTTTTTATCGACAATCTTGGATGGAACAGCAACGATTGAGGACTATAATTCTGATGAAGAATATGAAAATTTTTATAAATTATTGCTAGAAGGAAAACTTCCTACAACTTCACAAATAAATACTTATGACTTTGAAAAATATTTTTCGGACATTTTAGATAACAACCAAGGTGATTTGCTTCACATATCTATTTCATCGGGGCTTAGCGGCTCATACAACAATGCAGTTACTGCTTCTAATAATCTAAAAAGCAGATATCCAGATAGAAAAATTATTATTATTGATTCGTTAAGCGGATGCTTTGGACAGGCAATTTTAGTTGATATTGCCGTAGAACTAAGAACAAAAGGTAAAGAGTTTGGAACAGTTGTTGACATACTTAATGATTTTGTTCCTTATATTCAGACATGGATTTTTATTGACGATCTAAAACACTTAAGACGAGGGGGAAGAATAGGCACAGCCAGTGCGATTATTGGTACCGTCTTAAAGCTAAAACCTGTTCTTACTATAACTGACAAGGGTCAGACAAAACTCGTTCACAAAACTTTTGGAGTTCAAAAAGCAATAAAATACTTTGTTGAAAGCATAGAAAAATATGGCGAACAAGAGATGATTTCTCATGGTGAAAAATTCCCTTTAAAAATTTATGTAGCTCATGCTAATGACAAACAACATGTAAGCACATTAATAGACGCAATAAAACAGAAAATAAAATGCACATTTCATATCGGTTATGCTGGTACAGTAATAGGCTCTCATATAGGTCCGGGTGCATTAGGTATATTCTTTTTAGGCAAAAAAAGAGTTAAGGCTTTGATTTGAAAAAATCAAGAAAGATTTTATATTATAAAAAGCGGTTATAAAAACCGCTTTTTGCTATTCTTCAATTAATGTAAACGCGGACTTGTCCAAACCGCACTGAGGGCATGTCCAATCATCAGGAATATCCTCAAATTTGGTTCCGGGTGCTATACCGCCGTCAACATCGCCGATGGCTTCATCATAGATATAGCCACAAACACATTCATATTTCTTCATTGTTAACCTCCATACTGTTATATAGTAATAATATAATTATGAAAGGTCTTTGTCAATTTGGTTTGTGTCAATATCACACTAAAATTATGTTGAAATGATTATTTTTGGTATATTATGGTGTATTGTGTTATAATTATAAAGACAGGAGGCGACAGATGTTAAAAGAATTTGATGTAGAAAATTGAAATAATAATACGTTTGAACTTATCGGAAAAGAATGGATGTTAGTTGCAGCAGGAGATAACATTAAGCATAATATGATGACTGCAAGTTGGGGCTCTTTGGGTGTTTTGTGGAATAAAAAGATAGTTACTGTCTTTATTAGACCTACTCGTTACACTTTGGAGTTTGTAGAAAATAATGATTATTTTTCTCTTAATTTTCCTATTGACCGAAAAGTCCACGGTATTTGCGGTTCAAAATCAGGAAGAGATATAGATAAAACCAAAGCCAGTAATCTTACACCCATTTATTCTAATAATACTGTTTATTTTCAAGAATCAAAACTTGTTTTTATCTGCAAAAAGATATATACAAGCGTATTGGAATGTTCAAAGTTCTTGGATTCAGAAATTGAAAAAAATTATCCTAATAAAGATTATCATAAAGTATTTATTGGTGAAATAGTTAAAGCATATAAAAACGAATAAATTAATTCTTAAAATTGCTTTTTGCAAGCTCATTGCGTATCTTCGCAAGAGCTTTTTTTTCTATACGGGATATGTATGAACGAGATATTCCTAATTTGGACGCAACTTCTCTTTGTGTCATGCTTTTTTGATTGCCCAAAGAATAACGCATTTTTATAATCATATACTCACGTCTGTCTAATACTTGCTTTATGATGTCCATTATCTTATCAAGTAATATATTATTTTCAACTTGGTCTACAATGCTATCTTCTTTAATAAACAGCAAATCCATCAAAGTTATTTCATTTCCTTCTCTGTCAATACCTACTGTATCAGCTAAAGACAAATTGGTTCTGTGTTTTTTATTGGCTCTGATATACATTAAAATTTCATTTTCAATACATTTTGCAGCATAAGTTGCAAGCTGAGTACCTTTATCGTGAGAGTAGGTATTAATTGCCTTAATAAGCCCAATGCTTCCAACAGAAATCATATCATCAACTTCGGCTGCATTATTAAATTTTTTTACAATGTGAGCAACAAGTCTGAGATTATGACGTATTAAAATGTCTTTAGCCTGTGCATCTCCCTCTTTATAAAGTTCGAGATATTTTCTTTCTTCATCTTGAGTCAATGGTTTGGGAAAAGTTCCCTTATTATTAACATAGGAAGTAAAAAAGAATATCTTACTTAAAAATGTAAAAAGGTTTTCAACTATCATTTAATCCGCCAAAAAATAAAATAAAAAAATAGCTATACATATATATGTTAAATTTTGTCGAATATTGCCTGTCCATTACTGGTTGTTTAAGATATACAATCTTAGGAAATAATAAATCAATATGCATTATTATGTTTTGATTGTTATTATAACTATTATTTTTGGTTTGATTTTGAAGATTACAAGGTGGCATGGCGACCCTAGCTTCGAGCTGGGGATCAATGTCAATTTTGATGAATTAAAAGATAGGATAAGGTCATTATCTGTTGCCCACAAAATTACAAAAGTAAAAAATGGTGCTATGGATATAAGCGTAATTGCTTCTAAGATAGAAAAAGCATACAAAATCATAAGCAGGAAGTCATCCAAGGGATACAATCTTCTAGAATTTGAGAGATGGCTATATGATAATAATTATCTATTAGAAGATATTTTGCTTGATGTTACAATAAAAATACGCAGCAACCCCAAATTACCCCAAATAAAAGATCGTCCTAGGATATATGAACTTATTAATTATATTATTAGACATACTGACGGTTATCTAGAAAAAGATCGTTTAACTGAGCTATTAAAAATATATCAGCAGGAAAGTCCTTTATCCTTTGATGAATGTAAAAATATTAAAACTATGATTTACTATTGCTTATTAGAGTATGCTGCAATAATTTCTATTAAAAGCATTGTTATAAATAAGAACATTTTCAAAGCGTGCTCTAACAGATACAAACATAATATAGAAAATAGTTTAAAAAATAATAGTTTTATTTATGGTATTAATCTTTGCAAAGATAGGCAGAAGATTGATGTAATAACACAATATTGTAAGAAATTAGGTTTTGATTTTTCCAATAGACTTGATAGCTTTAACCGTCAGATTATTAGGTATAATATTTTGATTTCTAATGTGTTTGTTTCATTAAGAACAATCAATGAAGTTGTTAACACTTCGTTTATTTTGGATATTTCACCTATAAACAAGATAATGTTGCAAGAAGATGCAGGTATTTATCAAAAAAGCACTGAAGTCAGTAAACTGTATTATCTAGAAACGTTGTCCAGCCTTGCAAGAAAAAAAAGACTTAACGAACTGTTTTTGGCTCGTCATTTGGTAGCATTAAATAATGCAAAGGAAAGCCATACAGCGCATAATTTATTTAAAAGAGATTACAAAAAAGCTCAGTCAGCATTATATACTTCAATCATATTACTGTTTTCCATAGGACTAAGCGGATTTATTTCATATTTATTTTTTCCTGTAATTTGGCATGCTGTATTGTATTTTTTGATTTCAATGCCAATTTATATCTATGTGACATCAGGCATTATTAACAGGCTGTTATGTTCAATTATAAAACACAAGCCATTGCTAAGAACAGATTTTTCAAAAGGTATTCCTGACGAATATTTGACTATGACGGTAGTATCTCAATTAATCAGCGACAAAGAAGAATTAAAAAAGGCAATAGATAATTTAAAAAGACTAAAAACAGTTAATAATTATAAAAACATAAGATTTTGTCTTTTGATAGATTTTTTGGCTTCCAGTCAAGAGAAAACACCTCAGGACGAAGATTTATTACGATATGCACGTAAACTTTTCTTTGAACAACTCAACGAAAAAGAATATAATATCTTTTGGCGAAAAAGAAGCTATATTGAAAAAGATAAAAACTATTCTGGAGAAGAAAGAAAAAGAGGAGCGATTTCCAAGCTAATTTCTTTTTTGCATGGAGACGACACCTTAGATAGTTTTTCTCTTGTTTTAGGTGATACTAATTTTAAAACTAAATATCTCATTGCATTAGACAGTGATTCATATACTATGCAATGTAGGGAAATCATTGAAACTATAGCTCATCCTCAAAATCACAAATACGATCTAATGAGTTTTACTATAAAATCCAATCCTTTGGCTTCAAATAAGACGCCGTTTTCTTACGCATATTCTGATAGCAGAGGATATGATGTTTATGCGTTTCAATGTTTGAATTTAGGTTCTGATGTTTTCAATCAAGGATTGTTTTGCGGTAAAGGCATTATTGATATAGAACGATTTTATATCAAACTTAATGGGAAATTGCCTAAAAACCGTATTTTAAGTCATGATTTGATAGAAGGTGCTTGGCTTAATACTATTGATAGTGATGCGGTATTATATGAAAATACACCTACCGATATAAAAACTCATCTTAACCGTTCTATGAGATGGACAAGAGGGGATTGGCAAAATATAGTATACTTAAAAAGTATAGTAAAAGATGAAAACAATAAGCCAATTAAAAACCAAATTAATCTTTTATCCAAATGGCGTATTTTTTCCAATATCAATTACAGCCTTGTCTATATAAGTGCATTAATGCTGTTGTTGTTTTCAGTATTTACAAGTTATGTATCTTTGGTTACTTTTGTTTTATTGATAAGTTTTGATTTTGTTTTAACTGTTTATTTATTGACTTTCAATTCGTTTCGAACACGGTTTACTAATTTGTTTTTACGAGAATCAAAGCAAGCATTTTTGCGAGCTGTTATTTTTGCAGTATGTTTGCCTTATATAGCAGTTAATCTCTTAATAGCTATTTTTCAGTCATTATATCGAATGTTTATATCCAAAAGAAATATGTTAAGGTGGAATACCTATGCTCATTCATCATCCAATAAAGAAAATTCAATTGGTTTTTGGATTAAAGAATTATCTTTACCTTGTATAATAACTTTTTGGATATTTGCTTTCTTATCTTATCTGATGTTTGGTATCAACGGTTTTATAAACAGTTTGTGGGCTTTATTGTTTTTATTTTCTATTCCCGTTGCATATCTTTCTTCATATAAACAGTCTAAGGAAATAACTATTTCAAATGATGATAAATCACTTTTAGTTGATATAGCAAGGAAAACTTATGACTATTTTGTGGACTTTGGTTTAAAGTCTGAAAACAGACTAATATGCGATAATTATCAGGAAAACTATATCCAAAGTTCTGCCAAGCGTACATCTCCAACCAATATAGGGTATCAGCTTTTAAGTGCAATTTGCGCTTACGACCTGAAAATTATTGATTATTTTGAGTTATATAATACTTTATCAGACATAATCAATATAATTATTAAGCTAAAAAAATGGAACGGAAATTTGTATAACTGGTATGATAATCAAAATCTAAAGATATTAAGAAATTATATTTCTACTGTGGATAACGGCAATTTACTTGCTGCTTTAATTGTGGCGAAACAAACCTTGAAGAAAAAAGATATATTATATACAAAAATTAAGCGTCTCATAGATAAGATGGATTTATCCAAGCTCTACGACTATAAAAAGAAGTTGTTTTATATTGGTACAGATACCAAAACTTACGACAATATTCATTATGACCTTATGGCAAGTGAAGCTATGCTTACCAGCTTTTTGGCAGTATGTTTGAGCAAAGTACCCAAAGAACATTGGCATCATCTGTCCCGTGCGGCGGTAAAATACGACGGAAAAACATTGTTTTCATGGAGCGGAGGGATGTTTGAATATCTGATGCCATTTTTATTCATAAAAGCATATGAAGGCTCTATGTTGTATCAGTCTTCAAAAAACTGTGTCAATTCTCAGATAAGATATACGAATGAATTGGGCTATAATATTTGGGGCATATCAGAATCACAATATTTTGCTACTGATAATCAAAAAAATTATCAATACAAAGCGTTTGGGGTACCGTCTATCGCCTTAAAAAATATGGATGATATTTTGGTCGTTTCGCCGTATTCGACAGGGCTAGCGCTTGAATTCGGCCAAAAACAGGCAATAAAAAATCTTCACAGACTAATTTCTCAAGGACTTATGGGAAGATATGGTTTGTATGAAGCACTAGACTTAACTGAAAATGATCATATTAATAAAACTTATATGGCACATCATCAAGGAATGATTTTGTGTGCTATAAATAATTTACTAAACAACAACATAATAAAAAACAGGTTTATGTCAGTACCTGAAGTTCAAGCTTTTGAGATACTGTTATTTGAGCCTGAAATTGATTATGCTCATAAAAAGAAAAGTTATAAACCTATGCCAATATTTGGGCTAGAACCGATTACCAAAACAATAACGCATCAAACAACATTACCCGCATATAATCTTCTTACTAACGGGCATTATTATCTTGCTTTAGATTCCCAAGGATATGGCTGTGCGGTCCTAAACGGTATTACCATAAATAAAGAAAATAATTATAATCACGGTGTAAATATTTTTATTGACGGTAAGATAATAAAACTGATGTCAGAGGCACAAACAATAATTCATAACAGCTCTTATTGTTTGTATAAGTACAAATATGACGACATAACATTTGAATTGAAAATCGCTGTTATGCAGGATTATGACGGAGAAATAAGAAGTCTTAATATAATTAATGATAAAGAAAGTGATTTATCTTGCCGTATTTCGTTTTTTATTGAGCCTGTATTGACATATGCCGAGAGTTATTACGCTCATCCTGTATTTAACAATATGGTAGTGAAGACAAAAAAAATTAGCGATAATATAATTTGTGCCTATCGTAATAATGAAAAATCACCTATTTATCTTGCAGCATCTGTAATGGAAGGAAATGTAATATATGAGACTAACAGATTCAATTTTCATGCTCGGAACGGCTTAGGGTGGTTATATCTTAATCAAGAAAAGTCAGACAGCTTCGGAGAAATCTTAGAACCTGTTTTGGGTGCGATAAAAGATTTAGAAATACCGCCTATGAAAAAAATTAATCTCAATTACATCATAGTATCGGGCAGAAATCTGAATGTAATTAAGGATGCTATAAGCTCGTACAGTGTAGAAGAAGGAATAGAAAAAGCTGTTGATACTTCTACAATTTATATAAAACAGCTTTGGACGACTTTTTCACCCGATAAAAATATTATGTGCACTGTTAAGACAATGTTTGCACGTCTTAAAACATGTTCTGTCAAATATAGTAATGATTATTTAGATCTTCATGATGATGTAAGAATTTTGCAAAAAAATGGAATTAATGCGTCAAGACCAATAATTACTTTTTTTTATAGATCGAACAATACTAATGACTTATTAAAAACTGTAGAGATTTTTAAGTATTTATCTTCTTATGGAATAAAAATTACTTTGGTATTAGCTTATTCAGAACCAGAAATGTATATCAATCCGTTATTAGATGAAATAAATCGTGCGCTTGATAGGCTGTCATTAAGATATATGGTAGCTGAAGGCAGAATAAGTATTATTAACATAACTAGATTTGATGAAAACTTAATTAAAATATTAAAAAGAGTTTCTCAATATTATTTTGACGGAGTTTTTAAAAGTGATACAGATGCGACAGTTTATCCAGCAAAACTAAAAAATAAGGTCAAACTTTATCCAATAAAGCCTATCAGCACTAAGAAACTTGATTTTGAAATGGGTTTAGGCGGATTTGTTGACCAAACGGCATATCATATTAATCTTACAAAAGACTATACTCCGCTTCCTTGGAGTAATATTATAGCTATTCAAGGTTTTGGAACACTAATAACCGAAAAGGGCGGCGGATATACTTGGTCGGATAATTCAAGAGAAAGCAAACTTACTGTTTGGCAAAATGATGTTATTTTTGATACAAATTCTGAAGAAATAATTATTAGAGATGAAGATACAAAATTATCATGGAAGGCTACAAAAGACAATATAGAAGGCGCACAATATTCTGTCATTCACGATCTAGGTGAAACTGTTTTTGAATCATCATATAATGGAATTTTATCAAAAATATCAGAATTTCTTGATATAGATGCAGGTGTTAAGATTTTTAGCATCAGTTTAAACAATACGTCTCAAGTTGATAGAAAGATTAGCCTTGCAATAAGACTGGAAATTGCACTTGGAGTCAATTCTTATGAATGTGGGGATAAACTATATTTTAAAAAAGAATATAGCAGAATCTTTGGTTTTAATGCTTCTAACAAAGTAACAGCTTATCTCGGAACCGATCAGAAAGACTTTGATTATTTGTTTTCTTCTAGGGATTTTGAATACTGGCGTTCAGGCGGAGAATGGATTAATTTGAGTTGTTCAAAACCGTGTTTGGCTATAAGGGTTGAAGCCACTTTGAAAGCTGATGAAAATAAAGAAATAAATTTTTGGTTATCAGATAAAAAGTATGAACTAAAAGATTTGAAATCAATAAGAAACAAAAGCATCCAATATTTCAAATCATTGTCCTGTATCAAGGCATCAACAC
>ENA-UOOK01005572-UOOK01005572.1-fermentation-metagenome-genome-assembly--contig:-NODE-5572-length-12577-cov-9.739099_pt1 | contig 12577 bp, 6 predicted proteins | sample MGYA00245777_ERZ724023 | MGnify/ENA primary metagenome ERZ724023 (study PRJEB28704, sample SAMN03018312) | fermentation metagenome | biome: anthropogenic terrestrial biome; feature: soil; material... | reverse complement strand
CTTACTGTTCCGCCTGTCTTGGCTTCATAGTTGATTCTTACGTCTTCATTTTCTTCGAAGTTTGCGTAATAGGTTGCTGCTACATTTAAGTTCCCTACCTTTTCAGGTGTAAAGTGTAATGCTGTTCCCACTACATTATCATCTTCATCTGTCCAGTTTACGAAACTATATCCTGCGCTTGGAGATGCTGTTGATCCAGCTGCTACTCCTGTTGCCGGCGGCAAGTCTTCATATGCTAAGCTTACTGTTCCGCCTGTCTTGGCTTCATAGTTGATTCTTACGTCTTCATTTTCTTTCCACTGGGCATACAGCGTTACATCATTCGCCGGCATGTTGAACTTCGCTCCTTCTGCATATGGTGTTCCTTCACCATCAGCTTGAGTGTTCCAGCCTGCAAATGTATAGCCTTCTTTTTCAAATCCATTTGCCAGTACTGTTACTTCTTCATTGTAATCATAAGGGCTGTTTGGATCTGTCATTGTTCCAGTGCCGCCATTAGCGTCGTAGTATACATTGTAGTCATTTGTAGTGTATGTGAAGGTTATCGTTACATCATCATCCGGCATGTTTCCTGTTATTGTTGAACCTACTATGGATTCTCCCAGTAAAGCAACATCAGTTTCCACGCTTGCAAATATAAATCCTTCTTCAGCTCTTTCACTTTCACTTACTGCAGCATTGTATGCTGTTGGTACAGCGTTCTTGGTTATCACCGGATCAAGTCCTGGATAGTTGTGAACTACTGTTAAGCTATTAGTATTTTTTGTATTAGTAACTGTAATTATGCCAGTTACGTTTTCTGAACTTAATGTTACAGGACTACTTATTACTGTTGTATACCCTGGTACACTTTCAGTCGCCGAATAGGTTCCATATTTTAATCCGGTTAAGAGTTCAAATGAACCACTCATTACCGTAACAGAATAACTGTCTGGACCAGTTATAGTAATTGTAAATTCCTTTGCTGGATCTAACGGAGTAGTACCATCTTCCTCATATGCATCCTTATGAATCTCTAATGAACCATTTATTTTCCAAATGGCATTATCACCTATAATCTGGTAACCACCTTCGCCTGTTGCATATAACTCTAAGGTAAACGAACCTGTAGGCGTTTGATTGCCTAAATTATAAACAACCCATATAAATGTTTCACTATTCAAATTAACGCCAAAATCTCCAACAAAAAATGGTTTTTCATCTACCAAGGCAGGTGTATCAACTATTAGTCCACTACCCGGGTTATCTTTATATGCTGGATCTCCTATGCCGATTATATCAGTTGAATCAAAAGATTGAACTGGATCGATGCCATTATTAAATACAATTGTCTCAATTGGTTTATTTGTTTGTGTGATTATGGCAATAATCAAATCATCATTCTCCTGAATCCATGCTAATTGAGCCAAATTCTTTTTATTTGGTGATTTCCCTACTAATTTATACACTTCAGTGGCAGATTCAAAAGTAAAATCAGCCGGTTCAGACATTAGTCCCACCGATAGATCCATTGGCATTACTGGTATAACTTCAGTATATAATATATTTACCTCTGCTAATCCATCTTCAGTTACATTAATATCTTCTGGATTATCTTCTGCTAATTGATACCCTTCAACCTCAGGATAATCAGGGAGATTAATTTCCCCTGCTGGAGCATAACCAATATAAGGATTGTTCTCTATATCCAAAAATTGTAGAGTTCCATCAAAGTCTTTATACACATAATTAATTGTATATTGATATTCTTCAGGTTGATCCACTGGGGGATCTTCTGGTAAATCTCCTCCTATAGCAGGTGGTGTTGTTGTGCCATTGAAAATACCTTTTTGTGTATCACCATTTGGTTCCTCAATACTTGGTAGAACATCTTCATCGGCTTTCACCAAATTCATCGGCATGTTCGGCATTACCATCATCAACGCGATTACTAAGCAAATTACTTTCTTAAACAGATTCTTATTCATGATTTGTCCTCCTTTCTTTAATATTTTTGGTTCTTTTTTGCCATTTATATCGTCCTTTAATAAATTATCAATAATCATTTGTTTAATTACACCTCCTTTCTTTTTCCTGATATTAATAATTCTATTTATAGAAACAACGAACCCCCCTTGAAAGGTTGTTGTTACTAACTAAGTAATGAGATCCTTCACCTCAGGATGAAAAATGCTGAGATTCTTCGGGCTAAAGCCCTCAGAATGACAATTGCCTGCGGCTCGGGATGACATGGGTTGTACCCTTGTTCGATTAAAAAAACTGCAAAATAATTAATTTATTTTGCAGCCGAACGGTCATAGTAATAAAAACTTTAGACTTCATAGCTTTGCGTCCCTATCTTTCGACAGGTTTGCCAATATTTAATTTTTTGTATCCTGAAGCTTGTATCTTAGAAATTTATATTTTGCAGATTTGTATTCTGCTAAAAGTGAATATAATATTATATACCTCAATAAATGTTTTATTAAACATTTTTTTACTAAGAGCTGAGGATCCTTCACTGCGTTCAGGATGACAAATGCCGAGAGCCTTCGCTCCGCCTTAGGATGACACGGTTTAGGCGGACAACAAAGGGTGAGGTGCTTCGCTTTACTTAGGATGACATCCTTGGCGGTTCAGTATGTAATCTTATTATACCACTTGTTTCTGTGCTTCCATTACCTTGATAAAAACCTCCGCTATATTTGGGTCGAACTGGCTTCCTGATTTATCTTTTATTTCACTGAGAACTTGTTTATTATTCATACGGTTCTTGTAAGGTGTGCCGGTGATCATGATGTCATATGCATCTGCTATTGCAAAAATTCTTGCCACTAAAGGTATTTCTTCATTTTTAAGTAAACCGGGATATCCTTTGCCGTCCCATCGTTCGTGATGGATTAAAATCAGTTCGTCAACAGGGGAAGCATCTTTGAATTCTTTAGCTATATAGTATCCTATTTCACTGTGGCGTCTTATGCTTTCCCATTCTTCGCTGTTTAGGCTGCCTTGCTTTTGAAGAATATTCTTTGATATTCCAATTTTACCTATATCATGGAATTCACATAGAAGAATAAGTTCTTCCTTTTCATGCCGGGACAGGTCTAAAGCTTCCGCCATCATTATGCATAATTTCTTAAGCCTCTCGAAATGTGTCTTGGTTTCATATGTGATTTTTTCAAGTCTTGATTTTAAAGAGCTAATCATTAAAATTTTAGCTTCTTTACTTTCCTTTAGCTTGTTAAAATACATTTTGTTTTCTGCTTTTTTAAACACTGTATTTATATCTGTATCTTTGGATTCTTTTGTGGCTACGCCGAAGCTGATGCTGATTTTTAGAAAATCCAAAGGATTGATTTCACATTTATTTTTTACTCTTTCAATTACTTTCAGTGCAGTTTCTTCTGATGTCTTAGGCAACAATACTATAAATTCATCGCCTCCGACTCTGCAGATGATATCCTCTTCTCTGAATGAGGAGGTCATTATTTCAGCTGCCTTTTTTAAAGTACTGTCACCCATTTGATGACCAAATGCGTCATTGATTAGCTTTAGCCCGTTTATATCCCCCATAATTATACTAATAGGGAGTTGCCTTTTAGTGTCTAATCTTGACAGCTCTTCTTCAAAAAAGTTCTTGTTATACAATCCTGTTATCGTATCCTTGTACAACATTTTTTCTCTGTCAATAATATTAATTATTTTATTTGAACCTTCCGTATTTTTATATAGACTGCTACTGTTTTGTTTAATATCTGTAATATCAACATAATAAATAATCAAAACTTCATCGTTATTAAATGTGCCGTTAAATATATTAACAAGATACCAGCTTTCTAAATCCTTTAGGTAAGTTTCGTATTTTATTTTTGCTTTTGGATTCATTATAAAATATAATTCTTTAAAACCTAATTTATTCGAATTATCAACTGCTATTTCAGAAAAATTCTTCCCTAATATTAATCCAGGACTTATATTGGCAACATTGTAAAAGGAATCGCTTACATATGTTAAAACAAAATCTTCTAAATTTCCTTCCTTATTATATATTGGTTTGAATATTAAATAAAAATCATTTTCTGCATTATATTCCACTTTTTTCACCTCAATATATATATTCTATTGATAGCAATACTTATTCTTATTATACAATTGTACTATTACAATTATATTTATTTTCAGTTTATTTTTAATCACATATCGATAACATTTTAATTACGTGACATGCTCCCACCACTTATAGAAGTGGGGGCTTCCAGTTCGAGCAATCCAATAATTGCAGCATAATTAAAAACTTATTCCGGTTCATTATTGTTTAATAAAACTCCTTTTACTATCAATCTGTCTGTATAAGTACCGATTGGTGTGCAGGTAATAAGAGTAATTGTAGATTCCTCTGTCTGCTCTAATACCCATACTTCCTCCGGAGCTACAACGAAGGATTCTGTTACAAGGTATGTATAAGTATCTGTATTCTTTTTTATGTTAATCTGGTCTCCAACCTCTAATTTGTCAATATTTCTGAAAAAGTGACCGTATACATAATTTCTATGCCCAAGAAGCACGTAGTTCCCGGGCTGCCCTATTTCTCCAAGACCGGGATAATGACCGACTGCATATTGCAAAGCACTGTCATCAGTGCCTTCAAGTATTGCCGCATTCACCTTAATTTTAGGAATTTCAATTAAACCGCTGATTTGTTTGTTTTTAAATATTTCTGTCAAATCAGGGGCTGTATTTTCCGGGGCTTCTTTGGGAGCTTCTGTTTCCTGATTGTTGCTTTGCTCTATAGTTTCTGTTACTTCCTGCCCCGGCTGTTCCGTTATCTGCAGTTCATTAGTATTTAATTCTGTATTAATATCCGATTTTTCAATCTCCGCTGCTTCAGCTGTTAATTCGCCGATTTCCATATTTTTTAATGTTTCGGTATATTTGCTGTATTCGTCTATTAATTTTTTTTGATTGTAAATTGTTGAAGCTTCTATAAAAACAGCAATACCGATAATTATAATTCCTACTGATATTAAAATTTTTGATATTAATTTTTTCATATATCATCCTTGTTTAAAAAGGAGGAGCGGATGTGCTCCTCCTCAACCGCTGCTACTTACGTTTCTTTCTTCCTAAACCAATTCCCGATAGTACAAAAGCTGAACCGATTGCTGCTAATATTGATGTGTTCATGAATGCTCCTGTATCCGGAAGTGTTGCTTGAGGAACTTCAGGTTCTTCGATTATTACTTCAGGCACTCCTAAGGCTGTCTCCTCATCTAAAATTTCAACCTCTTCTTCCGTTTTATTTACGGTAACTGAACCTTCAACAGGATTTGTTTGTCCTGATTCTGCTTTTGCAGTGTTAGTTAAAGATTTTTTTTGCATATCCTCTTCAGTAACTGTATAACTTCCCTCGTATACCCATGTTTCATTTACATCTAACCTGTTATTATCATTGTCATCACCTTCAGGTCCTGTCAGGTTTTTAAGCATAGTATCTGATACTTCTACATCAGATAATGCTGTGTTTCCTGTGTTTCTTAATGTAATTGTATAAACAATTACATCGCCTGCTTGAGAATACTCTTTAACATCTGCTTTTTTATCTATTGTCATTCTATATCTTCTGTTTTCAGAAGGCGGGCTAGGTTTATCATAATCCACTGTAACACTATCTGTTACCTCACCTGTTTCATTTGAATCTGCTTTAGCAGTATTCAATACAGAACCCCTGTTAATATCTGCTTGAACTATTTTGTATGTTCCTGTGAAAGTCCATTCTTCTCCCGGTTCAAGAATTCCATCCTCGTAATCCTCTGACCTTATCAGATTATCAATCAATGAATCTGTTACTTCTACTCCGGTTAATCTTGTATTACCGGTATTCTTTACTTTGATTGTGTAATTAATCTCATCTCCGATTGCATCATATTCATCAACATCTGCAACCTTGGTTATAACTAATTCGTAGTCTATTACTTCTCGTTCTTTTCCTAAGTAGTTTGCATCGTCGTAATCTGAATAAGTGTATACCCCGTACCCACCTGAGACTGTTGCTCTATTTGTGTGCGGACCTTTTGCCCATGGTGCAGTGATTATTAGCTCAAATTCATCAAGTCCATCCACGTCACCACTAGCTGCTAAAAAGTCAATTATTCTAAACCTATCTTCGTTTGCAACTTGCAATGAATAAGCAACAATGTCCTCGGATAAATCAAAAACGGTATCTTCAAGTTTTATATTTTCCAAATCAACATTACCAGTGTTTTTAACAACAAATTTGAATTGAGGATTTATTCCGCTAAGTATTACGGGTCCGGTTGGTTCGTCGGCATCATCCCATTCTTCACCATCCCAAACGTATTTTTCAACATCTATCGATGGTACTACACCGAAATAATTTGCAGGATCCGTGGCTCTTGCAGTTATCTTTTGATTTTCAACATAAAGATCACCTGTTGCAGTAGCTACATTTGTATGTTGACCTGATACCCAAGTACCGGTCATTACATATTCTTTTACTTGTCCTGCTGTTAACACATCATCAAGATATATATCACCAAATATGTCATCTATTATGTCTACGTTACTAAGTTCAACATTTGCTGTATTTGTAACCACAAATTTAAATTTTGGATTTGTTCCTTCTGTTATATATTGCCCTGGTGCATCATTTGCATCATCCCATGTATTTCCATCATCTATAGAAATATATTTCTTTATGCTTATGCCCGTTACACTTCCGAAAAAATATGATTTATCTTTATCTGATACAGTAGATTCTTTTCCATTATCATCTGTAAACTTTCCGGAAGCAGTTGCTTCGTTCTCATGCTGTCCTGACTCCCAAGTTCCAGTCACTACATATTCTTTTTCTTGGTTTACTGTTAACTCGCCAACAGAACTTATCTCACCTAATACATCGTCTGTTATGCTAACATTTGTTAAATCAACATTACCAATATTCTTAACAATGAACTTAAATTTAGGCACTGTATCACTGAAAATGCTTGGTCCAGGTTTTGATGCATCTTCCCAAGTTTCTCCGTTATCTATAGATAATAATTTTTTGATCTCTATATCAGGTGCTGCACCGAAATAATTTGCGTCATCACTTGCCGTATAATCCTCGCCTTTATATGTTGTTGTAGCTGTAACTGTATTTGTGTGCTGACCTGCCGTCCAGTCTTCTGTTATTATTAACTCATGCTCTTCACCAGGATTTAATGCAGGTACAGTAGCATTTAAATTAAATTCACTGTCTTCTAGTTCAATGTTGTCTAATACAACATTGCCAGTATTATAAACAATAAATTTGAATTTAGGATTTGTTCCATTTAATAAAATAGGTCCCGGTTTTCCATTAGCATCAACCCATGTAGTTCCCCCGTCAATTGAAACATATTTCTCTACATATATATCTGCTCTTTCCTGCCCCGAGGTATCTCTGATTTGAATTTGATGGTCTCTTGACCCGGTAATATCAGAACCGCTTGCTATTGAATTATGATATGGAGAACCTCCAATTTGTGCGGCACCATCGTCCCATCCATTTTTATCAGTACTGGTTATTGCTATATGCGAAGCATATAAAATTAATACATCTGAAGCATTTCCTTTCCATTCTATTTTAAAGTACAGAAAACTATCTCCTTTACCTTCATCATTAAATCTATATGTAATTGCTGAGGGTGTTATAGGACTACTTGAATATACATCAATTGTTCGGTCATCATCATATTCATCTTCAAAGGCAGCCTGTTGTGAATTTGCATATCCGCTTAAGGGTATATCAACTTTATAATGATTGTTTTCTAAATTAGTTACCTTATCATTGTCTATTCCCAACCAAATCCAGTTGTCCTTCCATGTCTGACCAATTAAATCATTTGCAGCAGCCTTTGCCTGTTCCCAGTTAGTTATAAAGTCATACCCATGTTTATAACCTTTAGTAAACTGATATTTGAATTCAACATAGTGAGTATCCTTGTCTTTAATACCACTCAAATATAATCTTTGTGGTACCGACATTCCTTCAACATAATGTGATTGAACTTGGTTCAAGTTGCCGGTAACCCATTCTTCTTCATCATCTAAATTTTTAAATTGTGTCCAGTCATTAGAAGCTGCCTGGGCATTCAACGGCATTGAAATCAATATCATCAATAACGATAATACGATTGCTAATATTTTTGTTTTAATATTTCTTCCTTTCATTTTTTATTCCCCTTTCTATTTAGAATTATTTTTTTATGTTAAATTTGTTCCTGCATAACTTTGATTAAAAAAGCTGCAAATTTTATAAATTAATTTGCAGCTGAACTATCATAGTTAAATAACTTTAGACTTCTTAGCTTTGCGTCGCTATTTTTCAATAGGTTTGCCAAATATTTAATTTTTTGAGATTCTTCACATTCGTTCAGAATGACATTTTTGAGATTCTTCAGGCTAAAAGCCTTCAGAATGACACTTTCAGTGATATCATTATACAATTTGTTTTTCTTCTGCCATTAAGTTTATGAATACTTTTGCAAGTGACGGGTCGAATTGACTTCCCGATTGTTCTCCAATTTCTTTCAGGGCTGCATTTTTTGTCATCCTAGTTTGAAATGGTCTGTCATTAACCATAACATCATACGCATCTGCTATTGCAAATATTCTTGCCACTAAAGGGATTTCGTCATTTTTTAACAGACCCGGGTAACCCTTGCCGTCCCATCGTTCGTGGTGTGTCAGAATCAGTTCGTCGATTGATGAAGCATCCTTGATTTCTTTTGCAATGTAGTAGCCGATTTCACTATGCCTTTTTACATCATTCCATTCTTCGCTGCTTAATCTGCCTTCCTTTTGAAGGATATTCTTCGACACGCCTATTTTCCCGATATCGTGGAATTCACTGAGAAGCCTCAGTTCTTCCTTTTCCGGTTCTGAAAGATTCAATGCTTCTGCCATCATCATAGTAAGATCTTTGAGCCGGTCATAATGAGATTTCGTTTCGTAAGTAATTTTTTCTAACCTGTTCTTCAGGAATTTGATCATTGAAAGCTTTGCTTCCTTGCTTTCCTTCAGTTTGTTAAAATACATTCTGTCTTCTGCTTTTTTATATATTTTTTTCATATCTTCATCCACAGATGTCTTGGTTGCTGTTCCGAAGCTTATATTAATTTTAATAAATTCCAACGGATTGTTTTCTAATTTCCTTTTTACTCTTTCGACAATATCCAAAGCAGTTTTTTCTATAGTCATCGGAAGTAAAATTACAAACTCATCACCGCCTACCCTGCTGATTATGTCTTCGTCTCTGAATGAATCAGTCATTATCTCTGCTGCTTTTTTCAGCACACTGTCACCCATGCTATGTCCAAAAGCATCATTAATAAGTTTAAGTCCGTTAATATCCCCCATAATTAGACTTATAGGAAGTTGTCTTTTTGTATCAAGCCTTGACAACTCTTCCTCGAAGAAATTCTTATTGTATAATCCTGTCAACCTGTCCTTATATAACAGAATTTCTCTGTCCTTAAGATAACATACATTATCATCTATAGTATAAATAGGTTGTTCGTTTTGTTTAATACCTGTTATGTCAACATAATATATTATCAGATTATTCTCATAATTGCTCATATCTGTAAATGAATTAATAAGATACCATCTTTCTAATTCTTTTACGTGAACCTCATACTTGGTTTTAGATTTTGGAATGATATTTGAATAGAACTTCTTAAATCCAAGTATATCCATATCTACTAATATTTCTGAGAACTTTTTTCCTAAAATCATTTTAGGGTTGATGTTAACAGCTTCAATGAACGAATCACTGACATAAGTCAATATATAATCAATAAAGTTGCCTTCTTTATTGTATATCGGCTTAAATTTTAAATAAAAGTCAAATTTAGAAGGGTATTCCACTTTATCACCTCACTCCCGTATAGATATTTTTTCAAGTGCTGCTTATTTTTATTATAAACTGTATTAATTACATTTCTATTATTCATCAGTTTAATTTCAATTACTTTTTGATTACGTTTTAATTACAAAGCCGTATGGGGACATGCCTCCATTTAAGGGTAATTAGCATATATATACCCTGCATTTCACAATATAAACAAATGGTTTTTTTAAAAATACAACCCATGTAATGGTTGTATTTTTATTATTGTATAGTTAAATTGGTATATTTTTAAATTATTCTTATTATTTACGGCCATACTTTATTTGACTTTAATCCTGTCCAAATTTCATCGCCATTATCCTCTGTTATATAATTATGGCTGTATGTAGCTTCCATAATAATTGAGTAGTACCAGTCCGTTTCGTTAATATCTGCCCAAGGAGCTGCTTCCGGATGAATGTTTGCTGCAGGTACGCTTCTTCCAAGCACATTGTTAATTAGTGATACTGCTTCTGCTCGTGTAATATCTTCATCAGGTTTAAATGTCAAATCCGGATAACCTTTAATCCATCCCTTAATTTCTGAGGATATTATATAATCTTCTGCCCAGTGTCCGGCTATGTCGGTAAGCCTGCTTATATTTCCTCCTTCAAGATTATCAAATTTCGCTGCTATGGTTGCAAATTCTGCTCTTGTTATGGCTGCTTCAGGTCTGAATGTGCCGTCAGGATACCCTTTTATAATATTTGCATTATATAATGTTGATACTGCTTTATTTGACCATGACAGGCTTTCCATATCGCTGAATAAATTTGTTTCGCTTATCAGGCTATTTCTGCTTTCATCTGTTAGGAGTCTGTAAAAAATCATTGTTACTTCTTGCCTTGTAATTTTATCATTGGGTTTAACTGTTCCCTCCGGATAACCTATTACATATGCAAAGTGATCTGCTTTTTCAAGTTCCGCTAATGGAGTTGCAATACTTGCTATTATGGCTCCGCCGTCACCGCCGGTTCTTCCATCATCTTTTTTTGTGTCTTTTTTATCATTGGTTGATTCTTCATCGTTGACTTCAGGTTCTTCTTCATTGTTGCTTTCGGTTCCTTCTTCATCGTTGACTCCGGTTCCTTCTTCATCGTTGCTTCCGGTTTCTTCTTCATCGTTGCTTCCGGTTTCTTCTTCATCGTTGCTTCCGGTTCCTTCTTCATCGTTGCTTCCGGTTCCTTCTTCATCGTTGCCTCCGGTTCCTTCTTCATCGTTGCCTCCGGTTTCTTCTTCATCGTTGCCTCCGGTTCCTTCTTCATCGTTGTCTCCTGGCAGTTTTTCATCGTCATCTCCGGGCAGCTGTTCCTCATCGTTGCCTCCGGTTTCTTCTTCATCGTTGCCTCCGGTTCCTTCTTCTTTGTTGTCTCCTGGCAGTTTTTCATCGTCATCTTCGGGCTGCTGTTCTTCACCGCCATCGCCGGATTTATTAAGTTTTATTCCTTCGCCAAATTCGTGTCCCTTGCCGCTATCTATTTCTATATACAAATCAAATTCATCTTCTATTTCTATATTTTTAAAATTTATTATTACAAATTTTTGATTTACATCCTTATCGACTTTTAATTCCATTATTTGATCATCATTATCTTTTACATTAATTATTTTGACGTCAAAATGTTCAATTGCTGAACCGGTTACCGTTTTAGATACTTTCGAACTATTGTATGATGAAGATATTATTGCTTTTGAATCTAATATACTTATTGCAAATTTAACTTCATTTCCATCTTTCCAAAATCCTTGGAGATTTGATTGTTTATTTGTAGATGAAAAATGAATATTTTTTTCGTAAATTTTATCTGCGTTAAAAACTTCTGCCGCTTCTGCATGGTTGCCGGGTATTGCTATTATCATCATAAATGCTATTACCAAGCAAACTATTCTTCTATATATTGTTTTCATAATTCCTCCTCCTTTTCATAGTTTTTTATTTAATTATAAATTATGTAAATTACAAAACTGTTTTTTATAGGTTTTATTTCAATTTTATTTTAATTACATTTTAATTATATGACAGAGGAATGAGGACACATCCCCTCTTAAGGGTATGCATTTGTAGAAAGGAGAAATGTCTTTAAATCAAGGGACACAAAAAAGACCACTATAGTGATCTCTTTAAAATAAATAGGCTATGGCATTTCGCAGTCTGAGGAATGTTGTATGGCATCTATAATTTCGTGTTTTCCATTAAGATAGGCTGGAAAATCATTTTGATTTCATTTTTGTTTATTCTTGTATATTCTCTTAATTTATTTATGAGCCTTTCTTTAATTATTTCTGTTCCGTTTTCTCTCACATCGTGCAGCATTACTAAAATTTGATTATCATTCCAGGAGGTGAAAACATCACCTTTTCTTAAAGTTCTTTCCAATACTGAAAATACATCACTTAAACTTTTTTTAATTTCCGGTTCATAATAATTGTTATCGCTGCGATTAATTGTTATTGTACAAAGATAATCATATTCATTATTCCTTAAGGACTTCCTTTTTTGTATATTAAAAAGAAATTTAAAATAATCAAGGCTGCAGTACATTGCGCCCTCAGGAGATTTCTCCTCCAAGTTTTTCTTAATTGCAGCAATATCCAAATCATCGTTTCGCGTACAGTTCTGAAAGGCAAAAATAATTCGCACTAATTTTCATTTAAATACAGCCTTTC
>ENA-UOOK01005571-UOOK01005571.1-fermentation-metagenome-genome-assembly--contig:-NODE-5571-length-12579-cov-8.944347_pt1 | contig 12579 bp, 25 predicted proteins | sample MGYA00245777_ERZ724023 | MGnify/ENA primary metagenome ERZ724023 (study PRJEB28704, sample SAMN03018312) | fermentation metagenome | biome: anthropogenic terrestrial biome; feature: soil; material... | reverse complement strand
ACCGTTATTCACAATATTGAGCTTCATGCCGGCAAAGGCGGACAGCTGGTCCGTTCCGCAGGCAATGCGGCACAGTTGATGGCCAAGGAAGGAAACTTCGTTCAGGTAAGGCTCCCCTCGGGCGAGGTACGCATGATCCGTTCCGAGTGCAAAGCCACCATTGGCCAGGTCGGGAATCTGGATCATGAGAATATCTCCATTGGCAAGGCGGGCAAAAAGAGGCATATGGGTATCCGCCCGACCGTCCGCGGCTCCGTTATGAATCCGGTAGATCATCCCCACGGCGGCGGCGAAGGCAAAGCTCCGATCGGGCGGCCCTCTCCTGTTACTCCATGGGGGAAACCTACTCTTGGATACAAGACCAGAAAGAAGAAGAATAAGTCGGATCAATATATCGTAAAACGCAGAACGAAATAATTTGCGATTATTTCAAAAGTATGTGTGTAAGAATCGAAGGGAGGCACATTGGATGAGTCGGTCGGTTAAGAAAGGACCCTATGTCCGTATGGATCTTTTGAAGAAGATACAGGATATGAATGGTCAAGGCAAAAAGACAGTTCTGAAGACCTGGTCCAGAGCATCCACCATTTTCCCGGAAATGGTCGGGCATACCATTGCCGTTCATGATGGCAGAAAGCATGTTCCGGTCTATATTACCGAAGAGATGGTGGGACACAAGCTCGGAGAATTCGCACCCACCAGAACCTTTCGGGGTCACAGCGGACAGCATTCGGAAAAGTCTACTGCACTGAAATAGTTGAAGGAGGAATTACAGTGGCGACAAGGATGAAAGAAAAGGCGAAAGCCCGCTACGAAAGCAGAGAAAAGCGCCCTCATGCCACCGCCCGTTATGTCCGTATCTCTTCCAGAAAGGTAAAGATCGTAATTGACATGATACGCGGGAAAAAGGTCGGCGAAGCGCTTTCCATACTGGAATATACGCCGAAAGCGGCATCGGAGCCCGTTTCCAAGCTCCTGAAGTCTGCGTTGGCCAATGCGGAAAACAATCTGGGAATGGATACCGGTAATTTGTATATTGCCGAGGTTTTTGCCAATCAGGGTCCGACCCTCAAGAGGCTGAGACCAAGGGCGCAGGGCAGGGCAAACCGCATTCGCAAGAGAACCAGCCATATCGGTATCGTATTGGATGAGATGAAAGCTTAAGGAGGGATAGATAAGTGGGTCAGAAAGTTAATCCCCATGGACTCAGAGTCGGGATCATCAGGGATTGGGATGCCAGATGGTATGCCTCCAGGAAGGATTTCGCAGATAATCTGATCGAAGACGTAAAATTAAGAGACATGCTGAAGAAGAAGCTCTTCCATGCAGGGATCTCAAAGATAGAGATTGAACGGGCCGCCAACCGTGTAAAGGTCAATATCTTCACCGCCAAGCCCGGCATTGTGATCGGAAAGGGCGGCACCGGTGTCGATGCCCTGAAAAAGGAGATTGAGAGCTTTACCAAGAAAACGACGATTTTGAATATCGTGGAGATCAAGTATCCTGACATGGATGCCCAACTGGTAGCGGAAAACATCGCGGCACAGCTGGAACGCAGGATCTCCTTCCGGAGGGCTATGAAGCAGGCGATGCAAAGGACCATGAAGGCCGGAGCAAAGGGAATCAAGACCATGGTTGCAGGACGTCTTGGCGGGACCGATATTGCAAGAAGAGAAGGATACCATGACGGAACCATACCTCTGCAGACGTTGCGGGCCGATATCGACTATGGCTTTGCGGAAGCCGATACAACCTTCGGGAAAATCGGGGTAAAAGTGTGGATATACAAGGGAGAGATCCTTCCAAAGGCGAAGAACAGACCGGTTGCGGAAGGAGGAAAATAATATGTTGATGCCGAAAAGAGTGAAACGCCGCAGGGTATTCCGGGGCAGAATGAAAGGAAAGGCACTGCGCGGAAATACGATCACTTACGGCGAGTATGGCCTGCAGGCATTGGATCCCTGCTGGATCACCAGCAATCAGATCGAAGCGGCGCGTATTGCCATGACTCGTTTTATGAAGAGAGGCGGTAATGTCTGGGTTAAGGTATTCCCTGACAAACCCGTTACGGAAAAGCCCGCCGAGACCCGTATGGGAAGCGGAAAAGGTTCTCCCGAATACTGGGTTGCGGTTGTAAAGCCCGGCAGGATCCTTTTTGAACTGGCAGGCGTACCCGAAGAGACAGCCAGAGAAGCATTCCGCCTGGCAGCACACAAACTTCCGGTAAAGACCAAGTTTGTGACGAAAGAAGAATTGGGTGGTGAAGGCAATGAAGGCTAATAAATTCAGAGATATGACGCAGGACGAGCTCAATCAGAATCTAACCGAGCTCAAGAGCGAGTTGTTCAACCTTCGATTCCAGTTGGCCACTGGACAGTTGGAGAATCCCATGAGGATCCGCGAAGTGAAAAAGAATATTGCCAGAGTGAAAACCATTCTTAGAGAAAGAGAGCTGAAAGCCCTGGAGGCTTGACGGAAAAGGAGGAATATTCGTGCCCGAGGAAACAAGAGGCAATCGGAAGGTCCGTATCGGCAAAGTCGTAAGCAATAAAATGGATAAAACCATTGTCGTGGCAATTGAAACCAGAGTACAGCACAAGCTGTACGGAAAGACCATAAATCGTACCACCAAGCTGAAAGCCCATGACGAGGAAAATACCTGCCGGATCGGCGACCGCGTAAAGGTTATGGAAACCAGACCGATCAGCCGCGACAAACACTGGCGTTTGGTTGAGGTTATTGAAAGAGCACAATAATCGGTTCACAGATCGAAAGGAGGGTACAATATGATTCAAGTACAGACCCGATTGAGAGTTGCCGACAACACTGGTGCAAAGGAACTCATGTGCATCCATGTTTTAGGCGGCTCAACCAGAAAGTACGGCAATATAGGCGATGCGATCGTGGCATCCGTTAAAAGCGCAACACCCGGCGGTGTTGTTAAAAAAGGCGATGTGGTAAAAGCTGTCATTGTTCGTACGACAAAGGGTGTACGAAGGCCGGACGGTTCACTCATAAAGTTTGACGATAATGCGGCAGTCATCATAAATGATCAGAAACAACCCAGGGGTACCCGTATCTTTGGCCCAATCGCCAGAGAACTGAGGGAAAAGGATTATATGAAAATTATTTCTCTCGCCCCGGAAGTGATATAAAGAGGAGGTGGTTGCTGTGGGAAACATGCCGAAAAAATTGCACGTGAAAAAGGGAGATACCGTAGAAATCATTTCCGGAAAAGACAAATCAAAGCGGGGGAAAGTGCTGACTGCATATCCCAGAGAAGGCAAGATCATTGTGGAAGGGGTCAATTTTGTGACCCGGCACAAGAAACCCACAGGTGCAAACCAGCAGGGAGGAAGGATCCGTCAGGAAGCCGCCATTGATGCTTCCAAAGCCATGCTTGTTTGTGGGAAGTGCAACAAGCGGACCCGTGTAGGCCACAAAATACTGGAAGATGGAACCAAGGTGCGCGTCTGCAAGGTCTGCAACGAATTATTCAATGATTAGTTCTTCTCAGAAGGGAGGTAAAAGATTTGGCTCGGTTGAAAGATTTTTATAAAAATGAAGCGATGTCCGATCTGATGGACAAATTTGAATATAAAAATGTGATGCAGGTTCCCAGACTCGAAAAGATCGTGATCAATATGGGAGTCGGGGATGCGAAGGAAAACCCGAAGTTTCTTGATGCCGCTGTCCAGGAGCTGGCGACCATAACAGGACAGATGCCCGTTGTAACCAAAGCCAGGAAATCCGTGGCTGCCTTTAAGGTAAGGGAAGGCATGAATATCGGAGCAAAGGTGACGCTTCGCGGCGATAAAATGTATGAGTTCCTGGATCGACTGGTAAGCATTGCTCTTCCCCGCGTACGGGATTTCCGGGGAGTATCGGAGAATTCCTTTGACGGCAGGGGCAATTATGCGCTGGGAATCAAAGAGCAGCTGATTTTCCCGGAAATCAACTATGATAAGGTGGATAAGGTAAGGGGAATGGATGTCATATTTGTGACAACCGCCCGGACCGATGAAGAAGGAAGAGAACTGTTACGGCTTTTGGGTATGCCTTTTGCTACCAGAAGCTGAGGAATCCAATGGAAGGAGGAAACAGATAAGTGGCAAAAAAATCAATGAGGGCGAAGCAGCAGCGTAAGCCCAAGTATTCAACCCGTGCCTATACAAGATGCAGATTGTGCGGACGTCCCCATGCAGTCCTGAAGAAATATGGTATTTGCCGGATATGCTTCCGGGAGCTGGCCTACAAGGGACAGATTCCCGGTGTCAGGAAGGCGAGCTGGTAGAGGGTCAAGACTGGAAGGAGGTAGAAGATATGGTTATGACAGATCCCATTGCAGATATGCTGACCCGCATAAGGAATGCACTGGTTGTAAAGCATGAAGTGATACAGGTACCGGCTTCTAATATGAAGAAGGCGATTGCAGATATATTGGCAGAGGAGGGGCTTATCAAGGGATATACCGTAATTGACGACGGAAATCAGGGTACTTTGAAGCTTACGTTGAAATATACCAAAGACAATGAACGTGTCATCAGCGGATTGAAGAGAATCAGCAAACCCGGTCTGAGAGTTTATGCAAACAAGGATGAGATCCCCAAGGTACTGGGTGGACTGGGGATTGCCATCATTTCCACCTCAAAGGGCGTAATGACGGACAAACAGGCCAGAAAGCTGAGTGTCGGCGGAGAAGTGCTGTGCTACGTCTGGTGACGGCTGGGCAGGCAGAATTAGCAAAGAGGAAGGCGGTGTAATGTATGTCACGGATTGGAAAGCTTCCTGTACACGTGCCCGATGGAGTATCCGTATCAGTCGGCGATGACAATGTGGTAGCCGTAAAAGGGCCAAAGGGACAGCTGACACAGAAAATCCACAAGGATATGCGGGTTTCCGTGGAAGGGAATCTTATAAAAGTAGAGCGTCCAAACGACAGTAAACCTCAGAAATCACTGCACGGTTTGAGCCGGGCGTTGATTCAGAACATGGTGGACGGGGTTACCAAAGGATATGAAAAGGCTTTGATAATCAATGGAGTCGGTTATCGTGCGCAGAAGCAGGGTAAGAAACTGGTTCTGACCGTTGGATACTCGCATCCGGTGGAGATCCCGGAGGAAAACGGAGTGGAATTTGAAGTACCAGCAGCCAACCGGATCATTGTCAGGGGAATTGACAAACAGGCGGTTGGTGAAATGGCCGCAAAGGTACGGCGGATTCGTGAGCCGGAACCTTATAAGGGCAAGGGCATCAAATATGAGAATGAAAGAATCCTTCGCAAGGAAGGAAAAGCAGGTAAGAAATAAGGGAAGGAGTGAAGCTTAGGTGATCAAACAAAAAGACAAAAATGCGAGCAGGAAAAAGCGGCATGATCGGGTCCGGAGGAAAATTTCCGGTACTTTGGAAAGGCCACGTTTCTGCGTTTATCGGAGTTTAAATCATATATATGTTCAAATCATCAACGATCAGAACGGAACAACTCTGGCAGCTGCTTCTACCCTTGATCCGGATTTGAAGGAAAAAGTCGTCGGCAAAACCAGAAAAGAAGCCGCAAAGATCGTTGGAGAGGCGGCCGGAAAAAAGGCGATGGAAAAAGGAATCCACCGTGTGGTATTTGACCGGAGCGGCTATGTTTACCATGGACGCGTTTTGGAAGTTGCATCCGGAGCGCGTGAAGCCGGACTGGAATTTTAAAGGAGGGAAACAGATGAACCGTATCGATGCCAGCACGTTGGATCTGAAGGAAAGGGTAGTGAGTATCAACCGTGTTGCCAAGACCGTAAAGGGCGGACGGAATATGCGCTTCAGTACCGTAGTGGTAGTGGGCGATGCAAATGGTATTGTCGGGGCAGGAATGGGAAAAGCGGCTGAAATTCCGGAAGCGATCCGCAAGGGAGTGGAGGATGCAAAGAAGCATCTGATTAAGGTACCGATTGTGAATACCACCATACCGCATGAAGTTCAGGGAGAGTTTGGAGCCGGTTCTGTCCTGATGATGCCTGCCAAGGAAGGTTCCGGTGTGATCGCAGGAGGACCTGTCCGTGCGGTGATGGAGCTTGCCGGTATCCAGGATATCCGTACCAAATCCCTGGGATCCAGCAATCCGAGAAATGTGATCAATGCCACCATGAGCGGACTTGCAAGATTGAAAACGGCAGAAGATGTTGCGGGATTAAGAGGCAAATCCACCGAAGAGATCTTAGGTTAGGAGGGAACTTGGGATGAAGCTGAAAGTTACCCAAACCAGGAGTACCATAGGCTGCCAGAAGGATCAGATTGCAACAATGGAAGCTCTTGGCTTAAAGAAGATCAGAGACAGCAGGATACAGGAGGACAATGCAGTTATCCGGGGAATGATCCACAAGGTGAGTCACCTTGTTTCTGTTGAAAAAATCGAAGAGTAAAGGAGGTGCAGCTCCATGAAGTTACATGATTTAAAGCCTGCGGAAGGTTCGGTGACGGTTTCCCTGCGAAAAGGAAGGGGACACGGATCCGGTCTTGGCAAAACGGCCGGACGGGGCCAAAAAGGTCAGAAGTCCAGAAGCGGAAGCGGGACAAGGCCTGGCTTCGAAGGCGGACAGATGCCTCTTGCACGACGTATTCCAAAGAGAGGGTTCACCAATATATATGCAACGGTTTACTCCATAGTAAACTTGAGGGATCTGGAGGCTTTTGAAGAGGGTACGGTAGTTACGCCGTCGCTTTTGAAGAAAACGGGTCTGGTCCGGAAAGATAATGACGGTGTCAAAATTCTTGGCAATGGAAATTTGACAAAGAAACTGACCGTACAGGCTCATAAGTTCAGTAAAACTGCTCAGGAAAAAATTGAAGCCCTGGGTGGAAAGACTGAGGTGATCTGAGATGTTCGAAACCTTTAAGAATGCCTGGAAAATAGAAGATCTAAGAAAAAAGATTCTATATACCTTGATGATGCTATTGGTTTATCGAATTGGATCCTTTATTCCGGTACCCGGTGTGGATAGCTCCTTTATCAAGAATCTTATCGATCAGGGCGGTTTGCTCGGATTTTTTGATATTATGTCCGGAGGTGCTTTCGGGAACTTTACGATTTTTGCCTTGTCGGTGACTCCGTACATCAATTCTTCCATCATTATGCAGCTTTTGACCGTAGCCATCCCCAAACTGGAACGTTTGTCCAAGGAAGGGGAAGATGGAAGAAAGAAGATCGCCAGATATACAAGATATTTCACAGTTGTCCTGGCTTTTCTGCAGGCGTTCGGAATCACGTTCGGCCTGGCGAGGAGTGCAGGCGCATTGCTTCAGAACAATGCCTGGACTTATATTGTTGTATCCCTGACCCTGACTGCGGGCACAGCATTCTTAATGTGGCTGGGCGAACAGATTACCGATAAGGGAATAGGAAACGGCGTTTCCCTGATTATTTTCACCAGTATTATTTCCAGAGCGCCGGTTTCCGTGGTGAAGCTTTGGAATCTGGCTTTTCGGGCGAAATCGATCCATCCGGCTTATCTGTTGCTGATGGTCGTATTCATGATTGCCCTGATTGTTGGAGTGATCTTTATTGATCAGGGAGAGAGAAGAATTCCGGTGCAGTATTCCAAGAGAGTGGTCGGGAGGAAAATGTACGGCGGGCAAAGCACCCATATTCCCATGAAAGTAAATTCATCCGGTGTACTTCCCATTATTTTTGCCGTATCCATTCTGGCGGTTCCTCAGACCATCGCACAGTTTATGTCGCAGGACAGCGGGTTTGTATTATGGGTGCAGAAATGGTTTACCCAGGATAAACCGATATATGCTGTATTATATGCACTGTTGATTGTATTTTTTACGTATTTTTATACGCAGATTACTTTCAATCCGGTGGACATAGCAGATAATCTCAAACAATATGGCGGCTTTGTGCAAGGCATCCGTCCGGGAAAGCCCACTTCGGATTATCTGATGCGGATTTCCAACCGTCTGACGCTGGTAGGGGCAATTTATCTGGCACTGGTTGCTATTCTGCCGATTGCTTTGACTGCCATAACGAAAGTACCCATGTCCTTTGGAGGTACAGCAATCCTGATTCTTGTGGGTGTTGCACTGGAAACAACAAAGGAGCTGGAGGCACAGATGCTCATGAGACATTACAAGGGTTTTCTGAAGTGATGGAAAGACATCATCCCCATTCCCAGGAAGTAGCATGATTAGGACTTTGGAAGGGTTGTGGAAGACATGACGGAAACGGAGTTTCAAATTGGCAGGGTTGTGCTGGCGAAAGCCGGCAGGGAGAAAGGGTCTGCTTTTCTGATCATCAGGCGGCTGGACGATGAGTATGTACTCATTGCAGATGGCAGGAGCAGGACCGTTTCCAAGCCCAAGAAGAAGAAAACGAAGCATTTGACTCCAAAGCCGATATTGATCAGGGAGCTGAAAAGCAAACTGGAAGCAGGGGAATTGGTACTGGATGCAGATATCAGGAAAACTCTGGAATCCTTTGGATTATGAGCGGTAAGGAGGATGGTATTCATTGTCAAAAGAAGACGTAATCGAAGTGGAAGGCAAAGTGCTTGAAGCACTGCCAAATGCGATGTTTCAGGTGGAATTAAAAAACGGACACCAGATACTGGCCCATATATCAGGAAGACTTCGAATGAACTTCATTCGGATTTTGCCGGGAGATAAGGTAACGGTGGAATTGTCCCCCTATGATTTGAACCGTGGTCGGATTACCTGGCGCGGAAAAGGATAAAGGAGGATTGAAAAAATGAAGGTAAGACCGTCTGTAAAGCGTATGTGTGAGAAATGTCAGATCATTAAGCGGAAAGGGAAAGTCATGGTGATCTGTGAGAATCCCAAACACAAACAAAGACAGGGTTAAAATTCGTAAAATATGAAATAATTAACATATGGAGGTGTAAGGATGGCGCGTATTTCCGGAATCGATTTGCCTCGTGAAAAAAGAGTGGAAATTGGTTTAACCTATATTTACGGCATCGGACAGAGCAAGTCCAGAGAGATCCTGAAAGCCACGGGAGTCAATCCCGACACTCGTGTCAAGGACTTAACCGAAGCGGAAGTATCCAGGCTGAGAGAATATATCGATAAGGATGTAAAGGTCGAAGGAGATCTCCGAAGGGAAGTATCCCTGAATATCAAGCGGCTGGTGGAAGTCGGCTGTTACAGGGGGATCCGTCACCGGAAGGGATTGCCGGTACGTGGGCAGAGCACGAAGCAAAACGCCAGAACCCGCAAGGGACCAAAACGCACTGTTGGTGTGCGCAGAAAAAGTATCGTTTGAGGAGGGGTATGAATGGCGAAACAAACAGCACGCAGAACACGGAAACGCCGTGAAAAGAAGAATATTGAGCGCGGCGCTGCCCATATTCAGTCGACGTTCAATAATACAATTGTGACCATTACGGACACAGCGGGCAATGCACTGTCCTGGGCGAGTGCAGGCGGCCTTGGATTCCGCGGGTCCAAAAAAAGCACGCCATTTGCGGCACAGACTGCTGCAGAGACAGCAGCAAAAGCAGCAATGGAGCATGGCCTGAAAACAGTGGAGGTTTATGTAAAAGGCCCCGGGTCCGGCAGGGAGGCTGCGATCCGTTCCCTGCAGGCAGCTGGATTGGAAGTCAATATGATCAAGGACGTTACTCCGATCCCTCACAATGGCTGCCGCCCGCCAAAGAGAAGAAGAGTATAAGGAGATGGAGGTGTAAAGATGGCAAGAAATATAGAACCGCAGTGCCGCCAGTGCCGGCGGGAGGGAATGAAGCTCTATCTGAAAGGCGACAGATGCTATACGGAAAAATGCGGATTTGCCCGCAGGCCGGCCGCTCCGGGGCAGCATGGAACCAGCAGGCGGAAGCCTTCCGAATACGGCATGCAGCTTCGCGAAAAACAGAAGGTAAGGCGAATTTACGGGGTGCAGGAAAAGCAGTTCCGCAACTATTTTTCAGCAGCAGAGAAAGCGAAGGGCATCACAGGTGAAAATCTGCTTCAGCTGCTGGAGAGAAGACTGGACAATGTTGTCTATCGCATGGGCTTTGCGGATTCCAGGGCTCAGGCAAGACAATTCGTTCGCCATGGGCACATTATGGTGAACGGCAGGAAAGTAAACATTCCCTCCTATCTGACCAACGTTGGGGAAACCATTGCTGTCAAGGGCAAAAGTGCTTCCGGAATGGAACACTTCAAGGCATTGAAAGAGGGAGCCGGCAGGGCGGTTGTGCCGTGGCTGCAGGTGGATTACGAAAAACTGGAAGGAACTGTTTCATTACTTCCATCCAGGCAGGATATTGATATTGAAATCCAGGAGCATCTGATTGTTGAGTTGTATTCCAGATAATACCGTGGGAGCGGATTTGTTGATAGATAGTTGCCCTCGAAAAAGATTGGAAAATGTTATGAGGAGGGTTTCGTTTGATAGAAATTGAAAAACCCAAAATAGATATAGTGGAAATAAGCAAGGATAACACTTATGGCAAGTTCGTATTGGAGCCCCTGGAGAGGGGGTTTGGAATCACCATGGGGAATTCCCTGCGGCGGGTGCTGTTGTCCTCCCTTCCGGGGGTAGCCGTCACATCCATCAAGGTGGACGGGGTTCTTCATGAATTTTCCACGGTACCGGGCGTCAAGGAGGATCTGGTGGAGATTATTCTCAACCTGAAGGAACTTGCCCTGAAGATGTCTGGCGACGAGCCAAAGATCATAACTGTCAATGCTCAGGGTGCGGGACAGGTCACTGCAGGAGATATTATTACGGATGCCGAAGTGGAAATTCTGAATCCGGAGCACCCAATTGCCACCCTGAATGAAGATGCCAAGCTGTATATGGAGATTACCGTTGAGAAGGGCAGGGGGTATGTTCCTGCAGAACGGAACAAGCATGAGGGCCAGCCAATAGGGATTATTCCCGTGGATTCCATTTTTACTCCTATTCGCAGGGTGAATTATAATGTGGAGAATACCCGTGTCGGGCAGATCACCGATTACGATAAGCTGACCCTGGAAGTCTGGACCAATGGAACCATTCCACCGGATGAGGCAACCAGCCTGGCAGCGAAGATATTGGTGGAGCACCTTTCCCTGTTTATCAACCTGACGGCAAATGTAAGCGATGTGGAAATCATGGTGGAAAAGGAAGAAGACCAAAAGGAAAAGGTCCTGGAAATGACCATTGAGGAACTGGATCTTTCCGTACGCTCCTATAATTGTCTGAAACGTGCAGGAATCAACACGGTTGAGGAACTGACCCAGAAAACAGAAGAAGAAATGATGAAGGTCCGGAATCTTGGGCGAAAGTCCCTGGAAGAAGTACAGCAGAAGCTGGCAGCATTGGATTTAAGTCTGAAAAAGAACGAAGAATGAAGAAGTGAAGGAGGGAGAATATGCCTGGATACAGAAAACTAGGCAGGGCCAGTGATCAGCGGAGAGCCATGTTGCGCAATCAGGTCACCGACCTTTTATGGCATGGCAGGATTGAGACAACGGAAGCCCGTGCCAAGGAAGTCCGAAGCATAACAGAGAAGCTGATTACCCTTGCCGTAAAGGAATATGACAACACTGTCAGGATAACAAAGGAAGTAAATAATGAAAAAGGCCAGACCGTGTCCATGGAAGTTACCAATGACATGCCGTCCCGGCTTCATGCCAGAAGAAAAATGATGGCCTGTCTGTATGATATCAAGGAACTGCGCGAGGAGGACGAAACCAAGGAGGATTATGCGGAACGCCTGAGAAAGGTTCAGCATCCCCTGATCGAAAAGATGTTCAATGAGTATGGTCCGAAGTACAGGGAAAGAAATGAGAAGCAGGCTTCCGGCGGCGGCTATACCCGGATTCTGAAAAAAGGTCCCCGGAGAGGTGACGGAGCGGAAGCGGTTATCATCGAGTTGGTATAAAGAATCATCACGAAAAACCTTTTCGGAAAAGCGGATTAAGTTCATGGGATATTAGCCTATAGCTTAATCCATATTTTTTATTGTTTTACGGGCTCTTGTTCGACCTTTTTGTCACTTTTTCGTCAATGGAAGCTTTATAATTGAAAATCCGGATGAAAGGGATTAGGATAGGAAAGCCCGGGTATCTATGGGTAAGGAGGGGACGGCAGCATGAAACCCATTATAGAAGTCCAAAATGTATCGTTTGATTATGTTGGTCAGGGAGGGGAAGAAACGGCGGCTCTGGATAACGTATCCCTTACGATTGGCAAGGGCGAGTTTGTCGTAATGATCGGACACAATGGATCCGGAAAGTCCACCCTGGCCAAGCATTTCAATGCATTGCTGAAGCCCCGGTCCGGTGATGTATGGGTCAAGGGAATGAACACGAAGGAGGAAGATAGACTTTGGGATATCCGACAGACGGCGGGTATGGTCTTTCAAAATCCCGATAATCAGCTTGTGGCCAACGTCGTGGAGGAGGATGTGGCTTTTGGTCCGGAAAATCTGGCTGTTCCGCCTGCAGAAATCCGAAAACAGGTGGACGATGCCCTGTCTGCTGTGAACATGACGGAATATGCAACTTCTGCCCCTCATTTTTTGTCCGGCGGACAGAAACAGCGGGTGTCCATTGCCGGCGTAATCGCCATGCATCCGGAAATTA
>ENA-UOOK01005568-UOOK01005568.1-fermentation-metagenome-genome-assembly--contig:-NODE-5568-length-12580-cov-3.611816_pt1 | contig 12580 bp, 12 predicted proteins | sample MGYA00245777_ERZ724023 | MGnify/ENA primary metagenome ERZ724023 (study PRJEB28704, sample SAMN03018312) | fermentation metagenome | biome: anthropogenic terrestrial biome; feature: soil; material... | reverse complement strand
ATAATATATCAATGGTGATATCCTCCGTAAGATGTTCATTGATATAATCCATAATTTGAAGAAGTTTTTCATTTCCAATCACTGCGTCAAGATAATTGATGGGGTTTGATATTGCAGTTCGATTTAACTGAATCATAAATTCCAAAAATAATATCTTTTGATACAATTCTTTTGCGTAGCCATTGTCTGTACATGAATGCTCCAATTCCTGGTATACTTGATATAGTTTGCTCTTATCAATAGAAGGAATTCTAAGTACATTAGAATGTTCTTCTTTTGCACGTTGAAAACAATACTTTAAATCATAATCTTTATCCGAATAAGTATTGAGAAATTTTGTTGAAACATATATGATAACTCTTTCATAGGGAGAGCTATCCAGTATGGAGGGTCTATGGATTTCTCCTTGATTAACAAGAATAATGTCATAAGGCTTTAGCAAATAATCCTTTCCTTCTATGGAATAATTAATATTCCCACTTAAAAGAATCATAATCTTATTAAAATCATGATAATGGAAATCAAATTTCTTCTTCTCTCTGTCTATGATATGAAACATTTTATAATCATTATTTAAATATCCAATTTTCTCAGCGTTGTTCATATTACTTAATCTCCAATCATCTATTTGTCAAAACAAATAATCCATTTCACGAATTGTTTCATATAAAACCTATATTTAATTATACAGCACTATTTGCAACATTTAAAGCATTATAATGCTATTTTTATAGAATTATGTTGTGTAAAATAAAGTTAAAGATTAGATGTACGTTATGTACGGTATTGGAGGATTTTTATTATGATTACTGGCGTCTGGTTACCAATTATAACTCCGTTTAAAGAGAATAAAATTGACTATCATTCATACAAAAAATTAATACATTATTACTTCAAAATCCCTGTTTCTTTGATTGATTTAATATAAGCCGAAGGGGACATATTGGTTATATCTTTGAACTGTTTGGAAAAATACTGCAAGGTATCGTAACCTAGCATTTCAGATATTTCTGAGATTGAATATATGCCTTCAGACATATAGCTTTTTGCCTTTTCAATTTTTAGCCTAATAAAGTATTGAATAATGCTTTCGCCCATTATGTCTTTGAACAGTTTCTTTAGATAAGTAGAAGAGTATCCCAGTTTATAGGCTAGCGATTGTATTGTAATTTTGGTTTCAATATTTTTTTGCATAATATTAAGCATTTGTTTGATTATATAATTTTGTGTTTCGTCTGCTGGTTTTGCAGCTTGTGCTTTGTCTTCTAGCAAAAAAAGCAACAGGCACTCCAAACAGTTTTTTATATTTTGAAGTGCGCTTATTTGTGCATTTTTTTGCAGATCAAGGCTGTATTGATAAACAATATTAAGAGGTGCAGAAAAAACTCTTCTGCTTTCGCTTAGCATATTTTTGATAAAGTGCCTTTCATTTTGTGAAATTTCCAAAACGGTGCCAGCTATTTTATAAAGAGGTTGGAGTCTTCCGTTAAAGCCAGCTACTATAACATTGGTGTTTGATCGGTTTGGACGCACATTATGAAAGCTGTTGGGAGCATGGATAAAGGCATGCCCTTGTTTTAGGATGTAATTATTATTATCATCAGTTATATCCGCTTCACCCGAATCACAATAAACAATCTCCCAAAAATTATGTGCTTCTCCCTCAAAACTAAACATCTTAGAATAAGCAAAATAATGAAGAGAGTAGAGTTTGTCAACAGATAAAACATTTTTTATCTCAATAGGAATATATTTTTCACTCATAGTATTACCCTTTGTTTATTATATCAAAAAATTCAGGCGTTGTGTCTTATTTTATAAATTTATAAGACTTTTTTTATATTTTGTGTAAATTAATCTTGATATAATAGATACTAGGACTAGAAAATAAAATTGGAGAAAAAAATGAACGAGTATCAGGATATTTATAAACAATTTTTAATAGACGGAGAATTTGTCAGTTTAGACCATTACGGCGAAGGACATATCAATAATACTTTCAAATTAAGTATGAAAAATAACGGAAAATCTGAAAATTACATATTGCAAAAGATTAATAAAAGACTGTTTTCTAATATAGAAGCATTGATGCGTAATATAGAACTTGTAACGGAGTTTTGCCGAAAAAGCGTTATAGAACGCGGCGGAGACCCTATGCGTGAATGTTTGTCTTTGATAAAAACCCGTGACGGAAAAAACTATTATTTTGACGGTACAGATTATTTTAGGGTTTATGTTTTTATAGAAAACGCTACATCACATCAGATAGTAAGAAACCCACAAGATTTTTATCAAAGTGCGGTGGCGTTTGGTAATTTTGCCAAGCTGCTTGCTGATTTTGATGCGTCTCAACTTTATGAAATATTGCCTGATTTTCATAATACAAAAGTTCGCTATGCTAATTTTTTAAAGGCTGTAGAAAAAGATGCCTATGGACGGAAACAAGAAGTTTTAAAGGAAATTGAATGGGTCAATTCGCAAAAGCATTTGTGCTCTATGATTGTGGATAAGATCCAGTCAGGAGAGATACCGCTTCGTGTTACGCACAACGACACCAAATTAAACAATGTAATGATAGACGATGAAACAGGAAAGGCATTAGCGGTAATAGATTTGGATACAGTTATGCCTGGCTCACTTTGCTATGATTTTGGTGACAGCATCCGTTTTGGATGTAATCCAACTGCCGAAGATGAACCAGATCTATCTAAGGTCAATTTTCAGTTTGATTTGTATGAAACATATCTCAACGGTTATTTGTCCGCAATAGGCGACTGCATTACAGAAAAAGAAAAAGAAAATCTTCCCATTGGAGCGATTTTGATGACTTATGAATGCGGAATGCGTTTTTTGACAGATTATCTTGAAGGCGATGTTTATTTTAGAACTACAAGAAAAGGTCAAAATCTTGATCGGGCACATACGCAGTTTAAGCTTGTTGATGATATGTTATCCGTATTAGATAAGATGAAGGCGTTGTTAAAATAAAAAAAGAAATCTTATCGCACAAAAGACAGTTATTAGGAGATAGTATGGACGGAAGATTATTAACAGAAAAATTACTGGCATACGCAAAAACGCATTTGCACTTGAATGATTTTGACGAGGTTTATACACGCAATGTATTGCTCTCACAGCTAAAATTGACAAACCCTTTTGAAGAAAAAGTTGATTTATCAAAAATAGTATCTATGGAAGTGCCTGATGAGCTGTGGCAAGAGTTAAAAGAATATGTACTTGAGAACAATCTCACAGATATTGATTCTGTTGAGCGTTTTTGTACCGATATATTCGGACTGCTTACACCCATACCGTCAGAAATTAACCGTGAGTTTATTATAATAAAAGAACAAAAAGGAATACAGGCAGCATGTGATTATCTTTATGATATATGCATAATGAACGGTTACATACAAAAAACTGCAATAGCCAAAAATCTCAAGTGGGAATATCAAGACGATAATAACAAGCTAGAAATTACAGTCAATCTTTCTAAGCCTGAGAAGAACAATAAAGATATAGCAAAACTGCTCGTAGCTCCTCAGGGCAAAAAGTATCCTAGCTGTATGCTGTGCAAGGAAAATGAGGGCTTTGAAGGAACGGCTACACATCCGCCCAGAAGAAATCTTCGTACAGTAAAAGTGAAACTAAACGGTGAAAAGTGGTTTATGCAGTATTCACCTTATGCCTATTATGATGAGCATTGTATAGTAATTAATGAAGAACATATACCCATGATAGTGGATGAAAAAACCCCGTATAAGCTATTGGACTTTGTAGATAATTTTCCCAATTATTTCATAGGCAGCAATGCGTCATTGCCCATTGTAGGAGGTTCTATCCTTAATCACGAGCATTATCAGGGCGGACGTCATCTGATGCCCATGCATTATGCCAAAATCAAAAAGCAATATACTAACCCAGAATTTTCTGATTTGAAAATAGGCATACTTGACTGGTATAACAGCGTACTGCAGATTGAAGGCAAAGATAGAAATTCTGTTGCAGCTTTTGCAGCCAAAATCATACAAGAATGGAAGCAATTCTCTTGCCCCGAATGCGATATAATCAACCAAACTGACCAAACACCTCACAATGCGATATCGCCTATATGCAAAAAGACAGGCAATAATTATTCTATGTCCTTGATACTTAGAAACAACCGTACAGACAAACAGTATCCTGACGGAATTTTTCATGTTCATCCTGAATACCAAAACATTAAGAGCGAAGGAATAGGTTTGATTGAAGCAATGGGATTGTTTATATTGCCTGGACGGTTAAAACGTCAGCTTGATGAAATAGAAAACCTACTTTGTAAAAAATCACAATATGACAAGGACGCATATAATAATCCGAACAACGACTTATATATTCATCGATTTATGATAGAAAAACTTATTGGTCAAGGTTTTTCAAGCGATAAAGTCCAAGCACATAAACGAGTTCAAAATTATGTTAACCATGCTTGTGCATCAATTTTGGACAACACAGCAGTATTTAAAAATGACCAAACAGGCAGAGACGGATTTGAGAAATTTATTAAGGTATTAAAATTGCAGGAGGTTTAAAAAAATGCAGCACATACTTGTAACAGGCGGAGCTGGATATATCGGCAGCCACACACTTGTAGAATTATTAGAGAGGGGATATAAAGTTTCTGTAATTGATAATTTGTCTAATTCCTGCGAAGAATCGCTTTCACGTGTTCGTGAAATTACAGGCAAAGATTTTGATTTTTATAATGCAGATATAAGAGACAGTCAGGCTTTGGAAACTATTTTTTCAAAAAATCAGTTTGACGCAGTTATTCATTTTGCGGGATTAAAGGCAGTGGGTGAATCCTGTCAAAAACCGCTAGAATATTACGACAACAATATTTACGGCACAATTGTCTTGCTGAAAATAATGAAAAAGTATAATGTGAAAAAAATTGTGTTTTCTTCTTCTGCCACAGTTTACGGAACTCCCGAAGTTTTGCCGCTTACCGAAATATGCAAAACAGGCGGAACAACCAATCCGTATGGAGCGAGCAAATACTATCTTGAAGGGATTTTGACCGACCTTTATAAGTCTGATGATTCTTGGAATGTTATATTGCTTAGATATTTTAATCCTGTAGGTGCACATAAAAGCGGAAAAATCGGAGAAGATCCCAAAGGTATTCCTAACAACCTTATGCCTTATGTTGCTCAGGTTGCAAGCGGAAAACTTCAAAAAATAAGGGTTTTTGGAAACGATTATCCCACACCTGACGGTACAGGTGTGCGTGACTATATACATGTTGTTGATCTTGCCTTAGGGCACATAGCGGCAATTGAGAAGTGTACCAAAAACGGCGTGCATATTTATAATTTGGGTACTGGAGTCGGATACAGTGTACTTGATATGATTCAGGCGTTTGAAGAAGCCTGCCGGAAAACATTGCCTTATGAAATTTGTCCCAGAAGAAGCGGAGACATAGCGGCGTGCTATGCCAATGCCGATAAAGCAAAAAAAGAACTCGAATGGCAGGCAAAATACGGCATAAAGGAAATGTGCCGTGACCAATGGAATTGGCAAAGCCAGAACCCTGACGGGTATATGAATAAGTGATTTTTACAAAAGATAAAAAATAATACTAAGAGAATCAAAAAAAAGGATGCAAAAGTATTAATATCTTTGCATCCTTTTTTTTTATTTCATAAAATTAAACAACTTCAACTATCTTAACAAACGGTTTTTTACCCGAGAGTATCATATATGCGTAGGTAGGATTGCCCATTCGGGGAAGACCTAAACTGCCTGGATTAACCAACATGTGACCGTTAATATATTCTGTATAAGGCATATGAGTATGCCCGTATAGTACAATATCCGCATTTGTTTCTTGAGCTTTATACAAAAGGTCATCCAAAGATGCTTTTACACGGTATTTATGCCCATGAGTTATTAAAAATTTGAAGCCGTCTATCTCTAATGCAGTCTCATCATCTATACGAGAAAACATATCGCAGTTACCCTTAACCATAATAAGCCTGTCGCCCAGAAGGTTTTTATAAGGATATATCGAATTTATACCGTCACCCAAAAATATAACATAATCGCTTTCGGTTATTATCCCTCTAATCTTTTTTAAAGGTATTGTATTGGTATGAATATCGGACAAAACTACAATTTTGGTCATACATCTTTACTCTTTTTTATATATTCAATATACTTTTCTTTTAACGCTTTTAATGCTCTCGCTCTATGGCTTACTTGATTTTTTTCCCAAGAAGCGGCAGTTCCAAAACTTTTTTTGAGGTCATACGAAAAAAACAAAGGGTCGTATCCAAATCCGCCCGTTCCCTCAGGCTGTTTCAAAATCTCTCCGTAAGTTCTGCTCTCGGCAAAAATCTCCTTGCCGTCAGGCAAAATAAGAACGGCAGTACATACAAAATATGCGCTTCTATCGTCAATGCCAATAAGATTATCAAGAAGTTTTTGGTTATTTTTGTTATCGTCAGCATCAACTCCTGCATATCTTGCCGACATTATACCGGGTTCTTCGCCCAAACTCTTGACAATTAGTCCGCTGTCATCAGCAATTACCGCCATACTGCGATTGCAATGCTTATAGACTGCTCTTGCCTTAATCTGAGCGTTTTCCAAAAACGATGAGCCGTTTTCTTCAGGATTGATTTTAAGTCCCAAGTCCTTTAATGATTGGATATCATAGAAAAAGCCGCCCAAAATTTCTTTTATTTCCTTGGCTTTTCCTGTGTTATTGGTTGCTGCAATTAAGAGTTGTTTATTCATAAATACTAAAACAAGCATAGCATATTTTTGTTTTTTTACATATAAAAACAACTATAATATTTTTTTGTATGCTGTATCAAATTAAAAGAATGTTATGCTATAATAAAAATAGTATAGGAAAATTATGGATTCTAAGATTTTTGACTGTGTAAAACAAATAATTGAAACCAGCTCCAATATTGTCTTTTTCGGCGGGGCAGGGGTTTCTACTGCTTCGGGCATACCTGATTTTAGGTCTGCTACAGGACTGTATAATCAAAAGCAAAACTCTGCCTATTCGCCAGAATATATGTTAAGCCACGATTTTATAGTAAAACATCCCGATCAGTTTTCCGATTATGTAAGGCAAAACCTTATATACGAAGAAGCAAAACCTAATGGAGCCCACAAAGCATTAGTAAAACTAGAAGAGCAGGGCAAACTAAAAGCCGTAATTACCCAAAACATTGACGGACTGCACCAGCAGGCAGGAAGCAATAATGTATTGGAACTGCACGGCAATCTTACTGATTATTATTGCTCCAGTTGCAAAAAAGAATATACCCAAGAAGAGTTTTGTCAAGGAAGCGGTACTTTCTTTTGTAAGCAATGCGGTAAGGTGGTAAGACCCAAAGTTGTGCTGTATGGCGAAGGTCTTGATATGAGTGTTTATTGGACTGCCGTTAAGTTTATTCAGCAAGCTGAGATCTTAATAGTGGGCGGAACATCTCTTGTCGTTCATCCTGCAGCAGGACTTATTAATTATTATCATGGACATAAGCTGGTGTTAATTAATATGGAAAAGACATCGGCAGATTTTGGTGCTGATTATATCTTGCAAGGCGATGTATCCAAAATTTTATGGGATTTGGTTAATTAAAAATATAATTAATTTTAGGAGGTAAATATTAATGCCGCATATTTCAGTTAAAATGTTAAAGGGCAGAACGGAAGCCCAAAAAGAAAAACTTGCACAAGAGCTTGCAAAAACCTTAAAAAATGTTTTGGGGGTAGGTGATACTCATATTTCGGTATCTGTACAGGACTATACTCCGAAAGAATGGCAAGGCGAATTCCAAAAAGAGATTACGGACAATATGGAAAATATAAGGGTCAAGCCCAAATATGACCCAAAAGACTTATTATAAAAAAATGTCATCATAAACAAAAATTTCCAAAATATTTCTTGAAATAGTACCAATAACAAAGGTATTATTTGACACAATAATATTATGATGATATACTCTGTTTTAGAAAATATATTTTTGTTTAAAGATGCAGAGGATATTTTGCCTTTGCATTTTTTTATAGGAGAAACATGTTTGAAGAACTAAATCTTTCAAAAGACATACTTAACGCGCTCTCATCGGGCGGTTTTGTAACGCCTACACAGATTCAAATGGAGTGTATTCCGCTTTTATTGGAAGGGCATGATGTGGTAGGGCGATCACAGACAGGATCAGGCAAGACATTTGCTTTTGGACTGCCCATACTAGAAAAAATAAGCAATAATGAAGAAGGAATTAACGCACTTATCATATGCCCCACAAGAGAGCTTGCTCTGCAGGTAACAGACGAACTCAAAAAGATATCAAAGTTTAAAGGTTCATGCAATGTTGTTCCCGTCTATGGCGGAGCGGATATTATGAGACAAATAAAAGCTCTAAAGACCGCCAAAGTAGTCGTAGGCACGCCTGGAAGACTTATGGATCATATTGACAGGCATACACTAAAACTTCATAATATAAAAACCGTTGTTTTGGATGAGGCTGATGAAATGCTCAATATGGGATTTAGAGATGACATAGAAACCATTTTGAAGTCCGTACCAAAAACACGCCAGACTGTTATGTTTTCGGCGACAATGCCTTATGAGATAAAAGAAATAACCAAGCTGTATATGAACGACCCTCAATATATCGAAATCGGTCGGGATAACAGTACTTTGGAAGAAATAGAACAGCATTATGTCAAGGTTTTCAGAAACCAAAAGAAAGACGCATTATCAGAATTTTTAAAAGAACACGCACCCAAAAGAACGATTATATTTTGCAATACAAAACGCATGACTGATGACCTTGAACATTATTTGTATGACAAAGGTTATCAATCTTATGCCTTGCACGGTGATATGCGACAAAGCCAAAGAAAAAGAGTTATGACCTCTATAAAAGCCAAAGACGATTTTGTTTTGGTTGCGTCCGATGTAGCAGCACGAGGTATTGATATAAAAGATGTAGATTATGTAATCAATTATGATTTGCCTAACGACGTGGAATATTATATCCACAGAATCGGACGAACAGGCAGGGCAGGCAAGAGCGGAAAAACGCTTACAATCATCAATGACAAAGAACAGCTTAATTTATTAAAAGAATTTATTAAAAAAACCAATTCTAAGATACAGGAACTAAGACTTTCTATGAGCGTTGATGAGTATGTGGATATGTCATTGAGTCGCAGCGAGTCCAGAAAATACGGCATGGCAAAAATAGTCAATATGAATGCCCGAAAGCCCGCTAGAAGACGTGAATTTAGTTCCTATTCTGCTCGTGGCAATCGTGGCAAGAGCGGTTTTCAATCTGGCAATCAATGGAATGATGATTCAAAACCTAAGAGTGGTTTTTCTGAAAGCAAAAAGCGTTATAATAAAAATTGGGACAGCGATAATACAGCTTCCAAGCCTTCGGAGTTTTCTGAATCAAAAAGTTCTGCACCAAGACGTGCAAGAAAGGCCTATGGACAAAATGATTATAAGGGCGGCAGAGGAGAAAATAGATTTTCTGACAAAAAACCAGGCTTTGGAAAAGCTGCAGATTATTCTAAACCTGACGGTTTTAGCAGCACTGACAAAAAAGCAAGATTTAACAAGACAGATAGATTTGACAAACCGTACAAATCCGATAAAACTGAAAGATCTGATAAACCGTATAAGTTTGACAAAGCCGATAAAGACAAAACTGCTCAAAATGCTCGTCCTAAGAAAAAGAAATTTTTTGATTTGTTTAACAAACGAAACAAGCCGTCAAAATAGTAGAAAAAAAGACCGTCTTATAAGACGGTCTTAATGTTATCTATACTTGATTTTAAATTCCCCAAAACAGCCAAATTAGAACATATCCAGTAGTTACTGCAGCTAGAGTAAAGGGCACGCTTATCTTCATAAAATCAAGCGCCTTGACTTCATGACCTTCTTTTCTCAAAATGCCCAGTCCTGTAATATTGGCAGATGCACCTATAGGTGTTAAGTTACCGCCCAAAGTTGCTCCGCTAATCAATCCAAAATATAACACAGTAGGGTCAATGCCTAAGTTAGCGGCTATTGCGGCTACTACTGGCAGCATGGTTGCAGTGTAAGGGATATTGTCAATAAACGCAGAAATCAATACAGACGCCCAGACAAGTATAGTATAGATTGCAAACTTGTTTCCGCCGCCCATCTTTTGAATGACCTCAGCTATTTTATCAATAACACCTGCGGATTCCAATCCGCCGATTATGATGAAGATTCCTGCCAGCAGCATAAGCGTGAAATAGTCTATTTCTTTTGCTGTATCTTTTAGCACTTTCCAGTTTTTCGTTTTGATAATGGTATATATAAGTCCTACAATCATTAAGCCTACGCAGATAAGCCCGTTGGTAATATCCCATTTGTTAGGAATAAACGAAGCAATTATTAATAATACAATCATACCAAGCAGCAATACAGTAGGGAAATAATCGGTTACTTCTGTTTTTTCATTGATAGATATAGCCTGCTTGTTTTTTCGGAAGACAAACATCAATACTAACATAGAAACAAGAGCAGCTGCTTGTACTACAAAAAATAATCCAAGATGACCTTGATACCAAAAAAAATCAATAAAGGTCATATTTGCTTGTGACCCCAGCATTATAGAAGTTGTATCGCCTACAAGTGTTGCCGCACCTTGAAGATTGGAGGATATAGCTATTGCTATAATGCTTTTTACAGGTGAGATGTTGAGCTTTTTTGAAATAGTGATGGCAACAGGGGCTACCATAAGTACAGTTGCTACATTGTCCACAAAAGCACTTATGATTCCTGAAAAAAGCGACAGTGCAATTATCGCCCAAGCGACATTTGGCATTTTCTTAATAATCATATCGGCCATAAGTGAAGGCATTTTGGACGCTATAAATAATGATACTATGCCCATTGTTCCGCCTATCATCAATATAACATTCCAATCTATTGCTGTAGGAACATTTTTTATAGGAATAATTTGAAGAGCAATAAACAAAGCTGCTGAACCCAGTGCGATATAAGCACGCCATTTTGGAAATATAAGCAGACAAATATAGGTAATAACAAATAAAACTAACGCTAAGATTAAATCCATAATCTTTTCCCCTTGTAAATGATAAAATCATTATAAAATATAAAAGATATTAAATAAAGTGAAATTATAAAATTATTGACTTTTTGATGTGATTCTGCTGATATTATTGATAAAGTTGTGGATATGCGGCACAAGCCTGCCTAATTTTTCGATTTACAACCAAAGGGTTATGTTATTTTTGAAAAGTGCTTTTTGCAATGCACATGCACTCAAATGCTTCGGGCAATAACTTCGTTTTTTGCTGAGTATTGTCAAGAATTGATTTTTTGCGGGCATATCTGAAAAATGGACTAGCATATCGTAAAAGGAACTTTTTGCTTTAGCCGACTAGGATTAATTAGTAATAGATGTAAGCACAAACCAATTAATTATACCTAATGTTTTTGAGCGGAAGCGCCAGTATTTTTAAGGCTTTGCTGTAATGCAGCGACAAGGTCAATTGCAGCATTAGGCACACCTTCTTTGGCGGCAACGATTTCCTTTCCGCGTACTTTCATATTGATAGCGGCTTTTAGTTTGGCTTGGTATTCATCTGCATAGTCTTGCGGAACAAACTTTCCGCTCATACTGGCAATTAGGGTTTTGGCAAGGTCAAGCTCATTCTTGTTGACTTTAATAGCCGAATCATAAACAGGCGGTGCGCCGATTTCTTCATGAAAATACATCATATTCATAATCATTGTCTTATCTTTGATCCTCAATGACACTAGGTTTTGCTTATTGGACATAACAGTTCGGGCAATAGCCGCCTTGTTTTGGCTCTGCATAGCCGTTCTTAAGAGTTCAAAAGGCTTAGCCGCACCGTCAGGATGAATATAATACGACTTGGCAAAATATATTGGGTCAATTTCTTTTATGTCCACAAAGGCTTCTATCGTTATAGACTTGTCCTTAGGTGACTTGATTTTTTCGAAGTCCTCATCATTCATTATCACATATTTATCTGGCTCATATTCATAACCCTTGACTATATCTTTGGAACTGACTTCCTCAGTACAGCTTGCGCAAAACTTCTTATATCTTATGCGCTCCTTGGTTGTACGGTGCAGTTGATTGAAGCTGATGTCTTTATTCTTGACTGCGACTTCCAGCTTAACAGGGATATAAACTAATCCAAAAGTAATTGATGCTTTGCTAAGTGCCATAAAAAATCCTTTGATTTGATAAAAATTAGTATAGATAAACATAATTATCTATACATATAAATATTATTCCAAAACACACCCAAAATAATCCCGCCGTGTATATGTTAAGAAATTCTAAAACAGTTGTATAATATAAGCAAATTTTGTTATTTTATATCTAATCCCTACAATCTTGTTTGAATAATAATTCTGTTATGGTATAATTTTTGTTAATAATAAAGAAGGAATGTATATGAAAAAAATATATCTTTCTTCACCTCACATGAGCGGTCTGGAGATGGCTTATATCAATGAGGCGTTTGAAACGAATTGGAT